>JACDJC010000562.1_pt1 | contig 42422 bp, 40 predicted proteins | sample 7454191 | NCBI WGS metagenome assembly JACDJC01 (sample SAMN14253291, study PRJNA609438) | sludge metagenome | isolation source: sludge after 25d culture with pyrite and EDTA | collected 2018-12-20
CAGCGGAGAGGCCGAAGCCCTCGGGCTGGTACTGATCCACCAGGAGTTCAACCTCGCAGGCGACCTGACCGTCGAGGAGAACGTCTTCCTCGGACGCGAACTCACGCGCGGCCCGTTCCTGGACAAGGCCGCCATGCGCGCTCGCACCGCGGAGCTCCTGACACAACTGGAGACGACCGTCGACCCCAGAACCCGCGTGGACGATCTTTCCGTGTCGGATAAGCAGATGGTCGAGATCGCCAAGGCCGTTTCACGCGAGGTGCGCGTGCTCTTCATGGACGAACCGACCGACGTGCTCACGGGGGCCGAGACCGAGGTGCTGTTCGGCCTCATCCGCCGCCTAGCGGCCGAGGGGGTCGCGGTGGTTTACGTGTCCCACAAGCTCGACGAGGTCATGGCGATCGCCGATCGCGTGACCATCCTGCGCGACGGCAACCACATCGCGACCAAGGCCATCGGCGACACTTCCGAGCACGACATGGCGCGCCTGATGGTCGGGCGCGACCTTGCCGACATGTACCCCGAGAAGCAGGTCCGCCTCGACGCCCCAGTAATGCTCGAGGTTCGCGACTTCCATGTTCCCGGCGCGGTGACGTCGGCGTCCTTCGACCTTCACGCGGGCGAGGTGCTGGCTTTCTCCGGCCTGGTCGGGGCCGGGCGCACCGAGTTGTTCGAGGGACTCCTGGGACTGCGACCTGGCCAAGGGAGCGTGCGCGTTCGGGGCGAGGCCGTCCACCTGCACAACCCGGAGGCCGCGAAGCGCGCGGGCATCGCCTACCTCACCGAGGATCGCAAGGGCAAGGGGTTGATGAGCGACATGCGCCTAAGGCCCAACCTGACGTTGCAGGCACTCGAGCGCTTCGCCCGCCCGTTCTTGGACGAGAGGGCAGAGCGCGGTGCCCTGGAGCAGGCGCAGCGCGAGTTCGACATCCGCGCCGCGCACCTCGACGTGCTCGCCGGGACCCTCTCCGGTGGGAACCAGCAGAAGCTGGTGCTCGCCAAGATCATGCTCACCCAACCCGACATCGTGATCCTCGACGAGCCCACCCGTGGCATCGACGTAGGCACCAAGCGCGAGATCTACTTCTACATCGCCGAACTCGCGCGCTTGGGTAAGGCCGTCGTGGTGATCTCGTCGGAGATGAGCGAGGTGATCGGGCTGGCGCACCGCGTCGTCGTGATGCGCTCCGGCCGCATCACGGGCGTCTTGAGCGAGACGCGGATCACGGAGGAGGAGATCGTGCAGTTCGCCACCGGGCTCAAGGACGAAGGGAGCGGGTATGGACACCCCCGCCACGACGCGGTCGCCTAACGCCGCGGTGCGCCTCCTACGGCGCATCGACTGGCAGACGTTCACGCCACTGCTCGGCCTGGCCGCGTTGTTCGTGCTGGGCGCTCTGATCAACCCGGTGTTCCTATCGTCCAACAACCTGCTCAACGTGCTCACGCGCTCGTCGTTCATCGGCATCATCGCCGTGGGCGCGACGTTCGTGATCATCGCCGGCGGCATCGACCTGTCGGTCGGCTCCATGGCGGCGTTCATCGCCGGCGCCATGATCCTCGCGATGAACCGCCTGAACGATTCCATAAGCTCCAACGTCACGGTCATCCTGCTTGGCGTCGCCCTGGCACTGGCCCTGGGGCTGGTGGCGGGCTTCCTCAACGGGTTCACCATCACCAAGGGGCGGATAGAGCCGTTCATCGTCACTCTGGGCACGCTCGGCATCTACCGCGCGCTCGTGACCTACCTGGCCAACGGCGGCACGATCTCGTTGGAGCTGGGCCTGCGCGGCACGTACCGGCCGGCGTTCTACGGCAACGTGCTCGGCGTCCCGTGGCCCGTAATCATCTTCGCGCTGGTGGCCATCGCCGGCAGCGTCCTGCTCCACCGCACCCGCTTCGGTCGCTACGTTCAGGCCATCGGCTCCAACCCCGACGTCGCCCGCTACTCGGCCATCCGCGTCAACCGCGTCAAGACCCTCACCTACGTGATCGCGGGCGTGTGCGTGGCCATCGCCGTCGTCATCTACGTTCCGAGGCTCGGCTCGGCTTCCGGGTCCACCGGCTTGCTGTGGGAACTCGAGGCCATCGCCGCCGTGATCATCGGTGGCACCGCCCTCAAGGGCGGGTCGGGCCACGTGTGGGGCACGATCGTCGGCGCGCTGCTCCTCACGACCATCGGCAACGTACTCAACCTCACCGACGTCATCAGTCAGTACCTCAACCAGGCAGTCCAAGGCCTCATCATCATCGGCGCCGTGCTGCTCCAGCGTGGCCGCCGTGGTTGAAAGAAGGGAGGTTCCGCGGCCCCCTCGGGCGCCCAGATACGCGCGTTCCACCAACCGCGTGCCGACAGTTCGTCACGCACCCCAACAGTAGGAGGACCGAATGTTCCGCAGAATCGCACTGCTCGTCGCCCTCGCCGCCCTAGTCGGCATCGGCTTCGCCCAAGACAAGTACGTCATCGGGGTCTCTATCCCGTCCGCTACTCACGGCTGGACCGGTGGCATCAACTACTGGGCCGCCCAGGGCGAGAAGATCCTCGAGGCCCGCTTCCCTAACCTCGACTTCATCATCACCACCGCCGGCAGCTCCGAGAAGCAGGCCAACGACCTGGAGGACCTGGTGGCGGTCAACAAGATCGACGCCCTCATCATCCTGCCGTTCGAGTCCGACCCGCTCACGGCGCCCGTTGCCCAGGTCAAGGCTCAGGGCGTGTTCATCACCGTGGTCGACCGCGGCCTGATCGAACCCGGGATCGACGACATCTACGTCGCCGGCGACAACCCCGGGATGGGCCGCGTGAGCTGCGAGTACATCGCCGAACGCTTGGGCGGTAAGGGCCAGATCGTCATCCTGCGTGGCATCCCGACGGTCATCGACGACCAGCGGTTCAACGCCTGCATGGAAGTACTCGACAAGACCGACATCAAGGTCCTCGACAACGCTTACGCCAACTGGAACCGCGACGACGGCTTCGAAGTAATGCAGGACTTCCTGGCCCGCTTCCCCAAGATCGACGCAGTCTGGGCCCAAGACGACGACATCACAGTCGGCGTCATCGAGGCGCTGCGCCAGGCCGGCCGCGAGAACGAGATGTTCGTAGTCGGCGGCGCCGGCATGAAGGAGATGATCAAGCGCGTGCTCGACGGCGACAGGCTAGTACCCGTCGACGTCCTCTACCCGCCGGCCATGATCTACACCGCGATGGAAGTCACGGCCCTGCACTTCATGTCCGACGCCCCCATGCTGGGCAACTACATCCTCGACGCCACCCTCATCACGCCCGAGAACGCGGCGCGCTACTACTTCCCCGACTCGCCGTTCTGAGCGCCTGAACCGAAGCGGCAAGGGGGCGGCACGTTGGCCGCCCCAGGCCGCACCGCACAAGCAAAAGGAAGGAGCAACAAATGGCAAGACCGGTCACCCTTTTCACCGGTCAATGGGCCGACATGCCCCTAGCCGAGCTCGCCCCCCTGGCGAAGGAGATGGGCTACGACGGCCTCGAGCTCGCCTGCTGGGGCGATCACCTCGACGTCCGCCGCGCCGTCACGGAACCCGACTACGCTCATGAGCGCCGTCAGCTGCTGGCCGACCACGGCCTCGCGCTATACGCCATCGGCAACCACCTGGTGGGCCAGGCCGTATGCGACCCGATCGACGAACGCCACAAGGCCGTGGTTCCAGAACACGTCTGGGGTGACGGGGAGCCCGAGGGGGTACGCCAACGGGCGGCCCAGGAGCTGGCGGACACCGCCCGCGCCGCGAAGGCGCTGGGCGTCGGTGTGGTCACCGGCTTCACCGGCAGCTCGATCTGGCATTCGCTGTACGCGTTCCCGCCCACGAGCCAGGAGTACTGGGAGCGCGGCTTCGAGGATTTCGGACGCCGGTTCCTCCCCATCCTCGGGGCCTTCGACGAGGCCGACGTGAACTTCGCGCTCGAGGTGCACCCCACCGAGATAGCGTTCGACATCGCCAGCGCCGAGCGCGCCCTGAAAGCCGTGGGCGGACATGCCCGCTTCGGCTTCAACTACGATCCGTCACACCTCGCCTACCAGGGGGTCGACTACGTCGGGTTCATCCGGCGCTTCTCCGCGCGCATCTTTCACGCTCACGTCAAGGACGTCTGGTGGGGGCGTGGCGACGGCACCGCCGGCGTCTTCGGCGGCCACACGTCGTTCGGCGACCCCGGCCGCTACTGGGACTTCCGCAGCGTGGGGCGCGGCGACGTCGACTTCGAGGAGATCATCGTTGCCCTCAACGACATCGGCTACGCCGGGCCGCTGTCGGTCGAGTGGGAAGACAGTCGCATGGACCGCGTGCACGGCGCCACCGAGAGCGCCGCGTTCGTCCGTGCGCTCGACTTCGAGCCGCCCGCCGGCGCGTTCGACGCGGCGTTCGGACGGGAGGACGGCGATGCGTGAGCCCAGAAGACCGCTGAAGCTCGGCATGGTCGGCGGCGGCTCGGGCGCCTTCATAGGCGCGGTGCACCGCATGGCGGCCCGCCTCGACGGCGCCTGGGAGATCACGGCCGGTGCGCTCTCGAGCACGCCGGAACGAGCGCTCGAGAGCGGCCGCGCGATCGGCCTGGCGCGGCCGTACCCGACGTGGGAGGAGATGCTCGAACGCGAACTGGCCCTGCCCGTGGGTGAGCGCATCGACGCCGTCTCCGTCGTGACGCCCAACCACATGCACTATCCCGTGGCGAAGGCCTTCACGGAGGCCGGCTTCCACGTCTTGTGCGACAAGCCGATGGTGCTCGACTCCGAACAGGCCGCCGACCTGGTGCGCGCGGTGGAGGCCGCCGGCACCGTCTTCGCCGTCACCTACAACTACACCGGCTACCCGCTGGTGAAGGAGGCGCGCCGCCTGGTTGAAGAGGGCGCGATCGGCGAGATCCGCAAGGTGATCGTCGAGTACAACCAGGGCTGGCTCGCCACCAAGCTCGAGGACACCGGCGCCAAACAGGCGGTCTGGCGCGCCGACCCGGCGCGATCCGGGATCGGCGGGGCCATCGGCGACATCGGCAGCCACGCCGAGAACCTGGTTGCCACCGTCACGGGGCTCGAGCTGAGCGCGCTTTGCGCCGACCTGACCAGCTTCGTGCCCGGCCGGCGCCTAGACGACGACGCCAACCTGCTGCTGCGTTTCCATGGCGGCGCCAAGGGCGTGATGATCACCAGCCAGATCGAGGTGGGCGAGGAGAACGACCTGCGCATCCGCGTCTACGGCACCACCGGCGGACTCCTCTGGCGCCAGGAAGAGCCGAACAAGCTGATCCACAAGACGCTCGAGGGGCCGACGCGCATCCTGACCCGCAACGGGGGCGGCTACCTGGGCGCGGCCGCGCAGGCCAACACGCGGCTGCCCTCGGGGCACCCCGAGGCGTTCATCGAAGCGTTCGCCAACGTCTACACCAACGTCGCCGCCGCCATCGCGGCGCGCCAGGGCGCGGGCCCGGGCGGCGGAGCGTCGGCCGGCAGCCTCGGCGCCGGCTCCGCGGCGGGCGCGGTAGCCCCCGACTTCCCAACGGTGCTCGACGGCGCGCGCGGCGTGGCCTTCATCGAGGCGGCAGTCGCTTCGTCCGCGTCCACCACGAAATGGACGCCCTTCGTCGACCCCGCGGGCGGCGCTTTCGACTCTGGAGGTTGACGATGGACCTTTCACCAAGGCCCGAGCACCGGTTCAGTTTCGGACTCTGGACCGTGGGCAACGTCGGGCGCGACCCGTTCGGTGCGCCCACCCGCCTGCCACTGGACCCCGTGTACAGCGTGGGCAAGCTGGCCGCGCTGGGAGCGTGGGGCGTCAACTTCCACGACGACGACCTGGTCCCACCCGGCAGCAATGCCCACCAGCGCGACCGTATCGTGCGCGAGTTCGGCCAGGCACTGGCGGAGCATGGCATGGTCGTGCCCATGGCGACCACCAACCTGTTCAGCGACCCGGTGTTCAAGGACGGCGCGTTCACCAGTGCCGACGCGCGCGTGCGCGCATACGCGCTGCAGAAGACCATGCGCGCGATGGACTTGGGCGTCGAACTGGGCGCGCGGACGTACGTGTTCTGGGGTGGTCGCGAGGGCAGCGAGGTCGACGGGGCAGGTAAGCTGCTCGACTCCCTCGCGTGGTACCGCGACGCCATCGACTTCCTGTGCGAGTACGCCGTCGACCAGGGCTACGAGCTGCGCTTCGCCCTCGAGCCCAAGCCGAACGAGCCGCGGGGCGACGCCTTCTTGCCCAGCGTCGGGGCCGCCCTCGGTTTCATCGCCACGCTGGCGAAGCCGGAGATGGTGGGCGTGAACCCCGAGTTCGCTCACGAGACCATGGCGGGCCTCAACTTCCCCCACGCCCTGGCCCAGGCCATCGACGCCGGCAAGCTTTTCCACGTGGACCTGAACGACCAGAAGATGGGCCGCTTCGACCAGGACCTCCGCTTCGGCGCCGAGAGCCTCAAGACAGCGCTGTTCACGGTCATGCTGCTGGAGGAGCACTACGACGGACCACGGCACTTCGACGCGCACGCGCTGCGCACCGAGGACGAGGAGGGGGTGTGGGAGTTCGCGCGCGGCTGCATGCGCAGTTATCTGATCTTGAAACACAAGGCGGAGGCGCTGCGAGAGGACGAGGAGTTCCAGTCCCTGCTTGCCGGCTACCGCGTCGAGGACGCGGCCCTGCCGAAGCTCGCGCCCTACGAGCGCACCGCGGCCACCGCCTTGAAGGAGCGCGAGTTCGACCTTCATCAGATGCGCCGGCGCGGACCGCAGCTCGAGCGCATCGACCAGGTCGTCTTCGATCACTTGACCGGCGCGCGCGACTAGGCCGCCACCAGGCCGCCACCAGGAGGTTCTCGATGCATGCAGCCGCGGACGACCGCACCGTCATAGGCCTCGACATCGGCACCAGCGGCGCCAAGGCGACGGCGGTGAACGGCCGCGGCGAGGTGCTGGCGGAACACGGGTCCGGTTACCCGTTACTCGTCCCCCGACCGGGCTGGACGGAGCAGTCGGCCGACGCATGGTGGGCGGCGGCGGCAGCGGTGCTGACCGAGGTCGCGAGGCGGTCGCCCCGGCCGCCTGAGGCCATAGCGCTGACCGGGCAGATGCACGGGCTGGTTCCGCTCGACGCGGATGGCGCGGTGGTGCGCAACCCCATCTTGTGGAACGACCAGCGCACCGACGACGCCGTCGCCGAGATAGAACTGGCGGTGCCGCGTAGCACACTCGTCGAGCGTGGCGGCAACCCCGCGATCACCGGCTTCCAGCTCGCCAAGCTAGTGTGGCTGAGGCGCCACGAACCGGCGGCGTTCGCGCGCACGCGCACGGTGTTGTTCCCGAAGGACTACCTCACGTTCCGACTGACGGGAGAGCGCAAGGCGGAGCCGACCGACGCTTCTGGCTCGAACGCCTTCGACCTGCGGTCCGGCCGCTGGGACGAGGAGGTCCTCTCGGCGCTGGGCTTGGACGCCGGTCTGTACCCGCCGTTGATCGCGTCAGACACCGTCGTCGGGCGCGTGAGCGGTGCCGCGGCCCGTGCGACGGGCGTTCCTGCCGGCACGCCGGTGGTGGCCGGCGCGGGCGACAACGCCGCCGCGGCGACGGGCCTGGGCATCTCGCGGCATGACCTGGGCCGCGGCAGCGTGTCGCTCGGCACCTCCGGCGTGCTGCAGGCGCCGCTCGAGCGGCCGACGCCGGCGCCCGGTGGCAGGGCACACCTGTTCGCCCATGCCGATGGCGGCTTCCTGCTGATGGGCGTCACGCTCTCGGCGGCCGGAAGCCTGCGCTGGGTGCAGGAGACCCTCTTCCCAACGTTGGATGCCGCCTCGCTCGCGGAACTCGCCGCCACCAGCCCCACCGGAGCGGGCGGCGTTACCTTCCACCCCTACCTCGCCGGCGAACGCTCCCCGTACCTCGACCCCGACCTGCGGGGCGCCTGGCGCGGCCTGAGCCTGGCGACATCGTCCGCCGACCTGGTGCGAGCCGTGTTGGAGGGGGTGGCGTTCAGCCTCGCTCATGCCTTCGAGATCATGCGCCCGCTGAGCGACCTGAAGGAGCTGGTGGCCACGGGCGGCGGCAGCCGCTCCCGCCTCTGGGTGCAACTGCTGGCCGACGCCCTCCACCTCCCCGTGACACGACTGGCCGAGGAGAACGGTGCGGCCTACGGGGCGGCGCTCTTGGGGTGGCGGGGGCTGGGGGCGGACGTGCGGCCGCGCATCAGCGTTGCCGACACCCTCGAGCCGCGGCAAGTCCCGGCCCTCGTAGAGGCGTACGAACACTACCGCGAACGCGCGCCCGACATGCTTTAGGGGGCCGCGACAGAGCGGCCGGCGCTGGCAGTGTGCGGTTCCGACGGAACGGACCGAGGGCCATCAGTCGCCCTAATCACTCCTATCGGCCCAGTTCGTGCTTATGATGGCCCATCTTGAAACTAGCTGAAGTAATCCAGGGCGGTATGGGGGTAGCGGTCTCCAATTGGAGGCTTGCGCGGGCAGTCTCGTCTTTCGGGCAACTCGGCGTCGTCTCGGCGACCGGCATCGACACCGTCATGGTGAGGCGTTTGCAGGACGGTGACGCCGGAGGTCTGGTCCGCCGGGCACTGGCGGCGTTCCCGCTCCCGGATATCGCGAAGGCGGCCCTCGAACGGTACTTCCTCCCGGAAGGACGCAAGCCCGGTAAGCCGTACCGGAGAGCCCCCATGTTCAGCGCGGGCGGAGACAACCACGAGCAGAACGGCCTGGGGATGCTCGCGTCCTTCGTCGAGGTCTTCCTCGCCAAGGAGGGCCATAGCGGCAAGGTAGGTGTCAACCTACTCACCAAGATCCAATTGCCCAACCTGCCATCGCTGTACGGCTCCATGCTGGCGGGCGTCGACTACGTGCTTATGGGTGCGGGCATCCCCCGCGAGATCCCGGAGGCACTCGACCGCCTGTCGCTTCACGAGCCGGCCGCGGTGAGGCTGGAAGTGACCGAGTCGCCCGATCTGCCCGAGTTCCGCCGCGACGGCGAACTGCTGGTCTTCGACCCGCGCGACTACGGCGCCGAGGGCCATAGCAACCTCAAGCGACCCGCGTTCCTACCGATCGTCTCCTCGCACTCGCTCGCGAGTATGCTGCAGAAGAAGGCGACCGGTTCCATAGAAGGCTTCGTCGTGGAAGGTCCGACCGCCGGCGGCCACAACGCGCCGCCGCGGGTCAAGAACGTATTCGATGACGAAGGTCAGCCCGTCTACGGTGACCGCGACGTGGCCGACCTGGAGAAGATGCGCGATCTGGGCCTGCCGTTCTGGCTCGCCGGCGGCTTCGGCTCGCCCGAGGGGCTGGAGCAAGCACAAGCGCACGGCGCCGCGGGAGTGCAGGTGGGCACGCTGTTTGCCTACTGCCGCGAGTCCGGCATCGCCCAAGGAATCAAGCGCTCTGTGCTCGAACTCATCGCTGCCGGCAAGGCGCACGTCAAGACCGACGCGCGCGCTTCTCCCACGGGCTTCCCGTTCAAAGTGGTCGAGATTCCGGGCACTCTCTCCCAGGAGGAGGAGTATGGCGCGCGCCGGCGCGTCTGCGACCTAGGCTACCTCCGGGAGGCCTACCGCACCGACGACGGTGGGATCGGCCACCGCTGCCCCGCCGAACCCGTCGCCGATTACGTCAGGAAGGGCGGCGATGCGGCCGACACGGTGGGCCGCAAGTGCCTCTGCAACGCCCTCATGGCCGACGTCGGCCTGGCTCAGGCCCGCAAGCGCGAGACGGAGGAACTGCCGTTGGTCACGAGCGGTGACGACCTGAAGGCCATCTTGCCCTTGATGGCCGAAGACATGTCGTACGGGGCCGCCGACGTGCTCGGTTACCTGCTCGAACGTGCGGCAAGCAAGCGCACCACCAGTCTCATAGCTGTCTAGCGTCGGCCGCTCCAGCGGACCGCCGAGCATGAACCAGCGCGCCACCGGGGCCTCCCCCGGTGGCGCGCTGGTCGTGACGTGGCCCTCGCGGCCGGCTTACAACCCGTACTGCTCTCGCGCAAAGCCTCCAAGGCCCGCCTCGTCGAGCCTCCACAAGGGTGCCAGGAACGTGACGCGGACCACTCCCGGATTGCGACCGATCTCTATGGCGCCGGTGACCGTGGCGCGGTTGCGCACCTCCGCCTCGCTCATCCCCAGCAGCCGCGCTGCGCGCGCCAAGCCGTTGTCGGTGGCCACGTTCAGGTTGGGTCCGCTGCCGATGACCGAGATCGGCGCCGAGTCTTCCAGCTCGCCCACGCCGTACGCGTCGGCGAGACGCTGGGCGCGGGCGCGCTCCTCGGCGGTGAACGGCTTGGCGGAGGGCGGCAGGTCGTCTATGAGCGGGAAGATCACGGGGCCCTCCAGCGCGCGACCCTTGACCACCTCTACCTGCAGCGTCACCACCCCGGCCACGTCGAGGGTGTGGCCGGCAATCTCGCCGTTGCCCTGGTTGAAGTGCATGTCGCCCATGTAGACCCCCGCGCCCGCGACCTTGACGGGCACGACCACGATGGCACCGGCGCGGACCGAGTTGACGTCCATGTGGCCGTCGGTGCGGTGCTCCTCTAGCTCGTCGGCGGTGATGGCGGAGCCGTGTGGGGCGCCGATCAGGGCGGAACCGAAGTCGCCGGCATTGTGCGAGTCGGGCATCCGGATCGACGGCGTGCTGCCCAGTTGACCCAGGAAGGGGCGGGCGCGCAGCATGACGCCGGGCATGTCGGACGGGGCGTAGACGAGGATTGGGTGTTGGATGGAGGCATCCGGCAGCGCCGCGTACTCCTCGGGGCTTTCGGCGAAGCGGCGCGCCACCTGCGCAGGGACGGTGACGCCGAGTTGCCGCTCGTCATCGAAGACCGCCGTGTAGCCGTGGACGAACTGGAACGGGGTGACGGGGTTGCCGCACGTGGCGCACACGACCGCCTTGGGGCCGATGCCCTCCACGCGCGTGGCGGGGTTCACGACGTCGCAGACGGGGCAGCGCGCCGCGACGTACGGGTCGCCGAGGAAGTGCCCTTCGGGTGAGGTGTCGTGGCCGGAGGCGGTGGCCAGTGAGGTGATGGTGATGCCCTGGACGCGGATCGCGACGGCGTCGCCCACTTCGGCCCCCTCCACGAAGACGGGCTTGGTCACCTCGTGACCGCCGAGCAACTCCGGGGTGATCATGGGGCCCCAGCAACCGGGTGCGGTGCTCGCGATGATGGTGCCGCCATCGGCGACGGGGCCTAGCATGGGCACGGCCGGGTCGAGCTGGCCATCGGTGAAGCTCTGGACCATGACGATCCGTTTCGCGCGGGTGCGTTCTGCCGTCAGCGTCATTCCGTTACCTCCGAGCGTCGGACTTGGGGTGGGCGGGTGGTTGATCGAATCATAGGCGGCGTGCGTCGGCCGGGCGGTAGCGCGCAGGCCACGTGGCCGGCGTTACGGACTTGCCATCACCATGCGACCCCACACGGCGTAGTGGTCCGACAGGTCGAGGCTCCCCGCGCGCAGAGGGACCACCCGATTCCACGCCGCCTCGGGAATGGCGTGATCTGCGGCGTAGAGGACGTAGTCGAGCCACTGGCTCGGGCCGGTCGCCAGCCCGTTGTTCTCCGGGTCCCAGGTAAACCGGTGTGGGCCCCGCGTCACGGGGCGCACTGCGTTCAGGGTGCGCAGCACCGAAGCGAGTTCCCGAGTGTAGGCGTCGACGTTGAAGTCTCCCGCGAGCACCACCGGGTCGCCAGGCGAGATCTTCTGGTCCACCATGAAAGCGCGCCACATCTCGAATTGCCGGTGGCGTACCCCTACCACTCCGAAACCGTACTCCGACTGCGCGTGGGTGGCGAAGACGTGGTAGCGGAACCTCCCCTTGTTCACTTCGGCATAAGCCACCCCCTTGTCGGCCAAGCAGTCGGTGCCGCTGCACGCGCCACCGAACGTCAAGGACGCCTGCCGGCTGATAGGCCACCGGCTCAGGATGATGATGCCGCCGTCTTGCCGGAACGGGTTACCGCCGGCGCCGGCCTTGCCGACCACGTCCGACCTGTACGGGTACCAGGCGGCAAGCTGGGTGAGCAGGGACTCGCGCCAACCGTTCACGAAGAGTTCCTGTAGAACCAGCACGTCATAACCGAGCAGGTGGGGTGCCATGACCGCCACACGTTCTGCTTGGCGTGTAGGCGCCACGACCGCGGGAAGCAGGGCAGCGTTGAAGGTCAGCACGTCGAGGACGTGGTCGCGCGCTACCGCCTCCGCGGCGCCGCTGTCGAACTGCCCGGACTGCGTTGCGCCGGCCGACGTCCACGACGACGCGGCCGGACTGCAACCCGTAAGAAGGCCAAGCATCAGCGCCGTGGCCACGGCCTTGCGGCAACCCCGCACGCCCGGAAACGCCTCCGGCAACGCCATATCCAATACTACGGCGTTGCTGGAGGCGCTCGAGTGCTGGTCCCGGCAGGAGCGCGATCACACCCTCAGCGGGCCAGACCTACATGGCGCGAGCCGCAGCTCACTTGCTGATATCGAAGGTTCCCTCGTCCCCTTTGCAGAGGCCGGTGGTGACCTCGTAGGTGCCGGTCATCTGGTTGGCGGTGACGTTGGAAGCGCTGTACTGGACGGTATCGCCGGCGTTGACTACCCCGAACGTGACCTGCGAGCCGCTGATGGTGCCCGTCACGGTGCCGGAGTGGATGCAGACCGAGCCGGTAATGGTCACCGTTCCGCCAAGGCTACTGCCCGACTGTTGCAGGTCGGCAACCACGCCGCCGTCACCGTCGGTGGTGCTGTCCCAGGTCCCGGTCCAGGTGCCGGTCACGTCGACGGTCGGGGGCCCCGACGGAGGCCCCTTCGGTGGCCCCTTGGGAGCCGCGGTGGCGCACCCCGCGAGGAGGACGACCGGGAGCAGCAGGGCGACGAGCGCCATCGGCAGCGCCCTCAGCCGCGGGCGGCGAACTCGCGTCGTAACGACTTTTTAGGTAGCCGGCATCAAAGGGTTAGCCTTCATGATCCAAGACCTCCCGAGCTGGTCGCGCCGTCGGTCGCGGCCAGCAGCATCCCGGTGCTTCCCGATGGCCCGGCCCAGCAGATCCTCCTAGTTTCTAGGTGGCCGCTGCGGCACCACAAGCCTGAACCTCGGTCTGTCGGTGCGCGGTGACGCTTGATGCAACGGCCCGCCACGTATCTCGCCCGGCTACTTGTGCCGCCGGCTACCTATCCCGTCACCGCTTCGTCTGGTGCCTGATCACGGCAGCTTCAAGGCCTCCCTCAGGCCGTGAACTTCTTGAGGCGTGAGCTCTGTGGCGCGCGCTTCCTGGAAGTCGTCGGCGGTGTATGGCCGCTGCCCGCTTGGGAACGCGTCTCCCCACGAAGTGCTCACGTAGTCGATGACGGCGGCCAATTCGGCGTCGCTCAGGTGAGCCCACGAAGGCATGGTGCCGTTGTAGGTCTTGCCGTCGACGGTGATCGGCCCCTGCAACCCGTAGAGCAAGACGTGTACTACGTAGTCTCGCCCGCCCTGCGCGGCGAGGAGTTGTGGAACGTGGCCGGCCAGCGGAGGGAAGGCGCCGGGAAGGCCGGTTCCCTGTGGCTGGTGACACGCGGCGCAGTTCTGGTAGACGGTAGCTCCGTCCACTGCGGCGGCCGTCGGGGCCGCGGTTGCCGAGGCGGCGGTTGCCGAGGCTGCGGCCGGCGTTGTGGCGCTCGCCGTGAGCAAGGGGTTCGGCCCCGGGGTCACCCCGAAACCGAAGGCCGCCGCCCAGGCCATGACAGTCAGGGCCGCGCCGACGACCCAGCCGATGCTCCTGGCGAACTGATACCCCGCGAAGGTCGTCAGCCCGCTCAGCACGATGAAAACCCCGTGGTCGAGGGCATGGACGAACGGATGAGCCTCGAGGTACTCGTAGGTGGAGGGCCACATGAGGAACATCGCCGCCAGGGGCGCGATAATCGCCAGCACCAGCCAGGCGCTTCGGCTCCGGCGCGGCTCGGCCCCTCCGGCAGGCATCAAACTGCCGGCCAGGGCGAGGCCCCAGAGGCCGCCGCCAAGAATGAAGAACGCGTGCTGGATGTGGTGGTTCTTGATGCTGAGGTCGGGGTCCGGCAGGCCAAGGTGCAGCTCTGCCACCACGACGGCCACTAGCCCAAGCGCCACGAGGGTGTAGGTGGTGGTGCGAGACGGCCGGGTCATGCTTGCCTCCGCCTGAGCTCGGCCTGCGCCACAGTCGGCGCCACCGTCGGGGCCGCTCCCGGCACTCGCGGGGGATCGGCGGGTACGGGCACCCCGGCGGAGCGGCCGGCGAGCCACAGCCGCGTACCCTCGATCAAGCACACCAGTAGTCCGGTGAGCAGTACTATCGCGCCGACCGAGCCCCAGGTCGCGAGGGCGGCCCCCGGGTCGGGTTCGACCGAGTAGCGGCGCGGCACGCCGTCGGCACCGGCCACGTAGAACGAAAGAAGGAACAGCAGGGTGCCGCCGAAGACCATCACGCCTATCAGCCATTGGAGGGCCAGCGGCGTGTGTCTGCCGCTACGCTCCTCCAGGTTCTGGAAGATCCACCCCAGGGCGAAGTAGAGCGAGGCGCCCAGCAGGTAGTTGTGGAAGTGCGCCGGGACCCACAACGTGTTGTGGAGCCTGACGTTGAACGGGACGCTCGCGTCGAGGAGCGCTCCCGCGCCGCCGACCACCCAGCCGCCCATGCCCACGTACATGAAGAGCGACCCGAGCCGCCACCGCATGTCGGAGCGCCAGACCAGCAGCAGGCCCCCGTAGACCGTGACCACCGTTACGGGTATGGCGGAAAGGTACGAGGCGATCTCGCCTACGTACTGCAGGGACTGCGGCTGCGCGAAGTCGAGGTAGAGGTGGTGGAAGTAGGCGATCAGCAGGAACACCATCGTGCTCCACCAGCCGACCGCGAAGACCGCCGAGGTCTTCCACTTCCGGTTCGTGTAGCGGGGCAACCCGACGTACACGAACGCGAGCAGCATGTAGATGATGAAGTTCGCGATGCTGTGGCCGAAGAAGTAGGTGACGTTCTTGGCCCACAGCGGGTCGAGGCCGACCGACGGGTCGATCCAGTGCACCAGCAGCGCGACGCCCAGGAGCATGCCGGCCGAGGCCAGGAACAGGCCGTCGAGTGAGATCACCAGCGCGGGCAGCATCTGCGCCGGCGGGGCCTGGCGCCCGGACTCCTTGAAGGCCTTGGGGTGAAAGACGAGGTCCCAGGCGAGAGCGCCGCGCAGGCCTCCTCCGGCGCGCAGAACCGCCTCGAACACCTGCAACGACCAGACCGTCCAACCGACCGTGATCAGCGTCAGGCCTATCAGGAAGAAACCGGTCGCCCAAGAGGGCCAGGTGGGGTTCACGAAGGGCAGGGGGTAGAGGAACGTCCAGGCCGTGGCGAACTTCCCGAAGACGGTAGCGATCAGGACCAGGACCACGCCCGCGAGGATGAGGGCGTAAGTCGCGTAACCGAGCCGCACGTCCATCTTCACTTCACGCCGCACCAGATACCAGAGCCCGCCCATGCCGCAAAGCACGAAAGACGTGACCATGCCCGCGCCGTGGAGCGTGAGCAGCGAGTAGAAGTTGGCGGGGTTCAGGGTCAGCCAACCGGCCTGAGCCATGCGCATGAAGAGCCCCACGATCATGAGCGATCCCGCCACCGTCAGGCCAGTGAACAGGTAGATGTTCATGATGCGCCGGGCTTCGGGGAACTCTCTAGAGACGGTCATAAGTCATCACCTGACCTCGAAGCTCCCCTGCATCAGGGGATGACCCAGTCCGCAGTACTCGAGGCAGCGGACGGTGTAGTCGCCGGGCTCAGTGAACGTCATCGGCAACTCGTTGACGTAGCCGGGCATCGCCTGCACTTGGCCGACTATCCGGTCCTGTGGGTCGTAGATCGCGAACCCGTGGGTGACGTCGGCGGCCGTCACGTCGAACACGACCGGTTGGCCCAGCGGAACGCTTTGCGGCAGGTTGCCGAACGTGTATTGCCGGGCGATGACCGGGTAGTGGGTCGCCTCGCCGGCGGCCTGCGCCCCACCGTAAGGAAAGAAGGGTATGGACACCGCGAAGGCCGTCAGGAGCGAGGCCGTGAGGATCCAGAACCACCAGCGCCTGATGGCGTAGCCTCGAACCTGGACGGTGGCCTGCGTCTGCGCCGGCCCGCGAGATTTCACCGCCACGGTGATGAAGATAGAGATCACACCGAGCGCCAAGACGCCGTAACTGATGAGGATTCTGCCTTGAAGATCCAAGATGACCTCCGATTGGGACTAGCCTGAGGTTGAGCGCGCCGACTTGCTGGAATGGCCCATCACATGGCTCTACCCGCCAGAATCCGTCTCCACGGACGTGGCCCTGGCTGCCCCGATGGCAGCAGAAGCCCGCCTACGGTTGCGACGTTGCGTAGCATAGCGCTACACGCACAACATGCGAAGTACGACTAACCATCATGTTAGGGACAATCGGGCACTAGTGTTATTGCCCACTCTCATCGGTTGTGGGCCTACCGAGGCTGGCACGTGGACCCAATGAACGCAGGCCAGGTTGGCTATCTGGTTGGGCCGCGGGTTTGCCCGACCCTACTCCGGGGACCCCTGCACGTTGCTGTCCTCGGCCGCCAACAAGGTGGTGCGGATGCGCACCTCGGAGGTCAGCGTCCTATGCACGGGGCAGCGGTCGGCGATCTCCACGAGCCTGGCCCGCTGCGCTTCGTCGAGGGGACCCTCGATGCGGATCTGCCGCTCGAACACGTCGATCCGGGCCGAGGGCTGCTCGCAGGTCGTGCAGTCCTCTACGTGAACCTTCTGGTGGTTCACCTCGACCGTCACGGCCTCCAAGGGCCACTTCTTACGGTCGGCGTAGAGCCTCAAAGTCATCGAGGTGCAACCGGCCAGGGCCGTGGCGAGCAGGTCGTACGGGCTGGGGCCGGTGGCGGTACCGCCCACGGAGATCGGTTCGTCGAGCACCATGCCGAACCCGTTGGTCATCGCCTCGCTGCGGAGTAGGGCCTCGGTGCGGACGATGGTGCGGTTGTCATGGATGTCCTGCTGCCACGCTGGTCTTTCTGGGCGGCCAAGGTAGCGCGAGGACCAGCTGGCGATGACTTCCCCCGCGTACCGCGCGTCGCTCGCGCGCGTGAGGAGGTGGTCCGCGTCGTCCAGCGAGACGAAGCTCTTGGGGTGCAAGGCGGCGGCGAAGAGCAGCCCGGCGTTATCGATGCCGACGACGGAATCGATGGGGGAGTGCAGGATCAGCAGCGGCCGGCGCAGGCCGCGCAGGGTCTCGCGCACCTTCGTTTCGGCGAGGTCATCGAAGAACTCTCGGCGCAGTTGGAAGCTGCGGCCCGCAATGGTGATGTCGACCTCCCCGCCGGCCATGGCAGCGTCGCGCGCACCTCCGAGGAGGCTCGAGATGTGGTTCGGGTCGTAGGGCGCGGCGATGGTGGCCACCGCCCTGACCTCGGGAAGGAGGGTGGCCGCTTGAATGACGGCAGCGCCCCCGAAAGAGTGCCCCACGAGCAACTTCGGTGCCTCGTAGCGCTGCTCCAGGAACGCCGCGGCGTCTTGCAGGTCGCCAACGTTGTGCGACAAGCTGGTGTCGGCGAAGTCGCCCTCGCTGGCGCCGAGGCCGGTGAAGTCGAAGCGCAGCGTGGCAATGCCCGCCCGTCCGAGCGTTCTCGATATCTCTCGCACCGCTTTGAGGTCCTTGGAGCAGGTGAAGCAGTGAGCGAAGAGCGCGTAAGCGACCGGGGCGCCGTCGACGGGTAGCTCCAGCCGGCCCGTAAGTTCCTTGCCATGCCGGTTGGCGAACCTCAGGGTCTCGCTGCTCATCGCGTTCCTCCATAACTCACGGGTGCGGCCCAAGGCCCAAAGGTTACCGCGGGCCGCTGCTTCTCGTCCCAGCCCGGGGGTAACTTCCCGTCCCGGCCGATTGTGCCGGGAGGCCGTTTCACGGCGGGTCCGGCGGCAACTTAGTGGCCTAGAGTTGTATAGACGGCCGCGCCACTACCGGCCGCGAGATGGAGGCGGGCATCATAGACACCCTGGAACGGATGCAAGGGGCCGGGCACGAGCAGGTCACGTACTTCTACGACGAGGCCACCGGCCTAAGGGCCATCGTGGCTATCCATAGCACGCACTTAGGGCCGGCGTTGGGCGGCTGCCGGATGTGGCCCTACGAGAGCGAGGCTGCCGCGCTAGAGGACGTGCTGCGCTTGAGCCGCGGCATGACCTACAAGAACGCCGCCATGGGCCTGCCACTGGGCGGCGGTAAGGCCGTCATGATCGGCGACTCGCGTACCGACAAGACGCCCGAGCTGTTCCGGGCGTTCGGCCGCGCCGTGGAACGCCTCGGTGGACGCTACGTGACGGCCGAAGACGTCGGCACCGAGCCGGAGGACATGGTCGCCGTGCGCAGCCAGACCGAGCACGTCGTCGGCCTCCCCACGACCAGCGGCGATCCCTCGCCCGCCACGGCATTCGGCGTCTTTAGCGGCATCAGGGCGGCGCTCGAGCACGCTTTCGGCGACAGCGATCTGCGCGGCCGCCGCGTAGCCGTGCAGGGGTTGGGGGCGGTCGGGATCCACCTCTGCAAGTACCTGCACGAGGAAGGCGCCGAGCTTGTCGTCACCGACATCGCCCAAGAACGCATGGACGAGGCCGCGGCGGCGGTGGGGGCCAAGACGGTGGCTCCCGGCGAGATCTACGACGTGGAGTGCGACGTGTTCGCCCCCTGTGCCCTCGGGGCCGTGGTGAACGACGGCACCCTGCCGCGCTTCAAGGCGCGCATAATCGCGGGCTCCGCCAACAACCAGTTGGCCGAGGCGCGCCACGGGGAGGCGCTTCAAGCGCGGGGTATCCTCTACGCGCCCGACTTCATAATCAACGGCGGCGGCGTCATCAACGTGGCCGACGAGCTTAAGCCCGGCGGCTACGACCGCACCCGCGCCTACGCCCTGATCGCACGGATCGGCGAGAAGGTCGCCCGCGCGCTGAGGCTAGCTGACGAGTTGGGCATCTCGAGCGCGGCGGCCGCCGAGATGATGGCGGACGAGCGGCTCAAGGGGTCGGCGGCCAACTAGTCCGCCGGCTCAGCGCCCTACCTGAATTTGGGCCTGTGACTCAGGGTAGAAACGGTTGCACCATTCGCGTAGGAGGTGTGACCATGATGTTCGGATACTCGCACATGCTGCACGCGTACGCGGAGGAGAGAACGGCCAGGCTGCAACGAGCGGTGGCCATGGAGCGGATGGTGACGAGGCTCAGGCGGGCAGCTCGGTGGCTCAAGAAGTGACGCCGGGCCGGGAGTGTGCAGGGCCACGGTCCGACCGAAAGCCGACGGCGAGGGCGTAGGCAGCGCGAGCGCGGCGCTGCCTCCCACCACACCATCATGTACACTAAACATGTACGGGAGGCTGGTGATGCGCAGAGTCAACGTAAGCGAAACGCGCGAGAACCTAGCTGAGCTGCTAACAGCGGTAGAAGCGGGCGAGGAAATCATCATCATGCGCCGAGACCGCCCCGTCGCCAAACTCGTAGCCCTCACCAAGCCCACGAGCCCCTTCCTCGACCGCAGTCAACTCCGCAGCGAGATTCCGCCGATGCGGACCACGGCGGCACAAACCATCCGCGAACTCCGCGAAGAAGAACGCTACTAGGAGTGCTGTACCTCGACACCAGCGCCCTGCTGCCGTACTACCGACAGGAGGCGCACAGCGACGCGATACAACAACTCCTCCAACGACAATCCAGCCCCATCCTCATCAGCGACCTCACCAGACTCGAGTTCGCTAGCGCGCTTTCCCGCTGGGTACGCATGCGTGAGATCGAAGAATCACACGCTCAACGCCTTGGCCGCGCACTCGACGAAGACATCAAGGCGCGCCGTTACACCGTCCGCCACAACACCGATGAACACATCGAGCTCGCGCGGCACTGGCTCCTGGCCCGCAACACCTCGCTACGTACCCTCGACGCCCTCCACCTAGCCTGCGCGGCTGCCGAGAACGCAACGCTCGTGACACTCGACGACGCCCTGGGCTTTGCAGCCACACAGCTCGGCATCAAGACGCACGAACTCTAGGCAACCCGAAGAAGCGAGAAATGCTGCTGCCAGGCTCGGGCCTTCGGCGTAGCGGCAGTCCGGACACCGGCCTCACTTGACGAGCAGGACGTGGCAGGCCGCCAGCAGGCCCACACGGTGGCTTATGGTGCCCCACCCCTTGGCCGGTTCGCCCGGATCGATGCGGTGCGACTGCAGCACGATCAGGTCGAAACCGCGTTCTTCGGCTATCCGCAAGACTTCCTTGACGCGCGAACCGAACACCACCTCGACGTCGACGCTTACGGCCGCATCGTGATGGGGTGCTCGTAGCTCCTCCATCTCGGCGAGGGCGAGATCGGCCAGCGAGTCATAGAAGTCCCGGAACTCGTCGTAGGTCGTGTCCTTGATGATCTCGACCACGTGGAGCAACGTCACACGCCCCTGTGAGGCGGCGGCGATGTGGACGGCAGCGTCCACCGCGGAGCGCGCGCGTTGGGAGCGGTCGACGGGAACGAGGATGGTCCGGTACATGGCGCCTCCTAAGTGGCACCTCCGCGATGGCCGAGCGGGCAGGCACGGCTGAGCCCAGGCTGCTTCCAGTATGGCGCATGGAGCGCCGGCCGGCGCCGCGCTCCGCTCGTAAACCCGCATCGGACCAATTCGGTGTTGCTCTCAGGCCGCACGCACAAGCGCGGCTCGCTAGCGCGGCCACCTGCGCCACGCCAACGAGCCGTGCAGCCCCGTGCCGCCGCGCAACCCGGGCGGCCGGGCAGGCCTCCTACTGCGCCGAGAGGACCTGGTTCAGCGCCGTCAGGTGGATATCGAGCAACCACACGGCCTGGCGGTTGCTATAGCGGAGGTCTTCGAAAGACAGGGTGGAGACGTCGCTCCGGCATACGGCAGCTTCGATGCCCTCGATCTCGGCGGGTTGCATGCCCGTCAGGTCCATGATGACGGGGATGGCCTTCGCCAAGGCGCCCGTCTTGGTGAGCACCTGGGCAACGTCGTTGACGCTGTCGCAGAGGAGCACGTGAACCGCCATCACCTCAGCGCGTACCTGTTCAGGGGCGGCGTCGCCGGGCAGCTTGTCGGGTAGGGGCATCTTCGGGGCCTGCGCGAAGGCGGCACTTGCCAGAAGACCGATGACCAGCAACGAACCTAGCGTGCGTTTCAACATCGGAATCACTTGTCCTTTCGAGGTGCAGCATAGGGTTGGAGCGGAAAGGGCTTCCCGGACTTTTGTCGGTTGTTGCCCTTTCACGCTCTGGTCGGCGTTAGGCGTGTGAGAGGTGCGAGGGCTTACGCCGGCGCACTCTCCGCTCCCGTGCCCGCGTGCACCTGGGGCAGGTACTGCTGCGCCTGGAAGAGGTTGATCCCGCTCTTGAGCAGGTCGACCAGCTTGCCCATCGTGGCCTCTTCTTCCACCTGTTCGTTGATGAACCACTGCAGGAACTGCAGGCCACGGTAGTCCTGGTGCTCCGTAGCGATGGCCGCCATGTCGTTGAACTGCTTGGTGACGTTGCGCTCGGACTCGAGAGCGGAGGTCACGGCCGTCAGGGCGTCCGGGAAGTCGGTGCGGGCCTCCGGAACTGCCGGCAGGCTTACCTCCGCGGCATTGTCGATCAAGTACGTCAGGATCTTCATGCCGTGCATCCGTTCCTCTTCGGACTGCCTGAAGAAGAATGAAGCCCAGTCGTCGAGGCTCTGCTTGGCGAAGTAGGTGGCGATGGCGAGGTAGTGATTGCTGGCGGAGAACTCCGAGCCGATCTGCTGGTTCAAGGCCTGTGCCAATTTCTTGCTCAACATGATGTGCTCCTTTTCAGTAGCGCGGTCGTAACCGCGCTGGTCGGGTGATCGAGGTTCAGGACATGCTTGGTGTCCGAAGCGGCGACCCACGCGGCGGTCGCCGGAACAGTGGCAAGGGTACGGCGGCCGCACCGGACCAATCGTCGACTTTTGTCGGAGTGAGCGTTCCCGTGTTCGTATCCGCGCCGCGTTCTAGCCGGGGTGCGTCCTCGCGTTACTACCCGGCGCGCGTCTTACTGCCCGGCGCGCGTTCTCGCTTTACTACCCGGCGCGCGTTCTCGCTTCCAACCCAGCGGGGTCGAGGATGAGGATCTGCTGCCGCTCGACCTCGATGAGCCCCGCCTCGCTCAGGTTGCGCAACACCCGGTGGAGAACGTCGGGCACCGTGCCCAGGCGGGCGGCCAGCTCGGCCTGGGTGGCCCACCGCCTGCGCTCCAGCACGGCGTCCTCGGAGTGCTCCAGGAGGAACTTGGCGACCCTGGCCTCCAGCGGGAAGAGCGACAGGTCCTCTACCAGGCCGACGACGTAATGCAACCGTCGCGCCAAAGCCTGCGTCAACGGCCATAAGAAGCTTGGCTGTTCGGCCGCAAGCACGAGGATGGCCTGGCGAGGGACGAGCCAGACGTGCGAGGGCTCGAGGGCCGTAAGTGTGGCTGGGTTGGTGGTCTCCACGAAGAGGCTTACCTCGTTGACGGCCTCGCCTGCGCCGAAGTAGCGCAAGACCTGCTCGCGGCCCGACTCGGCCAGCTTGCTTCCCTTGAGCCAGCCGTCCTCGACGATGTATAGGCCCTCGGACGTAGCTCCCTCCGAGAAGACGACCTCGTTGGCGTCGTATGCCCGCCGCGCCGCGCCGCGAGTCAGGACCTCGAGCGCAGTCGGCTCGAGGTCGCTGAAGAGGGCCACCTGCCTCAAGAAATCGCGGCTCGAGGGCATGGGATAAGTGTAAGACCACGCCCAAGGCGGCGGCGGCGGCAGGTAGCCCCGGCGTCCAGCGGCGAACGTGGTAGCCGGGTGTAGGTCGCCGAACGCTGTTGTCGGGCGTCCGACCCCGAGCGTTGTAGCCGGGCGCATATCGCTTAGCGCGGTAATAAGGCGCCACGCGCAGAACGTGTTAACCAGGCGTCAGTCGCTTCCTAGCGACAACCGCAGCCCCTGCGCCAGTTGGTCACGCTCCGCGTCGGTGAGGCGCGCCGTCGGGTGGACCCAGGTGTAGGGCGGCTGCGGCAGCGGGTCGTCCTCGGCGTAATGCATGGGTTCGTAGACCTTCTCGGCGGCCTCCTCGCCGCTCTCCTGCTTGCGCCCAGGCACTCCCCACTCGGAGAAGTTGAGCTTGGCGCGGCCGTTCTCGACGTGGCTTTCGATGAGGTTCCGCGCCACGGGCAGCCTGCTCGAGATGGGCCAGATCGTTTCGTTGCTGTGACAGTCGAAGCAGGCGCGTTGCGCCAGCTCACGGGTGGCGAGACTGTCCCAAGCGGGCTCCGCCACCACCGGCGGGTTCGTGTGCCTGGGGCCGGTGATCACCAGAACCACCAGCAGGGCCACGATGGCGGCCAGGCCTATCAGGAGTCGACTCCAGAGCTTCATGTTCGTACCTCCGCACCTGCGCGAGAAGCGAGCGGGCCCCAGCCGGCCAAAGGTGCATGTGGGGCCTTGCTCGAATGTTGTGCCTCGTCGCTGCTCCCGACAAGGGCCGGATGTCTTGCGCGCCGATCGCTTCGTGCGTGGCGCGCCGCGAGCGGCTACGAACTAGAACGAATAGGCCAGTGACACCCGCAACTGGGAGTTGTCGCGCCAGTCGCCGAACTCGCTGCCGTCGCCGCCGTAGAAGACGTAGGCCTTGGCCTCGCCCTTCACGCCGTCCGCGAACGAGTAGCTGACGCCCGGCATGACGAGACCGCTGCCGTCGAGGCTCTGGATCCAGCCGAGGTCGAGCTGCGTGCGCGCGTCCGGCTGGTACGTCATGGCCACCATGGCCTTGTAGTCCGTCTTGGGGTCTTGGCCGGCGTCCGGCGCGGTGTAGTCGAAGATCGCCTGCACGACCGTCCGCGGTCCGCCCGGGATGAGGTACTCACCACCGAGCACCGCCTGCAGGGAGTGGTTGCCCACCGTAGGATCGGTGCCGTCAGGGTCGCCGGTGATCTGGTAGGCGGCCTCGCCGCGCAGCACCACGTCGCCTACGGTGCCGGAGAAGTCGATGCCGAGCAGGTCCATGCGGTCGTAGTCGAGCACGGGTTGCAGCCTCACCTGCCCCGGGGTGCCGGTGGGTTCGATGCGCGCGCTCTGCGTCGGCTGCGAGCGGAAGCCGTGGAAGTAGGTGGCGCTGACGTCGAACTGCCCCAGGTCGAGAGTGCCGCGCGCGCCGAACTGCACGTTGCCCAACTCAGCAGCAGGCCGGTTGTCCTCGGGCGGCAACACGCCCACCAGCGTCATGCCCGGGGGAAGTTGCGGCGTCACGGCCGGGCGCCAGGCGGCGCCGGGCAAGCGTGCCGGCGTGAAGACGGGCACCACGGCGAACTCGACGCTCACGTCGTCGGCGTACACGCTGCCATGCAGCATGGGCACCGCGAGCTTCTCGGAATCGGGCGGGAAGGTGAGGTCGCGGGGGTTGAGCACGTCAACCGGGTTCACGCCGTCCGTGGAGCCCCAGAAGCGCCGGAGCTTGCCCGCCGTGAGCTCGAGCTGGCCCAGGTAGACGGTGGCGTAGGCCTCGTCCAGCTCCAAGCGGGTGTCGCCCGTGGCGGCGTCGTAACCGGCCACCACGGTGGCCTTGTAGGCGGCATCGGGGAAGTAGCCGGAGCCCACCTCCCCCTGGAGCGTCAGGTAGAGATCGGCGGTGGCCACCGGCAGCGTGCCGTCCACCGCCACCCCGAAGGTGGCCTCGGCGCGGCCGCTCAGGTCGACCTTCTGGGCGAAGCCGAGCCCGAGCGTGAGTGAGGCGAGCAGGATCGTCAGGCGGGTAGCGTGGCGGAACGTCAGGGTCCTCACGTCAACGCCTCAGGAACCGTTCGGTGAAGAGCTCGTCGGGCAGGTCCTGGTCGAGTTTCACGTCCGTCTGCGTGATGACGGTGAAGGTGCTCACCTTGCCGTCGGCCATCGTCTCCATGCGGCGCGTGGTGGCGATGGTGTAACCATCCACCTCGGTCAGGCCGCTGACGGTGAGGACCTTGGCCAGCGCGCCGTCACGGTAGTACTCGACATGCGTGGGCACCAGCGTCTCCTCGGGCACCTCTATGACGAGGCGATCGTAGACGGAGCCGCTCTCTGGGGTGGGCACGGCCTCGACCACGTACGTGGGACCGTCCTTCACCTCGAGCAGCTTGTGCGTGTAGTCGTCGGGGTCTATGCCCGTGATGTCTTCGTACGAGAAGTCGGAGCCGAAGAAGGCGTCGCCCTGCTGGCCGCCGGCTATGCGCCTGACGCGGTCGAGGGCGGGCAGGTACACGAGCTTCTCCTCGGACCCGTCCGGCTGAGTGATGGTTAGGAAGCCGGAGCCCGCGATGTCGGCGGGGGCGGTGAACTTGATGAGCCGCTTGTCGTCGCCGGAACCCCACATCTGCAGCGTGCGGGTCAGGGTCTGACCGCCCGCGGTCGTGATGGTCATCGTCAGGGTGGCCTCGGTGGTCTTGGGCTCCGGGCGGGCGTCGATGGCGTCCATCAGTTCGTCCGCGGTGGAGTACTTCTGGGCCGCGGCCACGCTCACTAGGGCGAGGATGACGACCAGCAAGGGACTCGAAAGCTTACGCATCATGGGTCAACTCCTTTGGCATCTGTATGCGCGAGTGTGGGTTGCGCAAGAAGGTGAGGCTGGCGGCGGGCAGCAGCGTGAGCGTAGCGATGCCCACCAGGCCGACGGTCAGGAGCATGAGTGCCCCGAGGGTGGCCACTGGAACGAATTTCGCGAAGGCGAGCGCGCCGAAGCCCGCCCCGAGCGTGAGGGCCGTGAAGAGGATCTGGCGCCCCGAGCTGAACAGCGACCGTTGGATGGCGTCCTCGGGCCCGTGCCCGTGGCGGCGCTCCTCCATGTAGCGCACGGTCAGGTGGATGGCGTAGTCGCCCACCCCGATGGCGAGCGCGCCCATCAGCATGGTGGCGAGGTTGAGCGGCAGGTTGAACCAACCCAGCAGGCCGTACTGCAGGGCGACCGTGGACAGGAGCACGAGGATGGTGACGGCCGCGGCGCGGAACGAGCGCACGAAGCTGTCGATGACGATCACGAGGAAGATGGCCAGCGTGAGGCTGATCAGGAAGTCGTGGCGCATGGCCTGCTCGATCTCGCGCTCCAGCAGCGGGTTGCCGGTGAACCGTGCCGTGGCCATGCCGCCGAAGTCCTTCTCGGCCAACTGCTGCATCTGGTGTTCGAGCTCGCCCACCCGCTCCGTCGACATCGACTTGGCGACGAAATTGATGATGCCCTGCTGGTAGTCGAGCGTCGTGAAGCGCGTCAGGTCGCTCACGCTCCCCGAGGACTGGTAGAGGAGCAGTTCCTGCGCCACGGCCTGGCTGCTGGTGGGAAGGGCGTCCTCACCGGTGAGGGTGAGGTTGAGGGCGTGGACCACGTTGGCGATCGACTGGCCCTTACCCATCCCCTCAAGTTGTGAGACCTGGTCCTGGTAGTCGAGCATGGCGTTCAGGAGCTTCGGGTCCGTCAGGTCGCCCTCCAACCAGACGGTGATGGTGGACGAGCCGCCCAGCACCTGCTCCACCGTGGCCACGCTGGTGCGGGTGGCGCCACCCTCGGGGAAGAAGGCAAGGATCGAGGTGTCGGGCACGATCTTGGTGGCGCCCCAAGCGGCCAGCACCACGACGAGCGCGGCGGTCGCGAGGATGGCCCGACGCCGGGCCACCACGACGTGGCCGAGCCGGGTGAGCATCCGGCCGATGCCTCCCGGGTTCTCGGGGTCGTCCACCCGCCTGGGCGCGGGCAGAACGTTGAGGAGCGCGGGCAGCAGCAGCATGGACGCGAGCAGGGACGCGAGCACGCCCAGCATCGCCACTAGCCCCAAGCCACGCACCATCTGCAGGCTCGAGAGGGTGAAGGTGCTCATGGCGGCGGAGATGGCCAGGCCCGAGATGACAACGCCCAGGCCGGTCTCGCCGAGCATGCGGTCGATGGCCAGGCGTTTGTCGGCGCCGTGCGACAGCTCGTAGTAGTAGCGGCCCAGCATGTTGATCACGAAGGAACTCGCCACGGCCATCACCGCTATCGGGCCGATCACCGTGAGCGCCATCAGCTTGTAACCGAGGAGGTGGAAGATACCCATGCCCCAGATCACCCCGAGCAGGATCTGGACGAGGGGTAGGAACGTGCCCTGCAGCGTGTGGAAGTTGAGGAAGAGCATGATGACGATGGCTGCCAGCGCGAGGGCGCCGAGCACCGGCAGGTCGCGGCCGATGATCGACTGCAGCTCCATGCTGGTATATGCCCGGCCGGCCAGGGAGTAGGGCCCGTTCCAGTTCTCCTCCACGGTCGTCACCACGGACTTCGCGAATGCGTTGGCGTCGAGCCCCTCGTCCATCTCGATGATGAGGCTGGCGTGGCGGCCGTCCTTGCCGACGAGCGTCACGTTCTCGTACATGGGCGAGGTCTCGAGGTAATGCTTGATGTCGGCGATGGTGCCTGCGTCGGGATCGGGGCCCGGCAGCAGCTCGTCGACGAGCAGGAACCCGTCGTCGTCCTCCATCCGTTTCGCGGTGGCCACCGAGGTCACGTCGGCGACGCCTGGGAGGCGCTTCAGGGCGGCGGTCAGTTGCCGCACGCCGGTCAGCGCCTCGCTGCTGTAGATGTCCCCCTCGACCACCAGTAGGAGCCGGTCGTGCTGCGAGAAGGTGGTCTGGAGGTCCTTGGCGAGGGCGTCGATCTTCGAGTCGTCCGGGTAGAGCGACTGGGTGTCGTTGTCGGTCTGGATGCGGCTGGCGCTGACGGCGAGCGCGATGGTGATGACGAGGAAGAGCCCTATCACCAGGCGGCTGTGGTTCAGGGCGAAGCGGGCGAGGTACTTCATGCGGGGTTCGTTCGGGGGTCGGGTGACGGCGTGGTGGTCAAGGTGAGCTCCTGATTCGGTGATTAAGCACTTACTCAATTACGTGAGGACGAGTGGGCGGTGTGGGCGTGGGCGGGGTGCGATTTCCTCCCTCAGGTGGGCGGCGGCATCAGCCGCCGGCGTGTTCGGGGTTGGCCAGCGCCCCCCTGAACCAGGCGTCGAGCATCTCGGTCGTGAACTCGGTGGCACGTTCGTGCCACTCGGTGGGGTTCAGGTTGCGGTTGGTCAGGAAGAACATCATGAGTGACGAGAAGAAGACCATGGCCGAAGTCCTGACGGGCAGGTCCTGCCGCAACTCGCCGGCAGCCACGCGCGCCGCGAGGTAGCCCGTCATGGCGGTGACCATCTGAGCCACTACGCCGCGGAACACCGTGGCGAGCTCGGGGTTGTTCTGCGACTCGACCAGCAACATCGTCACCAGGTCGGACTGGCGCTGGATGGCCTCGACCCAACCCAGCACTATCCCGCCGAGCACGTCGCGCGCGGGCCTGCCGTCGGCCTGCTCCAGCAGCGCGGTGACCTCACCCATGAAGGTGCGGCGCTCAGTGGCGACGGCCATGAGAAGCTCGCCCTTGTTCTTGAAGTAGTGGAATATCAGTCCCTCGGTGACGCCCACCTCCTGCGCGATGCGCTTGGTAGAGGTGGCCGCGAAGCCGTGCTGCGCGAAGAGGTTGAGGGCCGCCTCCACGATCTGCTGCTTGCGGGCCTCCGCCTGTTCGCGGCGGGTGAGGCGCTTCTCCTTCGGGCTGCTGGGCACGTCACGACCTTTCGCTGAGTGGTTACTCAATGTCGGCAACTCTACGCGCCACCGGGCGCGACGTCAAGGGGGCACCCAACTCGAAACCACCCCACACATGCACGATTGATTAAGAAATCGTCTGTTAGGGTGCTCTGTCCGCCTCCGGGTGTCGGCCTGGTCGTATGACCACTCTCGCGCACTCGCGCTGTCATCTCGCCGACATCCAGAAACGCGCCCGCCGGATCGCCCTTGACGCCCTGCGATACGCATCCGCGTCGCCGTCCGGCCTTCATGGCGCGCCGTCCAGGAGCGAAGGCACTTCTTGCCGCTCCGACAGCCAACCACAGAGGAGACCCCGTGACGAGGCCGAGCATCGCTACTCACGAAGAACCGTTGAGCGTTGCCGCCGCCGTGCGCGCCGAGCCGATGGTCAGGTTCGAGAAAGTCCGTAAGGCCTACGGCGACCAGGTAGTGCTCGACGACCTCGACTTCGAGGCCGCCGAGAACGAGAAGGTGGCCATCATCGGCCCCAGCGGGTCGGGCAAGACCACCATCTTGCGCATCCTGATGACGTTGGTGAAGCCCGACTCCGGGCGCGTGTTCGTGGACGGGCGCCCGCTATGGCACCGCGAGGTGGCTGGTCGTGACCTACCCGCCAACGAGAAGCACCTGCGCGATGTCAGGAGCGACATTGGCATGGTCTTCCAGCACTTCAACCTGTTTCCCAACATGAGCGTCTTGCGCAACGTGACCGAGGCGCCAGTCCACGTGCGCGGCATGTCGAAGGCCGACGCCAACGAGCGCGGGCTCGAGCTGCTCGACATGGTGGGGCTGGCCGACAAGGTCGACCAGTTCCCGGCCCAACTCTCGGGCGGCCAGAAGCAGCGGGTCGCCATCGCCCGCGCGCTCGCCATGGAACCCAAGGTGATGCTCTTCGACGAGGTAACTAGCGCCTTGGATCCGGAACTGGTCGGCGAGGTGCTCAACATCCTGAGGCGGCTCGCGCACGACACGCAGATGACGATGCTCATCGTCACTCACGAGATGGGCTTCGCCCGCGACGTCGCCGATCGGGTCGTGTTCTTCGACGGCGGCCGTGTCGAAGAGCAAGGACCCCCGTCCAAGATCTTCAGCGAACCGGAGAACCCCCGCACGCAGGAGTTCCTCAGCGCGGTCCTGGCTCACTGAGGCGCTATTGCCCGGGAGCGGCCCAAGAACGCCCGGAAGCGACCCAAGAACAGAACGCCCGGGAACGACCCAAGAACGGTGTTCGGCCCTGGGCCCAGCAATTAAGACCGGAAGGAAGGAACGGATGAGACGACAGACCCCCGCCGCGGGCCGGAGAACGCCCGGCCACGCCACCGGAACGTCTCCACCGAGACGCGCCGCGTGAGCAGAACGCGCAGCGATCGGCGCTGCGTTTCGCCCAACTCAGGAAGGTAACCGTATGAAGATTCTTCGCACCCCACTTCTGATCGTCGGCATGCTGGCCATGCTCGGCTTCGGCTTCGCCCAGTCCACGGTCGACGACTACAAAGCCAACGGCATCACCATCGCCACCGCCAACGAGATCCCTTACGGCTGGGTAGCCGACGGCAAGGCCCAAGGCATCGCTCCCGACGTAGCTACCGCCGTCCTCGACAGCATGGGCATCACGAACATCAAGTGGACCGTCACCGACTTCGGTTCGCTGATCCCCGGTCTCCTGGCCGGCCGTTTCGACCTGGTCGCTGCCAGCCAGGCCGTGCTGCCCGCGCGCTGTGAGCAGGTGGCGTTCTCCAAGATCAACTCGAGCTACGGCGAGGGCTTTCTCGTTGCGGCTGGTAACCCCAAGAACATCCACTCCTACGACGACTTCGTGAAAGACTCTAGCCTCAAGCTCGGCATCGTCTCGGGCGCCGATCAGCTCGAGTTCGCCCAGGCCTACGGGCTCAAGGAGAACCAGATCGTCCCGCTCAACGCGAACGCCGACGCCCCCTCGGCGCTGACGGCCGGGCGCATCGACGCCTACGCGGCCACCGGCCTCACAGTCGCGGGGCTCGCTGACGGCAACGACCGCGTGGAGGCCGCCGCCGACTTCGTCGACCCCGTCGTTGACGGCGAAGAGGTGCGCTCGTTCGGCGCGTTCACGTTCAGCAAGAAGAACCAGGATTTCCTGGACGCCTTCAACGAAGCGCTCGCCGCTTACCAGAAGACCCCCGAGTACCGCACCACGCTCGAGAGCTACGGCTTGACCGACCACGACGTCGATGCTGCCCTGGCCGCCTCGACCCAAGACCTCTGCGCCGGCAACTGAGTCAGCGCCACCGGGCCCGGTTCGAACCGGGCCCACCCCTATCTTCTGAACCGATCTGACCCGGCCTAGGAGGCCACATGCAGGACCTACAAGAGTTGCTTGCGCCATTGCTGAGGGGCACGGTCGTGACGGTGCAGCTGGCGCTGATCTCCACCGTTTTCGGCGCCATCCTCTCCTTCGCGGCCGGCATCGGCAAGCTGTCGCGCAACTGGTTGGTGCGAGGCATAGCGGTCATCTACATCGAGGTCTTCCGCGGGACGTCGTTGTTGGTGCAGATGTTCTGGCTCTTCTTCGCGCTACCGCTTATCGGCATCAGCCTGCCGCCCTACGTGGCAGGCATCGTCGCGCTGTCGCTCAACATCGGCGCGTACGGTGCCGAGGTGGTCAGGGGCGCCATCAAGACGGTGCCCATCGGCCAGTACGAGGCGGCGAAGGCCCTCAACTTCAGCAGCCGTTACACGCTCTGGAACGTGGCGCTGCCGCAGGCATTGGTGGAGATGATGCCGCCCTTCGGCAACCTCGTCGTGCAGAACCTCAAAGACACGGCGCTGGTCTCACTGATCACGCTCACCGACCTGACGTTCGCCGCGCAGACGATCCGGAACCTCACGCACGAGTCCATCCCGGCCTTCACGGCGACGCTCATCATCTACTTCGTGTTGGCCATGGTCTTCATCGGCGGCATGCGTCTCCTCGAGCGGTTCATCGCCCGCCGGGTCGGCGTGACGCAGGCAAGGACGCGTGGCTGATGCTCTTCGGGATCCAGTGGGACACCAGCTCCGAGCTCAGCTTCGCCGTTTCCATCCTGCCCATCCTCCTGCGCGGCCTCTGGGTAACGGTCCAGGCCACGGCCCTCGGCTTCGTGATCGCCATCGTGCTGGGCCTGGTTCTGGCGCTGTTGCGCATGGTGCCGCTCAAGATCGTCTCGTGGCCCGTGGGCTTCTTCCTCGAGTTCGTGCGCAACACGCCGCTCCTGGTGCAGCTCTATTTCCTCTACTTCGTGCTGCCCGACTTCGGCATCGTCCTGCCGGCCTTCGTGGCGGGCGCTACGGCGCTCGGGCTGCAGTATTGCGGCTACACGGCGGAGGTCTACCGCGCGGGCATAGAGGCGGTACCGCGCGGCCAGTGGGAAGCCGCCCGAGCCCTGAACATGCCGGCGCTCCGGACCATGCGCGACATCATCGTGCCGCAGGCAATCCCGCGCATCGTGCCCGCCCTGGGCAACTACCTGGTGTCGATGCTCAAGGACACCGCCATCCTGTCGGCGGTGACGGTGATGGAGATGCTCAACGTGGCCACCATCATCGGCGATAGGACGTTCCGGTACTTCGTGCCGCTCACGATGGTGGGCGGGCTCTACCTGGTGGTCACTCTCCTCTCGTCTTCCCTGATCAGGTTCTTGGAGCAGCGCTTGCCCAAGGCCGGGCTTCGGCTAAGGTGAGTGACCGCCCGAACGAGCCCGCTGTCGGGTCCTGGGTGCTGGAGGAAGATCTCGATGCAACGTCCGAGGCACTTGATGTCGCTGCAACGTCCGAGGCACGTGGGTAGTGGTCCAAAGGCGGCACGCAGTGGCCTGCTGTTGGCCTATCTGTTGTGGTCCATGGCAGCGCTGGCCGGCGAACCGCCGCCGGCGGCGCTGCCTGAATGCATGGCGGCGAACGGCGCCGGCACCCTCGAGGTGGGCGCCGACTGGCGCGTAGTAGTCGACCGGCAGGCGGGCTTCGGCGTCCTGCTGCCACCCAGCCACCTGCTGAGCGGTGCGGGAGACGTCTGGTACGCGTACGAAACGCTCGACGGCGAGCCGTTGGTCCCCGATGTAACGATCGCGCTTCACCGTGGCCTGGTAGTGGAACATGTGGCAGGCGAGTTGTTCGGCGAACGGGTGACGCTCGAGCCGGTGCGGTTGGGTCCGGCCACCTCCGGGTACCGCGCAACCCTTCCCGGCCGAACCGACTCCGAGGGCTACCTAGCCGTTGGCGAGGTGGGCACCTACTCGGTGGTTCGCTACGAGGACTTCGACTGGGACGGCTTCGGGCCTCTCGGGTGCAGCTTCCACTTCGTCGAGTTCGTTGGGGGTGCCGATTAGCGCGGCACGGCCGCGGTAAAGGCGTGCAAACCCCCCGAACCGGTCAGTTGCGCCGTTGCGATTACCCACCAGCGCAAGGTTCACTCCAGGGCGAGGTTCAAGAACCAGGGTCGGAGGCGTCCAAGGGCAACGTTGGCCCGGCACGACGCCAGTTGCCTCGCCTACCGCTTGCCGAGGTCGCTCAGAGCGCTCTCGCCATGCCCTTGGACGCGGCCGTCACGGTTCCAGTCCGTCTTTCCCTGCCGGATCAGCCAGAGTTCGAGGATCTGCGTTTCCACCTTCACGCCGCAGAGGGTAACTCGGATGAACGATCCGTCTTCGGCGTCGATCGAGGGTTCACGCCTCTACGCCGGGGAAATGTTAGCCTCCGTTCAAGGCTCAACCTGGTAAAGACTCTTCACCTTCCCAAACCGTGTACCTGCGCAAGCTCAAGCGTCACTGAGCGGTCCAGGGGAGATGCGGGCGTCCTTACCCACAAGTAACCGCACTATGGAGGTGCCATGAGGAAATTCGCACTGCTAGCCGCACTGCTTCTGACGCTCGGAATGGTCAGCGCCCAAACGCTGATCTACGGAGCGTCGGGCTACCCGTCCTCGCTCGACGGCGTCGACACCACCGACGGGAACTCACTCGTCGTCAGCTCGCAGATCTCCGAGCGGCTGATAGATTTCGCCCCCGGCTCTACCGACCTGGTGCCTGCTCTTGCCCTGTCTTGGGGTTCGAACGCGGACGCCACGGTCTGGGAGTTCGTGCTCAGGCAAGGTGTCAAGTTCCACGACGGAACCCCGTTCAACGCGGAGGCCGTGAAGTTCAACATCGACCGCCTGAACGACGCCGATAGCCCTTACGGCAACCGCGCGGAAGGCAAGACCTACGTGATGTGGGACGACACTTTCGGCGGCACCGTCCAGAGCGGCGACAACCTCGTGGCCAGCGTAGAGGCGGTCGACGAGTACACGGTCCGGATGACGCTCACGAAGCCGGCGCCCTTCCTGCCGGCGCTATGGGCGGCCGTCTACTTCCAGTTCGGCAGCCCGGACGCCATCAAGGCAGCCGGAGTCAACTACGGCGGGCCACAGGCCGGCACCGTCGGCACTGGCCCCTTCAAGTTCGTCGAGTGGATCGAAGGCGAGCGCGTAGTGCTGGAGCGCAACGACGACTACTGGGGCGGCCCGGCGGGCGTACAAGGCGTCGTCTTCCGCGGAATCCAAGAGCCCACCGCCCGGCTCGCGGAGCTGCAGGCCGGCACCATCGACGTCGCCGTTCTCCTCACCTCGGACGATTATACGGTCGTGAAGAACGATCCGAACCTCGTCGTCCAGGTCCCGGAATCCGAGCTGAACATCGGTTACGTCGCTATCCACCTCGGCCATCCGCCCCTCGATAACGTGCTCGTTCGCCGCGCGATCATGTACGCGGTCGACCGTGACGCCATCGTCGAGGCCTTCTACGAGGGTTTGGGCGTTACCGCCAACGATCTCCTGCCGCCCACGCTCTTCGGTCACGGCGAGCCGTGGCCCTACGAGTACAACCCGGAGCGCGCCAAGGAGCTGCTGGCCGAGGCCGGCTTCCCGAACGGCTTCGACACCGAGTTCTGGTACATGCCCGTCAGCCGGCCGTACTTCCCGGCCCCGCAGCCCATCGCCGAGGCGATCGCTTCGTACCTCGCCGACGTCGGCATAAACGCCGTGCTGAAGACGGAAGACTGGGCCATCTACGGCGGCGACTACCGCGCCGGCAAGTTCGCCATGTACATGATCGGCTGGAACGCCGACTACGCCGACCCCGACAACTTCCTGCTCACCTTCTTCGGTCCCGCGGCCGTGGGGCGCAGCGGTTGGGATAACGCCGAGGTGCATGACATGCTCCTCGAGGCGCGCCAGATCGCCGATCCGGCCGAACGCGCCGCCCTTTACGCCAAGGTCAACGACATGATCGCCGACCAGGCCGTGGCCATGCCCGTGGCTCACAACCGTTCGTTGAACGCCACGCGCGCCAACATCCACGGTTGGGTCCCCAGCCCGCTCGGGTTCAGCTCCGTGAACCTGCACCCGATCACCAAGACCGAGTAGGCCGGCGCCACGCCACCGACCGTTGGGAGCGTCCGCTTCAGGACGCTCCCACCTTCCGGTCGGGCGTGCCGCTTGGTGCCGTATTGGCGGGCCTTCGGGGCGGCCGCGACCGTGCCGCGGGTCTACGCCCAAGGATCCGTTACCGCAATTAGGAGTCAGGCTTGACCGGGTACATTCTCCGCCGTTTGCTGGGCCTCATCCCAGTGCTTCTAGGCGTGACCCTACTTATCTTCCTGCTAACGCGCGTCATCCCTGGCGACCCCGCAACGGCGATGCTGGGCGAGAGGGCGGCGCCGAAACTCATCGAGCGCCTCCGAAGCGAACTGGGGCTCGACCGACCTCTGTTCATCAACGTGGACGAGTTCCGCGAGACCGGCGCCATCGGCGACCTGTTCGACTCGCAATATTTCGACTACATGAGTGGTCTCGTGAGGGGCGACCTTGGACGCTCCATCTTGTCGCTGGTGCCTATAACGCAGAGTATCCTGCACCGTTTTCCCGCTACCTTCGAGTTGGCGCTTTCCGCCATGCTCATCGCCGTGCTGATAGGTATCCCGGCCGGGATGTGGGCGGCGCTGCGCCGGGGGACCCTGGTAGACACCGGGATCATGCTGCTGGCCATAGCGGGAGTATCGTTTCCGGTCTTCTGGTTGGGGATCATCCTCATCTACTTCTTCGGCGTGGTGCTGGGTTGGCTGCCGCCATCGGGCCGCCTCTCCATCGCCACCACCATCCAGCCCATCACCGGCTTCTACGTGCTCGACGGGCTGCTCACGGGCAACTTCAAGGGTGCCCTGGACGCCGCCCGCCACCTGGTGCTGCCTGCCGTGGCGCTCGGCACCATCCCGCTGGCCGTCGTCGTGCGGATGACGCGTTCGGCCATGCTCGAGGTGCTCGGGCAGGACTACGTGCGCACGGCGCGCGCCAAGGGCCTGTCGAACAAGAAGGTAGTACGCAAGCACAGCCTGCGCAACGCCCTGCTGCCCGTGATCACCGTCATCGGCCTCAGCTTCGGGTCGCTGCTCTCGGGCGCCATCCTCACGGAGACCGTGTTCAGTTGGCCGGGCATCGGCAGGTGGGTGTACGACGGCATCGCGGCTCGCGACTACCCGATCATCCAGGGCGGAGTGATCTTCGTGGCCATGGTCTTCGTGCTGGTGAACCTGCTGGTAGACATCTCCTATACGCTCATCGATCCTCGGGTCCAGTACGCATGATGGCGCCGGCGATGGCGAACACCGTACGGGTGCCGCCGGCTGAATCAGTGCCGGGCGCGGCGGCCCGCTGATGGCCCCCGAAGCGGCCATTCTCGAGGCGGCGAACGCGCCCTTGGGGCGTGGCAACAGCCGGTTGAAGCGCTTCTTCCGCCACCCCACGGGAGTGCTCGGCCTCATCATCGTCGTGTTCCTGATCGTGGTGTCGTTGCTTGCGCCCGTCATCAAGCCGTACGACGCCAAGCGCGACCGCGACTTGCGGGCGCGGCTCAGCCCGCCCAGCGCGGAGCGGTGGTTCGGCGCCGACGAGCTGGGCCGCGACAACTTCACGCGCGTGCTGCATGGCGGCCGGATTAGCCTCCGGGCGGGGCTGATAGCCGTCGCTTTCGCGTCGGTGGTGGGCACGCTGCTCGGGCTGCTGGCCGGTTACACGGGCGGCCGCGTAGACCTGATCGTGGTGTGGGTGATGGACATCCTCCTCGCGTTCCCCGGCATCTTGCTGGCCATCGCCATCGTCGCCACCCTGGGTCCGAACCTGACGAACGCGCTCATCGCCATCGCCATCACGCAAGTGCCGATCTACACGCGGATAGTGCGCTCGGTGGTCATGCAGGTGCGCCAGAACGAGTACGTGCAGGCCGCCCGCGCGCTGGGGTCCGGCGGCTTCAGGGTCGTGTTCAAGCACGTGTTTCCGAACTCGCTCGCCCCCCTCATCGTGCAACTCACTTTGTCGATCGGCACGGCCATCCTCGACGTGGCGGCGCTCGGCTTCCTCGGGCTGGGCGCGCAGCCCCCCGCACCGGAGTGGGGCCTCATGATCCGGGACGGCTTCTCACAGTTCCTGAGGGCGCCGTGGATGTCGATCTTCCCGGGCCTCGCCATCTTCCTTGCGGTCGTAGGCTTCAACCTCTTGGGGGACGCCGTCCGCGACGTGCTCGACCCGCGGTTGCGCAACGTTTGAGTCCGGTTACGTGCGCTCCAACAGCTGCTTTACGCCGCCCGAGCGACGCACCTGACCGCGCCCAGCACTACTCACTTGCTCGTCACGTTGGGCTGATCTATGACCCAGCGCCACGAGCCGTCCGCTTGCCGCCGGGCGACTTCGGCCGTTACGCGTCCATCGGATAGCCGGGTCGAAGTCAGGGCGAGATCTCCGCAGTACAAGACGGGCTGCAACTGGCCTTCGGATCCACCCGGTGGGCGTTCGGCAAGCACCCGCCGGAACACCTCGGCGATAGCGTGATTCCCGCGCGTCACTTCGCCCGCCGGCAGGGCGAGGATCGCGCCTGGCTCATAGAGCGTCGCGAGCCCACCGTAATCGTCCGCCGCGACGAACTTCCGGAACAACCGTGGGATGTCCTCCGGGGTTGCCGCTTTCTCTCGCTCCGCGTCTGCTGCCATGATGTCCTCCTGAACGACCGAGCGCTCTCATTATGGCCCCGTCGAGCGGCATAGACCTAGGCAAGGCCGAGATGCCACGTACGCCGGCCACCACATAGTCGCTCGAGCCGCCGGACATGCCCCGTCGACAGCGGGATGAACACCGGCCATGGGGCCGTTCGATCGACCGAACCGTCCGTTCAGCGCGAGCAAGCGAGAACATCGAAAACACTCCCGTATGGTTGCGGTCCGGTGAACCCTAGGAGCATCATCTGGACATGGCCAAGTACCTCATCTCCTTCCCTAGCGAGGCCATGGTGCTCCCCGGCGAGGAGCTAGGAACCGTGTCCGCCGCAGCCCACGCCGTGATCGACGAGGCGAAAGCTGCCGGCGTCTACGTGTTCGGCGGCGGGATCGCGGAGGACGTCGATCCGGTACTCGTCTCCGCCGACGGGTCGGTGAGCACCGAGATCTACCCGGGCAGTGAGCTCAGGGGCGGGTTCACCGTGCTGGAGCTGCCGACGCGCGAGGAGGCGGTCGAGTGGGCCAGGAAGATCGCGGTGGCGTGCCGTTGCTCGCAGGAGCTGCGCGAGTTCATGTACGACCCGCACAGCTAGGGTGAGACGGTAGTGACCGGCTAACGAAGTGAAGAACTATGTCGCTGCCCGCGTTCGACCCTTGAGACCATCAGGGTAACGCGCTGCATAGACGTACCAGGGGGTCGGTCCGCTAGCCTCTCTTCCTGGGGCTCGGCCGAAGGGCGCCAGTGGCCGACGGTTTTGCTTTACCGCTTGGAGGGTTGACGTGAGAGAGTCCAGGGCTTGGCCCCGAGGTGTAACTGCGGCAGTGATGGCGACTGCCCTGCTGTTCGCGACCGGGTGCAGGGTCGTTGGGGCGCCCGGCTCACCGGACCACGCCTCACCTACCGACCCTCCGATTCATACCGAGAACATCACGAAAGTGGACGAGAGGGTGATCACCCGAGGGGCGGACTCTTGGACCGCCCTACTCTACCGCAACGATGCCCTTCACTGTGGTCGACCCGGCAACTTCACCTTCGCGATCATAGAGCCGAAGGGTGATCCTTTAGGAGAAGCGCCGCTCTGGGTGTACCTGCATGGCGGCGGCATCGGCTACTACAACGACGAGACCCCGACGAGGTACATAGGGATCGAGTCCGAGAACGACGAGGAATCGCTGGACGATCTACTCCGAGTCACCGGTATCCGTTCCGGCAGGGACACGCTCATAGCCCGGCGCCTGAACGAGGGATGGAGGGTGCTCGTACCCTCGATGTGCGATCACGACCTGCACGCCGGGGAGGGCACCACCTACCCGAACAACCCGAACTACGGTGCCGCGGGCGATACGGTCGATGGCCTGCTGGCGAACGAAGCCGCCCTGACGTGGGTCACCGAACACCGCGAGACCACCTGGGTCGTGATCCACGGCACCAGTGCGGGCTCCGTGGGGGCCTTCGCGTTGAGCTACGCGCTTCACGAGCAGGGGATCGACGTGAACGCGGCCATCCTCGACGCCTACCTCATCACGCCGCGGCTCCTTCCCTACATGCGTGCCGGCGTGACCCCGCAGGTGCGTAAGAACGCCGACTTCGACTACCACCAGGTCATCGCCAAGGTCGGCCGTTTCGCGGACGTCGGCGACGCTGGTGTCATCCCCGAGCGCGTCATCGCCGAGAACGACTTCAGGGCCGTGCCGTTGCTCGATGTCGTCGGCGACCAGGATCAGCACTGCGCCGGAGAGATAGCGCCCTTCCCCGAAACGAACGGCGCGAACAACTGCGTTTACGTGCACGCAGGATTTGCCGCCGCGGTCGACGCGCAAACCGATAGCCCGCACGCGCACCTGGTGGTGCCGGGTGGGGGCCACACCACGACCAAGAAATCCGGGACCGTACACGACCAAGTGGACGCCTGGCTTGAGAAGATCCTGACGCCGGACGCCCCGCAGCCGTTCGGGTGAGCTGAGGGAATCGGGTGGAAGAACCCGTTCCTGACCACCGCTACTCGACGGCGTGAACTGCCGCGCGATTCGCGTCCACCGGTACATAACAGTTGCTCGAACCCCACCAGCCTGAAACGGGCCCTGCGCTTCTCGCCTTGCCGCTGACCGTTCTCGACCGCTACGTGAACGGGGCCGCGCCCGGCGGCGACGATGGCGTCGTACACACGTTCCGGTTATTCGGCGATGCGATTCAAATCGCAGAGCCACCACTCTCCTCCGAAGATCACGTACTCGCGCGTGGGGAAACCCGCATGGTGCTGAGAGTCCCCGACGCAGGCGGCCGTGATCGATTCCTTGTGAGCATCCAATCCAACAATGACAGTGCTACGGTGTTCCAGGCTGTCCTCCGTGTGAGGAAACCGACCTTGGGCGTAGCACTAGCTCGCTCGTGCGGCTCGCCCAACCTGTCCCCAAGGGGTTCCGTAATGGTCTACGACGATGCCCAGCAGATTTTCACGAACCAGAACTCGCCGGGTACTTTCGCGAACCTGCACCGAGATCCGCGCAGGGAAATCAACTGCGTGGACGTATACCGGCGTCGCGGCTACCGCTTCAAGGGCAAGGCGGGGCTTCTACCGCCCAACGATCTTGCCGCTTTCAAGTGAGTCCGCCATGACGATTCCACAGACCATGCGCGCAGCGTTCATCCGCGCGACGGGCGGCGTCGAGCAGATCGAGGTGGGGGAGTTGCCGGTTCCGCGACCGGGCCCGACCGACGTACTCGTGCGAATGGAGGCGAGCGAAGTCAACCATGTGGACCTGTTCGTTCGTTCCGGAGCCTACAGGACGCACACGCCGTTTCCATTCGTGATCGGCCGCGATCTCGTCGGTACCGTGATCGAAACAGGGCCAGGTGTGGCGTCATTCGACGTTGGCGAGCGGGTGTGGTGCAACAGCTTGGGACACCATGGTCGTCAAGGTGCGTTCGCGGAATATGCGGTCGTTGCCGAAGATCGCCTGTATCCATTGCCTGTAGGCGTGGAACTGAAAGAGGTGGTCTCGGTGCTGCATACGGCAGCGACTGCTCATATCGGTCTGGTTCGCGAAGCCGGGCTCGAGGCCGGTGAGACCGTCTTCGTCGAGGGCGGCGGTGGCGGTGTGGGCAGCGCCGTTGTGCAGCTGGCGAGAGCCGCCGGTGCGCAGGTCATCGCAACGGCAGCGCCCGAAGACCAGGCTTGGGTCGATGAGCTGGGCGTGCAAGCGGTATTCGATTATCACCTGAAGGATGTGTACGCGCGGGTCCGCGAGGCTGCCCACGACGGCATCGACGTGTGGTGGGATACCAGCGGACACAACGACTTTGCACAGTGCTTGCCACTGCTTGCGATGGGTGGGCGAGCGGTCATCATGGCGGGTCTGCAAGGCCAGAATCCGTCGCTTCCGGTGGGAGACATGTATACGCGTGATGTCACCTTGTGCGGATTTGCCATCAGCAACGCGTCGACCGCTGATCTTGCGCGCGCGGCCGCCAGCATCAACCGGTTGTTGACGTCCAGGAAGCTGAAGACCCGCGTGGGTGCCACCTTTCACCTGGCTGACGCGGCGAAAGCCCACATGGCGATGGCCTCCGGCAGCGTGAAAGGTCGGATCGTGGTAGTGCCTTGAAGCGCGATCGGCCGCTTGTCTATGACATCTTCGCTTGCACGCACATGGAGCCATCGAGGTTTTGCCGAGTTGCCCATCTGTGACCAAGCGGATAGCGACAGCGTATACCCGGCCAGGAAGCCGGTTCGATCCGTGATCTCGCCGTCCGCTTCACGCAAGGCCTTGCCGGCCTTGGCGCTGGCGCGCACGTTGGTCAGCGGCGTCGAACCCTTGTCGGCAACCAGTACTGCATCCGAGCCTTCGCCATTGGCGAGCACTTCGCCCTTGATGTCGACCGCGAGCACCTTGCCGCCTTCGACCGCGTACGTCGTGACCTTGGCACCGTGCGTGACCAGGCTGCCGCCGACACCGAGTTTCTCGACCACGCCTCCGGGCTTCACGCTGAAGGCTTCGGCCGGCAGCAACACGTTCACGCCCTTGACCAGCGTGTTGCCGATCGAACCGTGGGTCGTCACGTCCTCGTCAACCGTGATCGTGCCCACGGGCTTGCTGACCTGGATGCCGATGGAGCCATCGCCGAAGGTCTCGATGGATTTGAAGCGAGCGCTGCGCACGGTACCGTCGTACTGGTTGAAGCCGCGCGCACCCAACCCGTAGGTAACGATCTCGGCTTCCGCATGGAACTCGTCCACGGTGCCGAAATTCACGAAACCGATCCCGCTCGGGCCGTACGACACCACCGGCGCGTGCGCGATCCACGTATCCACCGTTCCCCAGGTGTCCAGCACCATGTCGTTGACGCCGTAGGTGACGATGTCGCCAAAGTGTTCCACGCGTTTTGCATGAACACCATAGACGATGAACACGCCGCCCGTGATCATGTCGGCCGTGCCATAGGGCAGCATGCCGGTGGAGTGGACTTCGGCGGTGGTGAGCACGTCGAGCTCCACTTGGCCGGCCTGATCTCCGAAGCCGCTGACGAAGATGCCGGAGCCCAGCACCGGCGCGTTCTTCGCGCCGACGCTGATGTCGGAGAGCGATGCGGTGATCCGGGACGTGGCATCACCATTGAAGTTGTAGACGGTCAACGCGCCCTGGTACACGTTGACGCCGTACTTCTGCGGCTGCTCGCTGTAACGACGGGCATCGCAAGCGGCGATGTGCAGGCCATCGACCGCAAGATTCAGCTTGTCCGTACCCGGGC
>JACDJC010000563.1_pt1 | contig 42419 bp, 38 predicted proteins | sample 7454191 | NCBI WGS metagenome assembly JACDJC01 (sample SAMN14253291, study PRJNA609438) | sludge metagenome | isolation source: sludge after 25d culture with pyrite and EDTA | collected 2018-12-20
GGTCGGCGACAGCCTGAGCGATTTCCAGGGCCCCCTGGCCGGCTTTCTGGCCGCCATGCAGCAGGTGGAGAGCGACTTTATCGTCACCATCCCATGTGACGGCCCGTGCCTGCCGGATGATCTGGTCAGTCGTCTCTACACCGCGCAGCAGGCTGCACAGGCGGAGATCGCCGTGGCCCATGACGGCCAGCGCATGCAGCCGGTCTACGCCCTCATCTCCACCCGCCTGCAGCAGAGCCTGAATAATTTTCTCACGTCAGGCGAACGCAAGATCGACGGCTGGTATGCCCGGCACAACACGGTCACCGCCGACTTCTCCGATGCGCCGGATACCTTCCTGAACATCAATACCCTGGAAGAGCGGGACCAGTTCAAGCAGCGGACAACAGCAGACCGGTAGTCTCCGCCACACCATTCCATCACCTGCGCCTGTCACCGCTTCTCAAAAAAATGGCCCCGGGGGGGAGTGGGGCCCAAAATGAGAGCAGGGAACTACCGCATGAAAACGGTGCCGGCCGCCCGACAGGCAGCCGGCAGTGGAGCCGACTCAGGGGGCAAATGCCTGGATTCCGGTCTGGGCACGGCCCAGAATCAGTGCATGCACATCATGGGTACCTTCGTAGGTGTTGACTGCCTCCAGGTTCATGGCATGGCGGATCACATGGAACTCGTCGGCAATGCCGTTGCCGCCGTGCATGTCACGGGCAATGCGGGCGATGTCCAGGGCCTTGCCGGCATTGTTGCGCTTCATCAGGGAGATCGCCTCCGGCGCCGCCTGGCCCGCATCGAACAACCGACCCAGTTGCAGGCAGCCCTGCAGGCCGAGGGTGATCTCGGTCTGCATGTTGGCCAGTTTCAGCTGAATCAGCTGGTTGGCCGCCAGCGGCCGACCGAACTGTTTCCGGTCCAGGGTATAGGTGCGCGCGCGATGCCAGCAGTCTTCAGCGGCACCCAGTACGCCCCAGGCGATGCCGTAGCGGGCACGGTTGAGACAGCCGAACGGGCCGGCCAGGCCCTTCACATTGGGCAGCAGATTTTCCGCCGGAACAAACACCTCGTCCATCACGATCTCGCCGGTGATGGAGGCACGCAGGGAGAACTTGCCTTCGATCTTGGGCGCGGAGAGACCCTTCATGCCCTTCTCCAGGATAAACCCGCGGATCACACCTTCATCATCCTTGGCCCAGACGATGAACACGTCGGCAATCGGCGAGTTGGTGATCCACATCTTGGAGCCGGAGAGGGAGTAACCGCCATCCACCGTGCGGGCGCGGGCCTTCATGCCGGCCGGATCTGAACCGTGATCCGGCTCGGTCAGACCGAAGCAACCCACCAGTTCACCGGTGGCGAGCTTCGGCAGGTATTTTGTGCGCTGCTCTTCCGTACCGTAGGCGTAGATCGGATGCATCACCAGGCTCGACTGCACGCTCATGGCGGAGCGGTAGCCGGAATCGACCCGCTCCACCTCCCGCGCAATCAGCCCGTAGGAGACATAGTTGAGCCCGGCACAGTCGTAACCGTCGATGGTGACCCCCAGCAGACCCAGTTCACCCATCTCGTTCATGATCTCGCGATCGAAACGTTCATGGCGGTTGGCCTCCAGTATCCGCGGCATCAGCTGATCCTGGCAGTACTTGTTGGCGGTGTCACGCACCATCCGCTCTTCCTCGGTCAACTGCTGATCCAGAAGTAACGGGTCTTCCCACTTGAATGGGGCTCTTGCCTGTGTTTTTGAGTTCATAACCACTTTTCCGGTTGTCTGAGAATGGTGAATGCGCTTCGCTTATTACCCTACATCTGTACCAATTGTAGGGTGGATAAGCCGGCAGGCGCATCCACCGGATCTGTTAAATATACTGACCGCTATCCACCTTGATCACCTCGCCGGTAATCATCCGCGCCGCATCGGAGAGCAGGAACAGCACCGCATTGGCGATATCTTCCGGTGTTGCCAACTCCTTCAGCACCGTCTCGTCCAGCGCCTTCTGCAGGAACTCCTCGGGCAGTTTTTTCGCCATCTCGGTCAGCACCATGCCGGGGGCCACCGCATTCACCGTCACGCCCTTACTACCCAGCTCCCGCGCCGCCGTCTTGGTCAGGCCGATCATGCCCGCCTTGGCGGCGCTGTAGTTGGCCTGGCCGAACTTGCCGCGCATGCCGTTGATGGAGGTGATGTTGACAATCCGGCCATGCCCCTGCTCACGCATGCGCGGTGCCAGTGCACGGATCAGATAGAAGGCACCGCCCAGGTTGATGTTGATCACCGAGTGCCACTCCTCATCACTCATCTTGGCGATACTTCTGTCCCGGGTGATGCCGGCATTGTTCACCAGCAGCGTCACATCGTCCGGCAGTTCATCCACGGCTGCCTGAACACTCTCCGGATCACCAATATTGACCTGATGAAAAACACCCGGCGTCGAGCCTCCGTCACCGGCGCTCAGATCAAACACGTGCACTTCCGCGCCCGCCTTTTCCAGCATCTCCGCGATGGTCCGGCCGATACCGCTGGCACCACCGGTAACCACCACCTTTCTCTGTGAAAAATCCCACATAAAAAACGGCCTCAGAGTGCGCAGGAGAGCGACAATTCCTGTGCAGGATGGAATCCTGAACCGGCCAGAAAGCGATTCAGGTCAAAGTTTTCCCACTCCACCTCGGTGCGCACATGCTCCACCTGCAGCGAGGCCAGGTTGTCCATCAGCTGCGCCATCAGGGCAGAACCGATGCCGGCCCCCTTGTACTCCGGCCCGACACCCAGGGTATCCACCACGGCAGTGGACTCGGCACAACCGAAGCTGCCGTAGTCGACCCGCGCCATGACGAAGCCGGCCACCAGACCATCCTGCTCGGCCACCATGGAGACGCGAATGCCGGTATCGGAGATCACCTCCGCCACCTTCTGCGTCAGGTAGTCGCCGCGGTCCTCCCGGGTGATATGCCGGTCGATGCGACGGATCGAATCCAGATCTGATTCAGCCAGGGAGCGAACCGGACGCAGTTTGTTGACATCTTCCTCATCCAGGGCCAGCGGGTTGGTGTCCCGGATCAGCACATTACGCGCCGCCAGGGTGAATCCGGCGTTGGCGAAATAGGCTAGCAGCTCCTGCTGATGCCAGTTGGCCTGGGTACGCAGGCTGCCGCAGCCGCGTTTTACCGCCTCGTCCTTCAAGGCATTCATCAGCAGCATGCCGACACCCGAACCCTGCTCGCCGGGCTGTACGCCGAGGGCGTCGATCACCGCCACCGGTTGATGGGTTCCGAACTCGCCCTTCAGCACATGGGCGAAGAGGTAGCCACAGAGCGTGTCACCGTGACTCGCCACCAGGCTGATATAGGTTTCCGGCGAACGCCCCATCGCCTGCAGTCGTTTATTGAAAAACTCGGGACGCGCGCTGCCGCCCAGATTCTTGTCCAGTCCGATGACCTGCTCAATATCGCTTTCCTGCAGTGGCAGTATCCGGCATTTTTTTTCCGACATCTCAACCCACCTCCGGGTATTTGGTTACACATGCGGATGCTGCAATGCGCACCGCATGACTAATACGGCGGGCGAGCGCCCCCGCTGCGAATCGACACCATCCGGTTCGATCCGCGCGGGGCGGTTGCCCTATCTTACCTTTCAGCAACTCAGTGCAGAGTATCGTACTTTGCCTGCAGTTGCTCCTGCGTCTCCTGGTAATCCGGATTCGGGACAATACAATCCGGCGGGCAGACCAGCTGACACTGCGGCTCGTCCTCGGCACCGACACATTCGGTGCACTTCATCGGGTCGATCACGTACATCGGATCACCGGCGGTAATGGCATCGTTGGGACACTCGGTCGGGCAGGCGTCACAGGCGGTGCAGTCTTCATTGATCATAAGGGCCATAGCTGTATCTCCTTACGTGTGAATAGTGGGTTATTAGGACGCGATCGCCAGTGAGCCCTTCTCAGCCAGCTTCTCGTAACGATAAGCGCCCCAGATGGCGGCACCAATGGCACCGGCATAGGGTGAATCGGGATGATTCACCGCCTTGGTCGGAATCTTCATCTTGACCATGGAGGCGTTGATGGAGTCCATCAGCCCTTCATCCAGCGCCAGACCGCCGCTGAGGAAGGTCACACCCTCGTTAGCCTTGATTACGCGCAGCAGCTTCACCAATCGGCCCGCCATGGAGTCATGGATACCACGCAGGATATTGGGGGCCGAGATACCGCGCGACACCATGTTGATCACGTCGGTCTCCGCCAGTACCGCACAGATACTCGATACATCCTCCGGGTTATCGGCCTGCTTGGAGAGTTCACCGATCTCGTTCTGGGCGATACCCAGGTAACGGGAGATATTCTCCAGGAACTGGCCCGAGCCGGAAGCGCACTGGCTGGTCATACGATAGGTCAGCACCTTGCCTTGCCCATCGATCTTCACCGCACGTCCGTTGAGCGCCCCCATATCCAGCACCGAGCGTGACTCGGGATTGAGATAGATGGCACCCCGGCCATGGGTGGTCATGGAGTAGAAGTGACCGGTGGAGAAGGTGATGTTCTCACCGTCGCCGGTGGTGGCGGTGTACTGAATATCCGACTCTTTAAGTCCGGCCTCTTCAAGCACCTCGTCGTAGGCGCGCCGCGACAGCTCCTTGGGATCACGCTGACGGATCTTGTCATTGCGACGCGCTACCCACTCATAATTATCCCCTTCTATTTTGAACAGAACGGTCTTAATACAGCCTGAGCCAACATCTATACCTATACTTGTAGTCATGCTTATGCCTCCTCAACGGCCCGGCGGGCAAACTCCGCACCACCCAGTGCCCCGGTATAAATTGAATCCGGGTCGATATTGATCTGCACGTCGCCATAGTTCTCCTGAACCAGTTCGCGCAGCTGTTTGACAGCGGCCTCGTTCTTGGCCACACCACCGGTAAAGGTGAATTCATTGTCGATACCGCCGGAGCGGGAAATAATCGACATGGCGCGCAGGATAATGGCGCGGTGCAGACCGGCCATGATGTCCTCTCGTTTCTCACCCAGTGACAGGCGGTCACGCAACTCGGCACCGGCAAATACGGTACAGGTGGAGTTGATGCGCACGGTCTTGGTGGCCTGCATGGCCATCGGTCCCAGCTCATGCAGGCCCAGGTTCATCTCGTCCGCGATGTAACCGAGGTAGCGACCGCAACCGGCGGCACAACGGTCATTCATCTGGAAGTTGACCACGATACCCTTGTCGTCGATCTGGATACCCTTGGTGTCCTGTCCGCCGATATCCAGCACGGTGCGGGTCTTGGGATACATCAGATGAGCACCCAGGCCGTGGCACAGGATCTCGGAGCGGATGTGCTCTTTCGGGAACGGCAGGCGGACACGGCCATAACCGGTGCCGACGACATAGGTCTCTTCCAGATCCAGATCCAGCACGGACTTGATGGCCTTCATCACATCATCCGGATCGACACTGAGATCAGTCTCCTCTTCCAGCACCTTGGTCAGTGCCCGCAGGAATTTTCCTTCCATGTCATCATTCGGCGGACGGTTCTCCACCTCGATGATCGACTTGTCATAGATGTTGATCAGGGTATCGAAATTCATACCCATCTCTTTCGCGGTCTCTTCGGCGATGTTCATATACTCAGAACCGGCCAGATCGCGGAAGAAATCAGACTTGCGCACCACACCCGGCCCAAACAGACCCTGCAGCTTGTCGGCCAATCGTTCGAAGGCCACATCGAGAACGGCACAGATCTTCTCTTTCTGTCCCGGATAGCGTAGATCTCCCGCATTGCTGGCGCAGGTCTGATGCAGATCTTCCAGCTGCTCCAGAAACAGCTCCAGACGGAAGTGACGCTCCAGGTTGAACAGCAACCGGTCGATCTTCTCGCCTTCGAGCCCGGCCAGCCCCTGCAGCTCGCGATGAAACAGGGTCAGACGTGTGCTGATGAATGCTTCCAGTTTCGCCACGCGGCTGGCGGTATCATAATTAGAACGGGAGTTGGTAATACCACGTCCCAATACTTCACCTTTTTCGTCCATAACCACCGCCTTGGTGGTGGTGGAACCCAGGTCAATGCCGATATAACACTTCATCTTCAGGCCCCCTTAAGCGGTCTTTCTGCTGGAACGACGTTTCTGATCGAGCATCTGGAAATAACTCTCCAGGCGGTTCTTCACGTTGGCCGCGGAGAAGTAGCGCGGGTCCACCAGATCGGTTTCAATAAAGGCACCCGGCTTGCCGGTGCGTTTTTCGATTTCATTCATCATCATCAGCTGGCCGGCAGAGAAGCTGTTGCAGCTCTTGATCGAGTTGATGAGCAGACCGTCGGCCTGATACTCATTCATGTATTTCTCAATCAGGCCGACACGGCTGGGCATGTTGCGGTTGGTGTAGCAGCCCAGGCAGTAATCGGCCAGCGACTCCAGCGGATTGGTCGGATCGTGACGGAAACCCTCGTCATACACGCCGCCCACCTTGGTGTAGGTGCTGGCCACGACCACCGCGCCCTCGTCGTAGAACATCTTCCAGAACTCGCGGAAACTGGTCCAGTTTGGCGGACCCTCCACCACCAGGCGGTATTTCTCTTCACCCATATCGCCCTCTGGGGTGATGGGTCCAAGACCATCCTTTAACCGCTGCTCGATCTCGCTGCGCAGCAGCTGATAGTACTCGATGGCATCCTGGGTACCGCGGAACGCGGTAAAGATCGGGCCGATGTAGTAGACGCCACCGAAGTAGGCATCGATCGGTGAACGCACGTTCTTGGCGCTCTCCAGTACCCACACCAGGTCATCCTCCGCCTTGGCGGAACGGGCCAGGTTTTCCCGCAGCAGGTCGATATCGAATTTCACACCGGAGGTCTTCTCCAGGGCCGGAATCACCTCTTCCTTCAGCTGCTTGACCACGAACTTGCGCATGTTGTCGGTGATCACACCGTCGCCGGTGTAAGGCACCTGCAGCATCACGGTGTCACAGTTATACTCTTTGCGCAGCAGCTCGAACCATTTCATGAAGGTGAAGCAGCCGGTGTAGGAGAGCAACAGCAGGTTGGGCGGCGGCATCACCTTGCCGTTGGGGGCAATGTTGCCCTTGGACATCATGCCGATATCCGCCTTCACGTAGGTACAGACATCCTCGGAGTGCCCGCTACGCTCGGCGTCCATGATCATGCCGCCGCTCTGCTTGCGCATACCGTTGTTGATCGCGTTGATCTCCGGCAGGTTGTTGAGCAGGCCGAAGCTGCTGATCAGCTCGTTCAGGTTCCCCGGTACAAATGTGGAGACGATCTTCTTGCCACTCTCCGGCGCGCCGGTCAGTGCATCGTAGTTGCGCGCAATCATCTCTTTCTGTTTGAGCATCGACGCGTCTTTGATCGCTTCTGGTTTGGTTGCAGTATTCATAATGGTCTTAGCTCCACAGCTTGAGGGAATCGGCAAAGGTGCCCGCCTGTTCACGGATCGGCTGCATCTGACCCGAGTTCTCTGCATACTTAAAGGAGATGTGCGGCACGTTATTCTCGCTCATCTTGGCGGCCAGCAGCGGGCGTTCCAGCAGGGCCGGATCACAGAAACTGGGCGCGGCGAAGATCACACCTTCCGCCTTGTTTTTCTTTACTGAATCCAGCAGATACTGGCCCACCTTCTCCTGGGTGTCGCAATACTTCGCGGAAGAGTCGGCGGAGTGATGCAGGAAGGCATCCGCCAGGGCCTTGATCGGATCACCATCGGCCTGCACCTCTTCCATCAGCCAACGGTTGACCAGCATGTAGTCATCGTCCACCACGTAACAGCCGGCCATCTCGATCGACTTGATCAGGTTCAGCGGCGGCTGTTCACAGAATGAACCACAGGTGATGATGCGGCAGTTATCGCGGATCGGGCGATCCTCTTCCTTGGCCGCTGCCAGATAGTCGGTCAGCATCACGATATGCTCTTCCACCGGCAGCACCTGGCCGGCGCGCATCAGCAGATAGACCTCGGAGCTCGGCACCTTCCAGGGCTCGGCAGAGCGCATGGCGTAGACATCGCGCACCAGCTGGCGATGCTGGTTGTAGATGGCGATGGAGTTGTTCAGCGCCTCGTCGGTAATGGTGTTGCCGGAGAGCTTCTCCATGTCATGACGCAGCTCCTGCATCTCGTTCTGGTAGTACTCGCCACCGATATCGTCGCGGTAGTTCTGGGGCACGTCGAAGTATTTGGCATAGACACCGGGCTTCATCAGCTTCCACATACCGGACAGGTTGCGGATCACGTCGCAGATGCTGGGAAACAGCATGCCGTCGACAAAATCGAGACGCCCGGTCAGACCCAGTTCAATGGTGGAACGGGGGATACGGCAGATGTAGCTCTGATAGAAGGCGTCACCATGGATCACTTCCAGGTTGTCACCACCACCCAGGATGCCCAGGGGCAGCATACCGGCGGCATGGATGATCTCTTCCGGAATATACACCGGCATGAACCCAACCACCTTGCGGCCGGGAACCGCCTCTTTCCAGGCACGTGATGCGGCGAAGGTGGTATCTTCATACAACTCTTCACAGCGTGCGATTATCTCTGCAGTACTCATACTTACCTGTCCTCCCATTTGGCTGGACGTTTCTCGATGAACGCATTCAGACCTTCTACAGCATCATGACTGGCCATCAGACCGTCCAGATAAAGGGCTTCAACGCTTGCCAGTTTGGCCTTGATACGCGCCACCACATCACTTCTGACCGCCTGCACCGCAAAGCGCAGCGAGGAGGCCGAGTGGGGCGCAAGGAATTTATCGAAATAGGCGATCGCCGCCGCCGCGGGATCTTCCGAGACCTGGGTGACCAGGCCCATGCGCAGCGCCTCGTCACTCTTCACGCTGCGACCGGAAAACAGCAGATCTTCCGCATTGGCCTGGCCGATACGCTCCGGCAGCAGACAGGAGGCGGCCGGCGCGAACACCGCCAGCTGAATCTCCGGCTGACCCAGACGGGCATCGGCAGCGGCAAACAGTTGGCTGCCGGCGGCCGCCACTTCCAGTCCACCACCCAGACATTGTCCCTGAATGGCAACCAAAATCGGCACCGGAAAATCCAGCATGGTCTCGACCAGGTGGTGCAGGGAACGCAGCATGGCAGCGCAACTACCGGGCAGGTGCTCCTCGACGCTGGCGCCGAAGCTGAAGTGGGGACCTTCAGCATCCAGCAGCACAGCGCGCAGCGACGCCTGCCCGGCATATTGCTCAAAGGCCGATTGCAGTGCGCCGATCATGGCGGCATCCACGATATTGGCCTTGGGCCGGTTCAGGCGCAGCCGCAGCAGCGTCCCGTCCCGGTCCATCCAAACCTTGAGCGGCGAATCGCTCATGCCTCAGCCCTCCTTGCCCGGCATCAGACTCTCGATCAGTTCGGGAGTCCACGGAGTGGCTTCCGCCAGGGCCTGGCGCAGGGCGACAAAATCGATCTCGCGGCCCACTTCACGGTTACCCTCATTGAACGCACGGAAGCCGGTACGGGCCTCGTTCATCATGTTCAGGGCCAGCCAGGCCCGTGAATTCTCTTTATTGCGGTTCCAGGCATCCAGTTTCGGCTTGCGCAGCTCCTCCAGACTCTTGGTCATGCACTCGGGGAAGGTTTCGAGCAGCTTGGCACAGAGCTCCTCCACCGCCTGGTCCAGCAGGCTGAGATCGATCTCACCGCTTTTCAGCAGCGCCTTGGCCGCCTTGGCCTCTTCTCCGGTTTTGAATTCGCCGTGCACGATGCGACCGTACTCGTCCAGCATCTGGTCGGTGACCGCCAGCGGATTGGCGACGAACTTGCCGTCCACCTTCAGCGCCGGAACGATCTGGGAGACGATGCCCAGGCGGTACGCCTTGTGCGCCGAGAAGGGCTCGCACAGGGTGCCGGAGACCATCGCCTGCTCGCAGCCGATCATCACCGGCAGGAAGTCAGTGGCGCCGCCAATGGCCGCAGAACCGTGCTTGGGACCGGCCTGGCCGAAGTTGGCCAGATCCTGGGCCACGGAGTAGTCCGCCGCCATGCCGATCTCCTGTCCGCCACCGATACGCATGCCGTTGACCCGGCAGATGACCGGCTTGTCACAGCCCAGCATGGCGCTGACCATGTCGTTGAACAGACGCATGTATTGACGGTACTCCTGGGGGTTGCCGGCGTAATACTCCGCGTACTCCTTGGTGTTACCGCCGGTACAGAACGCCTTGTCGCCGGCACCGGTGAAGACCACCGCGTTGACGTCGCGCGCGCAACTGGCGGCGCGGAAGGCGAGAATGACACCCTTCACCATCTCGGTGGTGTAGGAGTTGTACTGAGTCGGATTGTTGAGGGTGATCCACATGTTGTAGAGCCCCTCCGCCACGCTGCCGTCGCGACGCCTGGCTGGACGCTTCTCCACCAGCAAACCCTCGAAGCTGAGCTCCGGCACCAGGTTGTGATCGACCACGGCGGCCGGCTTGCTGTCGTTGATAATGCTGCGAGTTGAATCTCTCATAATACGTCCCCTTTAAAGATTCGGAACAAGAATGGCACGCTCGGTCAGAAGGTGGCTCTTGGCCGCTTCGAACACCGCGTTGATATCGTTTAACGAATGAAGCTTTACAAACGGCTTCATCTGGATCCTGTTTTGCATCACCAGATCAAGCGCTTTTGGATAGTACTCGGGCAGGCAGCCCCAGTTACCCTGCAGACGGGCGCTGAAGGCCATCAGGTTGGAGAGCCGCAGTTCCAGCTTGGCCATGGTGAAACCGACCACCGCCATGTGTGAACCGAAGGTCAGCAGGCTGAAGGCGGTCTCCTGGCCCGGCGCGGAACCGGAACACTCAAAAATTTTCCACTCGGTGGCGCGCAGGCCGTTGGTTTTTACAAACTCCTTGATCTGCTGCTTGATAGCCCGGGCATCGTGCTCTTTGGCATTCAGCGTGAGCGCCGCGCCAAAATCCTTAAGCTGATCCAGCTTGCCCTGATCCACATCGATCGCCACCACCCGCGCACCCATGGCGTTGGCGATCTGCACCGCGTAGCCACCGACACCGCCGACGCCGATCACGATGGCCACATCACCCTCGTTGATCCCGGCCAGTACCGCCGCCTGGTAGGGGGTGGTGACCGCATCCGCCAGCACCGCCACTTCGGCCAGGCTCATGCCGGCGGCCTCGAGCTGCTTCTCATCAACCGGACATAGGCCGCGCGCGGGTACATTAATATGACTGGCGAAACCGCCCTGGATATCGTTGCCCGGCATCTTCTGGCCGCGGCACATGGTGCCCAGGCCGCGCTGGCAGAGATCACACTCGCCGCAGGGCATCACCGCCGGAATCACCACCGCCTTGCCCAGCAGTCCTTCCGCGCCTTCACCGCAGGCGACCACCCGGCCACTGATTTCATGACCCAGGGTCAGGGGCAGCTCATGGTTGGTGCGGACACCGTCATAGAGAAAACCGAGGTCGGTATGACAGACACCGCAACCGGCCACTTCCACGGTTACTTCACCCGCCGCCGGCGTTTCAAAGGTGCACTCCTGTTTGGCGAAGGGCTCGCCAACAGCGGTCATCAGCCAACGGTATCCATCAATGCTCATAGTCTGTTTTCTCCGGAATCTACGCTACACGCACTCACACTGTGCCAATGAATTATATTTCACAATTCATCCTTGTCAACCTAAAATTATGTACTATATTTCCTTTGACACGCTCGATTTCATGAAATATGATTCATTCCAATGGGCAACAACTGCGTAATTCCTAGCGAAATCCTGTGATATATATCATATTAATAAGGTATGGCTGATGAACAATTCTGCATCCACTGAGACCGCCAAAGGCAGTTCCACCGGCGCTCCCCGCTCACTCTCCATTGCCATGCTCGGCAGTGGAGGTTCCGGTGTCATGACTGCCGGCCAGCAACTCCTGGACGCAGCTGGCCAGGCCGGCTGGTACGGCATGATGACCCGATCTTCCGGCCCGCAGATCCGTGGCGGCGAGGCGGCCGCCCTGCTACGGCTCTCACCCCAGCCGGTGGAGACCCACAAAGGCCGCTTCGATATTCTGCTGGCGATCGACTGGCTGAATGCCGATCGTTTCGTGGGCGAGATCATTCTGGACAGCAACAGTGTGGTCATCGGCGACGTCGGCGGTACGGTACCGGAGGCAATCAGCGCCATGGGCGGACGCTATGTGGAGCTGCCCCTGAGCGAACTGGCCAAGGGCATCAGCGGCGGACGCCCCAACATGGTGGCGCTGGGCGCACTGGCCCAGCTGATCAGCCTGCCGGTGGAGGCGCTGGAACAGGTACTGACCAAATCCCTGGCAAAAAAAGGCGCGGCCGCCATCGAGGCCAGCATGTCGGGCGTGCGGGCCGGCATCGAGCAGGCCTCCGCCATTCCCGATGTCCCCAGCTTCCGTATCGAGGCCAATACCCGGGTTGAGCGCTGGAGCATTACCGGCAACGAGGCCGCCGGCCTGGGCGCGATCCGCGGCGGCGTCCGTTTTGTCGCCGCCTACCCGATCACCCCCGGCACCGAAGTCCTGGAGTGGCTGGCACCCAATCTAAAGAAGGTGGGGGGCGTGCTGGTGCAGGCGGAAGACGAACTGGCCTCGATCAACCAGTTGATCGGCGGCTCCTTCGGCGGCACCCCGTCACTCACCGCCACCTCCGGTCCCGGCCTGGCGCTGATGATCGAATCGATCGGCCTGGCGGTGGCCTCGGAGACCCCGGTGGTGGTGGTGGACGTGATGCGCGGCGGCCCCTCCACCGGCATTCCCACCAAGTCGGAGCAGAGCGATCTCAACATCGCCCTCTACGGACTGCACGGTGACGCCCCCCATATCGTGGTGGCGCCCATGTCCATCGGTGACTGTCTGTTCACCACCCAGTGGGCCACCCATCTGGCGGAGACCCTGCAGACCGCCTCCATCGTGCTCTCCGACCAGTCGCTGGGCCAGACCCGCGCCCTGATCGACCGGCCGGCGGATATCGCCTTTGTCTCCGGCGGACGCCAGATCACCAGCAAATCGGAAGGCTTCCGACGCTACGTGGTAAATGACTCCGGCGTCTCGCCCATGTCCATTCCCGGCACACCGGGCTGCCAGTACACCGCCGACGGCCTGGAACACTCCCCCTCCGGCACCCCCTCCAGCCGCGCCGAGGATCACATCCAGCAGCTGAACAAGCGCAAACGCAAGCTCGACCAGTTCGACTACGGCAAGCACTGGGCCAGGGTCGAGGGTGACGGTGAGATGGCGGTACTGACCTGGGGCTCCAGCACTGGCCCGGTGAGCGAGGCGATCGACATGCTGGCGGTGGAAGGCCGCAAGGTCCGGCTGATCAGCATGCGCCTGCTGTCGCCGGCCCAGCCGGAACGGCTGGCCGCGGCCCTGGCCGGCGTGGAACGGACCCTGGTGGTCGAGCAGTGCCACGGGGCACAGTTCTATCATTACCTGCGGGCCCATTACGATCTGCCGGGCGAACTCCGCTCCATGGCGGTACCGGGCCCCCTGATGATCCGTCCCGACGATGTCTACAGCGAACTGAAAGCGTGGGAGAACGCCTAATGGATACTGCAAACACCTGCCCAAGCCTGAAACCGAACGAGTACAAATCCGGCACCAAACCCGTCTGGTGTCCCGGGTGTGGTGACTACAGCGTGCTGCTGGCCATTACCAAGGCGATGTCCGAGATGAACCTGGAACCGGAAAATGTCGCCCTGGTCTCCGGCATCGGCTGCTCCTCGCGCCTGCCCGCCTACCTGAACGTCTATGGCTTTCACGCCGTGCACGGTCGTGCCCTGCCGGTCGCCACCGGACTCAAGGTGTCGCGGCCCGATCTCACGGTGCTGGCAGCCGGCGGTGATGGCGATGGCTTCTCCATCGGCGGCAACCACTTCATGCACGCCTGCCGGCGCAACGTGGATATGACTTACATTGTCATGGATAACCAGGTTTACGGTATGACCAAGGGCCAGGCCTCGCCCACCACCGATCCCGACTGGGACAAGAGCAAGCTGACCCCGGGCGGCACCAAGATCAATCCCTACTACCCGCTGGTGATCGCCCTGGCCTCCGGCGCCAACTTCATTGCCCGCGCCTCCAGCACCGATCCCAACGGCGCGGCCAAGGTGCTGGTGGATGCGATTCGCCACCCCGGCTTCTCTTTTGTGCACATGCTGAGCCCCTGCGTCACCTTCCGCCCCGAACAGAAGGAGTGGAAGAAGATGGTGCGCGCGGCACCGGTCGAGCCCACTAAGGACCCGGCGGTTGCCGCCAAGCGCCTGATGACCGACGACAACTTCTTCCTCGGCACGCTCTATAAGGGCGATCGAAAACCCTATCAGCCGGAGTTGAAAACAACCGTCGAACATCTTTCCGAACTGGAACAGGGGTTCGTGTTGTGACCGGCATTCAGATCGACAGCAAGGAGGAGCTGCTGGCCCGCACCCTGACCATGTTGTCGGAGACCGTGGAACGCTACGACCTGCTCGCCGACCAGATGGAGGTGGTAAACAACCCGGAGGCGGCGGAACTCTTCCGCTGGCTGGAAAAGAAGCAGAATGACCGCACCCGGGTGGTGCAGGAACTGAGCGACGGACTGGCGTTACCACACATCCCTCCCTGGGATTACGACTGGGATGACGCCATCAACACCGGGGTGCCGGGGTACAGCGGCGCCCACTACATGATGACGCCCTATCACACCCTGACCCTGGGAATGGACGTGGAGCAGAGCGCCGCCAATCTGTTTCAGCAGATCGAACAGGGCGCGACCGCTCCAGAGGTGCAAAAACTGGCGCACAGCTTTGCCCGGGAGGCCAGCGATTTCCGTGACTATCTGAAGCAGAAGCGGGCGGAGCATCCACGACCGGAAGCGGGTTGGGATGAAGATGAGGATCCACCCCAGCTGCTTGAGTAGTTTCATTTGTTACTTTTTGAGGCGGCACTGATACGGCCAAGCGAAGAAGCAGCGGAAAGTGAATACGGTATGCGTGTCACAGGATTTGCGGCACGAAGTCCAGGCGATCGCGACACTGTTCCGTGGACTTCGGTTGACACGGCTCAAGCAGCGGCATTATTCGACCAGCCAGTGGAGCGCAGATCTATTTTTCAGGATGGCTATCCGCACCGGCAAATCATCGGCCGGGCTATCTGATGATAAATATCAGAAAGCCATCAACCAGAATGAAAAGAGGTTGACGATTGCACCAGATAGTTTATTTTGAAACTAATTCATTATAAAAATAATAAGCAGTAAAACTGTATCGGGCCAATGCCACCCCGGTACCCATAGACATCTTTGATATAAACCATGACAACAAGGGCAACTGCCATGAAAGAGAGCTTACAGGAAGGACTGGCGCGAACCGACCGTTACGAGATCGACAAGGCCCGTACAGTGAACTTTGTCGGCGACGACTGCGCGGTCTATTCGACTCCCAGCCTGATCTACGATATGGAAGTGACCAGCCGCAACCTGCTGCTGGAGCATCTGGATGAGGGCGAGGACTCGGTCGGCACCCGGGTGGAGATGGATCACACCGGCGCCACACTCCTGGGCATGTGGGTAGAGATCACCAGCACCATTACCGAGGTTAAAGGCCGCATGGTGAGTTATGAGTTCAGCGCCCGTGACGCCCTGGAGAATGTCGCCAAAGGCAAGCACACCCGCTTTATTGTCGACACCGCGCAGACCGCATCGCGTCTCAAGGCAAAGGCAGCCAAGGCAACCAGCTAGGGCTTGTCAAAAGATCCCAAGGTAAACAAGCATGACCACTGAATCACCCACCGGCAAAACCAAGATCCCGACCTACTGTTACCAGTGCGTCGCCGGCCCTGACCTGCTCAACGTCCGGGTCGAAGACGGTATTGCCACCGAAGTGCAACCCAATTTCGGCGCGGCGGAGGTGACCCCGGCCGGCGGCAAGGTGTGCGTCAAGGCGTTCGGACTGATTCAGAAGGTCTACAATCCCCATCGCATCCTCACTCCGATGAAACGGACCAATCCGAAGAAAGGGCGTAACGAGGATCCGAAATTCGTCCCCATCAGCTGGGACGAGGCGCTGGACACCATCGCCGACAAGGTGAAACAGATCCAGGTCGAGGGCAAGACCGACGAGGCCGGCTACCCCAAGATTGCCGCCAGTTTCGGCGGCGGCGGCACCTCCACCTATTACATGGGCACCTTCCCCGCCTTCCTCAGTGCGATCACCCCGATCGACATGGGATTCGGCAGCGGCCAGGGGGTCAAGTGCTACCACTCCGAGCATCTCTACGGCGAGCTGTGGCACCGCGCCTTCATCGTCACGCCGGATACCCCGAAATGTGATTACATCATCTCCTTCGGCATGAATATCGAGGCCTCCGGCGGCGTCTGCGGCGTCAAGCGTCACGCCGATGCCCGCGATCGCGGGGCCAAGCGGATTCAGGTGGAGCCCCATCTCTCCCAGACCGGTGCCGCCTCCGCCGAGTGGGTGCCGATCAAACCGAAGACCGACCCGGCCTTCATGTTCGCCCTGATCCATGTGCTGCTGCATGAGCAGCGTGAGCGGCTGGACAAGGTGTTCCTGCGGGATCGTACCGGCTCCCCCTACCTGGTGGCGCCGAACGGCTACTACCTGCGTGACCCGGAGACAAAAAAGCCGCTGATCTACGATCTGAAAAGCAAGCGGGCCGTGCCCTTTGACACCCCGGACACCGAGCCGGCCCTGGAGGGACAGTTCATCCTCAGCGGTATCGAACTGGGCGCCGACGAGGATCGCTGGGAGCACCAGGAGATCAAGGTCACCACCGCCTTCGAAAAGCTGATCGAACACATGAAGCCGTTTACCCCGCTGTGGGCCGGACGGATCTGCGACGTGGATCACAAGATCATCCGCCGCATTGCCCTGGAGTACCTGGATCACGCCCGCATCGGCGAGACCATCGAGGTGGACGGCCGCACCATGCCGCTGCGCCCGGTGGCGGTCACCCTGGGCAAGACCGTCAACAACGGCTGGGGCGGCTTCCACTGCTGCTGGGCCCGCACCATGCTGGCGGTGCTGGTGGGCGCACTGGAGGTGCCGGGCGGCACCATCGGCACCACCGTGCGCATCAACCGCCCCGCTTCGGATCGCAATGACAGCGTCAAGCTCTCCGAGGACGGCTTCCTCGCCTATCCGATGAATCCCACCGACAAGGAGAACTGGGTCGCCACCCCGGAGGTGCGCAACGCCAACCGCACCCTGGTACCGCTGGTGGGCAACTCCGCCTGGAGCCAGGCCCTGGGACCGACCCACCTGGCCTGGATGCAGCAGGAAAAGGCCCCCGACCACTGGCCGAAGGCCACCAAGCCGGCACTCTGGTTTGTCTATCGCACCAATCCGGCCATCTCCTTCTGGGACACGGACCAGATCACCAAGACCATTGCCACCTTCCCGTTCACGGTCTGTTTCGCCTACACCCGCGACGAGACCAACCACATGGCGGACATCCTGCTGCCGGACCGCACCGACCTGGAGGGGCTGCAGCTGATCCGTATCGGCGGCACCAAGTTTATCGAACAGTTCTGGGATCATCAGGGCTTCGCCCTGCGCCAGCCGGTCACCGAGCCCCAGGGCGACACCCGCGATTTCACCTGGATCAGCACCGAACTGGCAAAACGCTGCGGCGTGCTGGAGAAGTACAACAAGGCGCTCAACCGCGGCGCCGCCGGGGTGGCGCTGAAGACCGACTATTACGACTTCAGCCTGGACGAGAGCCAGGTCCACGACGTGGAGACCATCTGGGAGGCCAACTGCCGGGCGGCCAGCGCCGAGATCACCGGCGGCAAGGAGACCCAGGGACTCGACTACTACAAGGAGAAGGGCTACCGTCTGACCGATTTCCCGCGCATCAAGTGGTACCTCACCGCCAAGATGGAGGACGAGGGTGTGCGCTACGAGCTGCCCTACCAGGAGACCCTGAAACGGGTCGGGGTGCAGCTTGGCCGGCGCCTGCATGAGCGCGGCATCAGCTGGTGGGACGAGCAGCTGGAGGAGTACGAGGGGCTGCCCGACATGATGGATTTCCAGGCACTCTGGGAGGGGGCGCTGGAGCGCAACTTCGGGGTCGACATCAGCGACTATCCGTTCTGGCTGGTCACCTCGCGCAGCATGCAGTACGCCTGGGGTGGCAATGTGTCGATACAGATGATCCGTGAGGTGTCCAGGAACATCGGTACCCACGGCGGTCTGGTGATGAATACCGGACAGGCCCATAAGATGGGACTCAAGGATGGCGACCGGGTGGAGATCACCTCCCCCCTCAGCGCCACCCGCGGCATTCTGGTGACCCGCCAGGGCATCCGCCCCGATACCCTGATGCTGATGGGCCAGTTCGACCACTGGGCCACCCCGTTTGCCAAGGATTTCGATGTACCGAGCATGAACTCCCTGGTGCCGATGCTGCTGGATCTGACCGACTCCAGCGGCTCCGGCGCGGATCTCGCCAGGGTCAAAGTGAAAAAAATTGGAGAGGCCAAATGACCCGTTACGTCATGGTCGCTGACATCAACCGCTGCGTCGGTTGCCAGACCTGCACCGCGGCCTGCAAACACACCAACGCCACGGCGCCCGGTGTGCAGTGGCGCAAGGTGCTCGATTTTGAAGTGGGCACCTACCCCAATGTGCGCCGCGCCTTCATCCCGGTGGGCTGCAACCACTGCCTGGATGCGCCCTGTGCCGATGTCTGTCCCACCAAGGCCACCTACAAGCGGCCCGACGGCATCGTCTCTATCGACTACGATCTCTGTATCGGCTGCGCCTACTGTATCCAGGCCTGTCCCTACCAGGCCCGCGACCGGGTGGATATACCCAACAAGGCCTACGGCAAACAGTTCGGGCAGATGAAACATGAACAGAAGGTGCCCCACAGCGAGCGCCGCGCGGTGGCGCAGAAGTGCACCTTCTGTGTCGACCGTATCGACTACGGCACCGCCAACGGCCTGACCCCGGGCATCGACCCGGACGCCACACCGGCCTGCGCCAACAGCTGCATCGCCAACGCCCTGATCTTCGGCGATATCGATGATCCGGAGAGCAATGTATCGAAATTGCTGGCGACTCACGAACACTTCCGGATGCACGAAGAGCTGGAGACCGGCTCGGGCTTCTACTACCTGTGGGATAAGAAATAATGCTCGGACCTACTCTACAGAAACGTTGGGACTGGCGCGCCGCCGGCAACTTCATCTGCGGTGGCACCGGCTCCGGACTGATGATCGTGGCCGCCCTGCTCTCCGCGCTGGGCCTGGCCACCACCAGCCTGGGACTGCTGGCCAGCGCCTTCGTGGCCGCCGGCCTGGGCCTGGTCTGGCTGGAGATCGGCCGGCCGCTGCGTTCCATGAACGTATTCCGCAACCCGGGCACCTCCTGGATGACCCGCGAGGGCATGATCGCAGTACTGCTGCTGCCGATGGGCATCCTCACCTTCTTTACCGAATCGACCGCAATGCTGATGCTCAGTGCCATTCCGGCCGTCCTGTTTCTCTACGCCCAGGCGCGCATCCTGCACATGGCCAAGGGCATCCCGGCCTGGCGCACGCCCGCCATCAATCCACTGATCGTGACCACCGGCCTGACCGAGGGCATGGGCGTGCTGCTGATATTTGCCGGGCTGGTGGAAGGCAACGTGGCCGCCCTGTTCAACGGTTACGGCTGGATCGTGGCGCTGAGCCTGGTGTTTCTGCGCGGAGCGGCCTGGCTCAACTACCGTTACTCACTGGCCGGCAATGCACCGGAGCAGACCCTGCAGGTGCTGGAGCGGGCCAATATCGTGATCGCCCTGCTCGGTGTCGCCACACCCATCGTGCTGCTGTTCCTGGGCAAATCCTATGTGCAGTACCAGATGCCACTGGCCGCCGCGGCCGGCTTCTTCATGATTCTCTGTGGCTGGTTCTGCAAGTACCAGATCATCATCTACGCGGCCTATTATCAGGGCTTTGCCATTACCCACACCCCGGCACGGGGCGGCGGCAAGCCCGGCCCCGGACTGAAACCCGGCTGGAGACTGCCCCAATGACAACAATCGAAGTAGAACAGAAAACCATCCACGAGGTGCGGCTGCACGGCCGGGGTGGCCAGGGTGCGGTGCTCGCCTCCAAGATCCTCGCCAAGGCGCTGGTGATGAGCGGACAGCATGTCACCGCCATCCCCGCTTTCGGCTTTGAAAGACGCGGCGCACCGGTCGCCGCCTTCATGCGCTACTCCAATCAGCCGATTCGGGCGGTGACCAATATCTACGCGCCGGACTACATCATCTGCATCGACCCCAGCATCCCCAAGGCGGTGGATATCTTCGCCGGGGTGCAGCCCGACAGCACCCTGATCCAGGCCACGCGCCATTCGGCCGGGTCCCTCAACTGTCCGGAGCAGATCACCAGGGTAGTGCTGTGCGATGCCGTCTCCATCGGCATGGAGGTGTTCCGCCGTCCCATCACCAATACCATCATGCTCGGCGCTTTCGCCAAGGCCACCGGCATCGTCACCCTGGAGGGACTGCGCGCCGGACTGGAGTCGGCCAACTTCCGCGACGCCGGCCTGGAGCAGAACCTGATCGCGGTCGAACGCGGCTTCAACGAATCGATAGTGAAACAGCGACAGGCAGGAGAGTGGGTATGAGCAACGACCCGAATTACAAGATGAAAGCCCATCCGCGTCCCGACATGAGCCAGGTGCCGGACAACCTCTGCCCGGTCGCCATTATCGAAAACGGTATGCTGCCGGGCGACTGGCGCGCCGAGCGGCCGGTGGTGGATCGGGCCAAATGCGTCAAGTGCGCCATCTGCTGGATCTTCTGTCCGGTGCAGTGCATCGTCGAGAAGCCGGCCTGGTTCGATGTCAACTACGACACCTGCAAGGGTTGCGGTATCTGTGCCGTGGAGTGTCCGCACAATGCCATCAAGATGATTGAGGAGATCAAGTAATGGCCACGCCTGCCCTGAAGATGAAACACCCCGGCTGCGCCCAATCCATAGTCTGTGATGGCAACGAGGCGGCCGCCTGGGCCGTCGCCCTGTCCCGCCCCGACCTGGTGGCGGTGTATCCGATCACCCCCCAGTCCTCGCTGGTCGAGTACGTCTCCCAGTTCATCGCCGACGGCAAGATCCAGGCGGAACTGATGAACGTGGAGGGTGAGCACAGCGTGCTCTCAGCCCTGCACGGCGCCGCCCTCGCGGGTGGCCGCACCTATACCGCCACCTGCGGTCCCGGCCTCGCCTTCATGTTCGAACCCTACTGGCGCACGCCGGGCATGCGCCTGCCGATCGTCGCCTCGCTAGTGACCCGTGACGGCATCACCCCGCAGTGCGTCTGGGGCGGCCAGCAGGACGCCATGACCATGAAGGAGACCGGCTGGATTCAGATCTACTGTGAAACCGTGCAGGAGGTGCTGGACACCACCATCATGGCCTACCGCATTGCCGAGCATCACGACGTGATGCTGCCGGTGAATATCTGCCATGACGGTAACTATCTCTCCTACGGCGTCACCCAGGTGGACGTGCCGGAGCAGTCCGCCGTGGATGACTACCTGGGGGAGAAGTACGTCAACTGGCACGTGGCACTGGATCCCATGCGGCCGATGGCCGTCGATCCCCTGACCGGCGGTGCCGGCGGTCCGGGACCGGGCAAGTTCGTCGCCTACCGCAAGGGTCTCTGTGAAGGCATGCAGAACGCCCTCGGCGTGATCGAACAGGCCCATGCCGACTGGGCGGAGATCTTCGGCCGCGACTATGCCCCGCTGGTGGAGGAGTACCGGCTGGATGACGCCGACTACGCCCTGGTCACCATCGGCTCCATGACCGGCGCCGCCAAGGACGCCGTGGACAGCGCCCGGCTGCGCGGCGAACGGGTCGGCCTGATCAAGATCAAGACCTTCCGCCCGTTCCCGGTCGAGGCCATGACCCGCGCCCTGAAAAAGGTCAAGGCGGTCGGCGTGGTGGATCGCTCGGTGCACTACGGCTGGGATTGCGGGCCCCTCTACCAGGAGGTACTGAGCTGCCTCTACCGTGCCGGCAAACCGGTTGCCGCCGGCTCCTTCATTGGCGGACTGGCCGGCGCCGACCTGACCGAAGGCCACTTCGCCCGCGCCATCGAGCGCACCGCGCAACTGCTGGCCGGTACTGAATTCGACGGCCCGGTGTGGCTGAACGAGAACGATTGAGGAGCGCCCGATGAACACGACCCACTATCTCATCGCCGGGGCCAGCCATGCCGGCCTGGAAGCGGTCCACCGGATCCGCCTGGTGGATGAGACATCCCCCATTACCCTGGTGACCCGCGATGCCCACCCGCCCTACTCGCCCACCATCCTGCCCTACGTGGTGTCGGGACAGAGCGCCCCGGAGCGGGTGGTACTGCGCAAGGCGGATTATTTCACCCAACACAACGTCACCCTGATCAGCGACAACGCACTGGTGGGCATCAATGAGAACGACCGGGTAGCCAGCCTCAAATCCGGCGACCAGTGGCAGTATGAAAAACTGCTGCTGGCTACCGGCGCCGACCCGATCATCCCGCCTATTCCGGGACTCAGCGAGACACCCTTCCATGTGCTGCGCACCATGCAGCACGCCATCGATCTGCGTGAACATGCCGGCAAGGCGCAGCGCGCCGTGGTGCTGGGCGCCGGCCTGATCGGCATGCACGGCGCGGAGAACCTGCGCCACGCCGGACTGGACGTCACCATCGTGGAGATGTGTGACCAGGTGCTGCCGGGTTATTTCGACCCGCGCGCCGCTTCGGTGATCGAGACCGCTTTCAACGAAAACGGCATCCACATGGTGATGGGTAGCCGGGTAGTTAAAGTTGAACCGCAGGATAACGACTGTCGCATCACCCTGGAGAACGGCAACAGCCTGGAGGCCGACCTGCTGCTGGTGGCCACCGGCGTGAGACCGCAACTCGATTATCTCAAGGGCACCTCGGTGCAGGTGGACCAGGGCGTGCTGGTGGACCGCAATATGCGCACCGGCGCACCGCATATCTGGGCCGCCGGCGATGTCGCCCAGGCCGCCGACTTCTACGGCGAGAAGAAGGTGATGATGGGCATCCTGCCGGATGCCGTTACCCAGGGCGCGATAGCCGCCATGGATATGGCCGAGGATCATGCACTCGCACCCTACGTGGGCGGCGTGCCGATCAACACCTACACCTTCTTCGGCCAGCAGGCGATCTCGGTCGGCCAGAGTGTTGCCGATGCATCCCTGGAAGAGCTGACCCAGGTGGATGAGTTGAAGAACCGCTACCTGAAGATCCTGCTCAAGGACAATCGACTGCAGGGCATCTCCAGCATCAATGAAGAGATGGATGCCGGCATCATGTGGCAGCTGATCCTGCGCAAGATCGATCTCACCCCGGTAAAAGACGCCTTTATCGCCCGACCGCTGGAAACCGGCCGCGCCCTCATGTCCAGCACCTGGCGATAACCGGAGAAACAGATTTATGACCGCTTATAACACCATCGCCTTCGATCCGTCGCGCTGCGAACTGTGCAACGACTGCAATGCCTGCATGACCGCCTGCTCCCAGATCAAGGCAGGCAGCGACGACCTGCTGCATTCACGCATCAAGATTGTCGCCGGCTTCAACGGCAACCCCCCGGAACTGGCCCTGTGCCGTCAATGCGGCGACCCGGAGTGCACCAAGAGCTGCCCCTCCACCGCCCTGACCAAGAACCCGGATACCGGCCTGATCGACTGGGATGAGAGTCTCTGTATCGACTGCCTGCTCTGCACCGTCGGCTGTACCTACGGCGGCATCACCTTCAACGCCGAATTGAAACATGTGGCCAAGTGCGATCACTGCGACGGCGACCCGGCCTGCGTTAAGGCGTGTCCGAGCGGCGCCCTGACCTATATCACCTCGGCCAGTATTTTCAATGAGCAGCATGAGCGTGAAGACCTGTTCGTCCCCGGCCTCTCCGCCTGCCAGGGCTGCAACTCCGAGATGATCATGCGCCACTCGCTGCGCAAGGTGGGACCGGATACGGTGCTGGCCACCCCGCCCGGCTGTATCCCCGGCATGGGCTCGGTCGGCTTCAACGGCACCACCGGCACCAAGGTCCCGGTGTTCCATCCGCTGCTGACCAACACCGCCTCGATGCTGGCGGGCGTGAAAAAGCAGTACAACCGCATGGGCCGCAACGTTACCGCCATGGCGCTGGCCGGCGATGGCGGGGCCGGTGACGTGGGCTTCCAGTCGCTCTCCGGCGCGGCCGAACGCAACGATCAGATTCTGTTTATCTGTGTCGACAACGAAGGCTACATGAACACCGGCATGCAGGCGTCCGGCAGTACCTCTTATGGCTCCTGGACCACCACCACGCCGGTGGGCACCGAGATGAAGGGCAAGCGCACCAGCCAGAAGAATCTCGCCATGATCATGATGAACCACAACTGCGAGTACGTGGCCACCGCCTCCACCGCCTTCGTCGAGGACTATTACGAAAAACTGGACAAGGCACTGGCCGCCTCCGAACGCGGCTTTGCCTACCTGCACATCTACTCCCCCTGCCCCACCGGCTGGCGCTTCCCCTCGTCCCAGACCATCGAGGTGTGCCGCAAGGGTGTAGAGACCAATTTCGCTCCCCTCTGGGAGTATGAGCGGGGCGGTGAACTGCGCTTCACCCATCCCATCGACAACCCCCTGCCGGTCGAGATGTATCTGAACCTGAGTGGCAAATACCGCCATGTCAGCAAGGAGCAGCTGGCCCATATCCAGGAGCAGGTGAATGAACGGGTCAAGACCCTGAAACGTTTTGCCGGACTAAATTAAAAAAGACAACGAGGAGTGTGACACCATGTTGAATACGGGTGCCGATAATTACTATTTTGATGCCGAAGCCGAGTGCATGCCGCGCGGACAACTGCTGCAACTGCAGTTGCAGCGGCTGAAGACACGCCTGCAGCACGCCTATGACAACGTGCCGCACTACCGGGAGGTGTTCGATACCCAGGGGGTCAGGCCGCAGGACCTGGAGAGCCTGGACGACCTGGCCAAATTCCCCTTCACGGTGAAGAACGATCTACGCGACGCCTATCCGTTCAACATGTTTGCCGTGCCCCGGGAACAGATCTCCCGACTGCACGCCTCCTCCGGCACCACCGGCAAGCCGACCGTGGTCGGTTACACCGATGGCGACATCAACAACTGGGCCGACCTGATGGCGCGCAGCATCTCCTGTGCCGGCGCCCGCCCCGGCGACATCGTACACAACGCCTATGGTTACGGTCTGTTCACCGGTGGCCTCGGCGCCCATTACGGTGCCGAGCGGTTGAAGTGCACCGTCACCCCCATGTCCGGCGGCAACACCGAAAAACAGATTGCGGTAATGAGCGACTTCGGCTCCCACGTGCTGCTCTCCACCCCCTCCTACGCCCTCAACATCGCCGAAGTGGCCAGGAGTGAAGGCGTGGACCTGGCGGCCGGACCATTGCGTGTCGGCATCTTCGGTGCCGAACCCTGGAGCGACGAGATTCGTGGCGAGCTGGAGAGACAGCTGGGCGTGAAGGCGATGGATATCTACGGCCTGTCCGAGATCATGGGGCCGGGTGTAGCCTGTGAATGTACCGAGCAGAATGGCCTGCACGGCTGGGAGGATCACTTCCTGTTCGAGGTCGTCGATCCCGAGACCCTGCAGCCCCTGCCCTACGGTGAGGTGGGCGAACTGGTGATCACCACGCTTACCAAGGAGGCGCTGCCGATCATCCGCTACCGCACCCACGACATCACCCGACTGAGTGATGAGCCGTGCGGCTGCGGCCGCTCCCATGTGCGCATCCTGCGCGTCACCGGGCGCAACGACGACATGATGATCATCCGCGGCGTCAACGTCTATCCATCCCAGATCGAATCGGTACTGGTGAGCGTCGCCGGGGTCGCCCCCCATTACCAGCTGGTGATCCAGCGCGAAGGCATCATGGATACCCTGACCGTGGATATCGAGCCGGAGTCCGATTTCGCCGGCGACAGGAAGGCCCTTGGGGCGGAAGTGAAACACCATATCAAATCCCTGATCGGCGTCACCTGCACGGTCAATGTCCTGGACAGCGGCGCCGTGCCCCGCTCCCAAGGCAAGGCCATCCGGGTGCGTGATCTGCGCAAAAAATGAGGAGGCGCCTGTGAGCTTTTGTAACAGCTGCAACCACTGGCGGTTCGAAAAGAACGTCGCCCTGCGCAACGAACATGAGCAGGAGGGATTCGGCATCTGCGAGCTGTTCGAGCAGATGCGCGCCAATCCGTTGCGCGCCCTGGTACGCAGCGACGATGAGTTTGCCGGGATACAGATGCGCGGCGAGTTCGGCTGCAATCTGTTCGAGCAGAAATAACCCTGATTATTCATTAGGCTCAACCACGATCAGGAAAATATTAGCCGCGAATGAACGCCAATGAACGCGAATTCTGCAAATTTTCATGTGCCTCGTCTCCTTGTCGGGAGGGCATACCTCATTTTCAGATAGCGACCCGTTTCATTGATCATTGGCCAGTTAATTGATTTTATTATTTGCGTTCATTCGCGGCTTTATTAATGGTGTTCGAACCTGGCTGAGTATTGTGGGTAATCAGGAAAACATTTACAGGGCTTCCGGCAAAGGGAGCAACACAGGGAGCGGGCGTGACGGGCAACGGAGGCCTGGTCACGCCCGACCCGCCTGCTGTCATCTCGGCAGCTGCAGAACGACTGAGGAAACACTATGAGCATCAGAGACCGCGTTGACGCCCTGCTGGAGAGAATGCCCGACACCCCCCAGTACCCCACCCAGGGCGCTGTCCTGTTCGTCGATCTGGAACGGCGCAGCCAACGCAAAGCCTATCTGCCAACGGCGGTATTGACCACCTTTCTCAGTGGCCGTGGCGCCAATATGTTCCTGCTTTACAACCTGCTGGCCAGTGAACAGGCGCAACCCCTCGAACCGCTTGATCCGGAAGTACCGCTGATCTTCGGCAGCGGCGTATTTACCGGCTACATGGCCTCCGCCACCCGGGGCAATGTCACCAGCCTCTCCCCGGAGAGCGACGCCATCCTCGACAGCAACGCCGGCGACTATTTCCCCGCCTTCATGCGGCATCACGGCTATGACCACCTGGTGCTGTATGGACGCAATCCCCAGTGGACGCTACTGAAAATCTCTTTCGACGAGGTGCAGTTCCTGGACGCCACCCCTTACCTCGGAATGGACAACCTGGATGTCACCGAGGCGATCGAGCGCGATTTCCAACGCACCGAACGCAAGGACATGGCCCTGGCGCGTATCACCAGCGCCGGTGAAAATCGGGTTCTCAGCTCCGGCATCATGGGCGGCATCAAGGCAATCTGGGCGCGCGGCGGTCCCGGCGCCAAGATGGGATCACTGGGCCTGAAGGCGATCATGATCGACGGCGCGCCGGGCAAGATCACCACCTCCAAGGAGTTCAAACTGGGCGCCAAGGAGATCAGCAACAAGGTCATCAGCACCAGCGTGATCCGTAACGCCCTGAAGACCGTTGGCACCCCGTTCCTGTACAAACCGAGCCGCATTCTCGGTGCCATCGGCACCAAGAACAACCAGGAGAACACCTGGGTCGAGGATCTGGACGCCGACAATTTCGATGTCTACCGCACCGGCATGGACGGCTGCTACAAGTGCCCGGTGAAGTGCCGGCCGCTGAACGATATGACCCCCGGTGCCGAGGGGGGCTTTGGCGCCAACGCCCTGAAAGGCATCTCCGGCAACGCCAGCTACGATACCACCCAGGCGGAGGTGCAGCATCAGCATGCTGCCAGCTACCAGGGGATCAAGGGTGACGGCGTGTTCGACCGCTATGACAAGGGCGACGGCCCGGAGTATGTGACGGTCGGCAAGTTCGGCCCCAATATCGGCATCACCGAGCCGGAGCAGGTGCTGCGGCTGAACAACATCCTCAATGACCTGGGCCTCGACTCCTCCGGCACCGGCGGCGCCATCGGCTGGGCCATGGAGCTCTACCAGCGCGGCATTATCGATCAGACCACCACCGGCGGCCTGGACCTGAGCTGGGGCAACTATGAGGCGGTGGAAAAGCTGCTGTTCATGCTGGCCCGACGCGAAGGCTTCGGCGACGTGGTGGCTGACTCCGGCCAGGCCGTGGCCACCGGCAAGTACCCGCCCGAGGCACTGGACTACCGCATGACGGTGAAGGGGCTGTTCCAGTCCGATCCCCACGACAGCCGCATCCTCAAGGCGTTTGCCCTGGGCCTGGCGGTGGCGACCCGCGGCATGGACCACCTGCGCAACCGTGTCACCCTGGAGATCAACGCCCGCATCAACGACGATGCCGAATTCAAGACCGCCCTGTACGGCGGCAAGGTCTCGGCCGAACCGAACCAGTACGGCGGCAAGGAGTACGCGGTGCGCCGCTGCGAGGACACCTTCGCGGTGGGTGACTCGGTGGGCATGTGCCGCTTCACCACCAAGCTGTTCAACTCCCCCTCCCTGACCGGCACCGAGGAGTTTGCCGAGCAGCTCAGGCTGCTGACCGGCATCGAGATGAGCAGTGACGACCTGCTCAACAGCGGCCGCAACGTGATTGCCGTGGAGCGCATGATCAACGCCCTGCGCGGCCTCACCGACGCCGACGACACCCTGCCCCAACGCTGGTTCGAAGAGCCCAACAGCGCCGGCCCGTTCAGCGGCGAAAAGATTGATGAGCAGGCGTTCGAAGAGATGAAACAGCGCTTCTACGAAGTCTCCGGATTCGAGCCGGACGGCCTGCCCAGCAGTGACTGGTGGGAGAGGCTCTCCCGGGTGCTGACCGGTTACAGCCTGAAGGTGACACTGCCACAGCTGCCCGGCGTCAAGCGCAACAGTCTGGTGATCAACCGGCCGGTGAAAGATGTCCGGGAGCTGAGGCAGCGGCTGAAAAACCGCCTGCCCCAAGCGGCCGAAGTACTGGAAGACAGCTCATTCGGCATCGCCATCAACGATCATCTGGTGGTCGCCTCGGAAATAGGCATGACCCTGAACAGTGGCGATCAGGTGAGCCTGGTGCCGATGCTGGCGGGAGGATAAACAACAGACAGAAATCAATGTGGAAAAAGTGTAATCATCAGTATCATGGTAATATCAGGCGGGAGAGGGAACCAATAGGAACGTGCAGGCATGACCGAGATCGTCAACGCCCCCAGAGGGGAAGAAGCAGATATTGAGGAACTGACCGAAGTGGTCGGCGCACGGGTGCGTTCGGTACGTTCGCGGCGCGGCCTGACACGCAAAAACCTCGCCTTTCATTCAGACGTCTCGGAGCGTTATCTGGCCCAGCTGGAGCGCGGCACCGCCAATGTCTCACTGGCCCTGCTGTCCCGTATCGCCAAGGCACTCGGCGTGCGCATTGGCTCCCTGCTGCCGGAGCAGGAGGAGAGCTGCATCAAGTACCCGCCGCTCGGCGAGTTGATCGAGACGTTCACTCCCGAAGGGCAGGAGCAGGCGTTCCAGTTGTTGCGCAACGCCTTCTCGCCGGGCCGGAGCAGCTATCGCGGCGTGGCCCTGATCGGTCTGCGCGGCGGTGGCAAGAGCACCCTGGGAGAGCGGCTGGCCAAGCATTTCCAGGTGCCGTTTATCCGCATGCAGAATGTGATCTCGGCACTGGCAGGCATGGACATGGGTGAGTTGATCTCCCTCACCGGTCAGGGCAACTACCGCCGGCTGGAGTTGCAGGCCCTGCAGCAGACCATCACCGACTACCGGCACGTAGTGCTGGAGACCGGCGGCAGCCTGATCTCGGAAGCGGAGACCTACCGGGTGTTGCGGGAAAATTTCTACACCGTCTGGGTGCGCGCCCTGCCGGAGGATCACATGAACCGTGTCATTGAACAGGGTGACATGCGTCCCATGGCCGGCAACCAGCAGGCGATGGATGACCTGAAACTGATACTGGATGAACGCGAAGCGGACTACCGGCTGGCCAATTTCGAGATCATGACCTCGGGCCAGAGCATCGAGCAGAGTCTCAAGGTACTGATTCAGCAGTGCGCCCCCTACCTGCAGGGCAACTGATCGGGTCGCGTCCGTCCCCAGCCGGCAATGCCGGCTGCCGACTCCTTTTCCCCACTCCTTTCTGTTCGCAACCCTCCTTTGAAACAGCCTTGTAGGAGGTCCGCCCCGGGCCGATATGCCGCGACACATTCGCGGCGGGGCGCCGCTCCTACCGGTGGCCGGGTTTCCGGCGAGTAGTGAACAACCCCCATTCAACCAAAGGACCACAACCATGCCCGAAGCCTTTATCTGCGACGCCATCCGTACCCCGATCGGTCGCTACGGCGGCACCCTCGCCGCCCTGCGCACCGATGATCTGGCCGCCCTGCCGGTCCAGGCGCTGATGGAGCGCAATCCCGATGTCGACTGGTATCAGCTGGATGACCTGCTCTACGGCTGTGCCAACCAGGCCGGCGAGGATAACCGCAACGTGGCACGCATGACCGCCCTGCTGGCCGGCCTGCCCGATGCCGTACCCGGCGGCACCCTGAACCGGCTGTGCGGTTCCGGCATGGACGCGGTCGGCACGGCTGCGCGCGCCATCAAGTGCGGCGAGGCCGAGCTGATGATCGCCGGCGGCGTGGAATCCATGTCCCGCGCCCCCTTCGTCATGAGTAAGGCCGAGAGTGCCTTCTCGCGCCAGGCGGAAATCTTCGACACCACCATCGGCTGGCGTTTCATCAACCCGCGCATGCAGGCGATGTACGGCGTCGACTCCATGCCGGAAACCGCTGAAAACCTGGCCGTGGAGTTCGGCATCAGCCGCGAAGATCAGGATCTCTTCGCCCTGCGCTCCCAGCAATTGACCGGTGCCGCGCTGGAAGCGGGTCGGCTGGCCGAGGAGATCGTCCCGGTCAACCTCCCCCAGCGCAAGACCGATCCGATTGTCTTCAGCCAGGACGAACACGCCCGCCCCCAGACCCGAATCGAACAGCTGGCGAAACTGCGCCCCATCGTGACGCCTGCGGGCAGCGTCACCGCCGGCAACGCCTCCGGCGTCAACGACGGAGCCTGCGCCCTGTTGATCGCCTCTGAGCAGGCGGCCCGGCAACAGGGGCTGACACCCCGCGCCCGCATCCTCGGCATGGCCACCGCCGGTGTCCCGCCGCGCACCATGGGCTTCGGCCCGGCGCCGGCCAGCGAAAAGCTGTTGAAACGGCTTGGACTGACCCTGGACCAGATGGATGTTATCGAACTCAACGAGGCGTTCGCCGCCCAGGCCCTGGCGGTGACCCGTCACCTGGGACTGGCCGATGACGACCCGCGCCTCAACCCCAACGGCGGCGCCATCGCACTGGGCCATCCGCTGGGCATGAGCGGCGCGCGCCTGCTCACCACCGCCACCTACCAACTGCAGCGCAGCGGTGGCCGCTACGCCCTCTGCACCATGTGCATCGGCGTCGGCCAGGGTATCGCCGTGGTGATTGAGCGGGTTTGATGCCACGCCGCGCTAAAAACGACCCGTAGGAGCCCCGCCCCGGGCCGATTTGCCGCAACACGATCGCGGCGGGGCGCCGCTCCTACCGGTAGCGATGATCGATGGGCAGCGTTTCTCCCATCCATCACCGGACTGAAATACAACCTGTAGGAGGCTCGCCCCGGGCCGATTTACCGCGGCACAATCGCGGCTGAAGCCGCTCCTACGGCCAATGACAGACACAGACCACTATCAGGAACAGCACTATGAGAAACAACACTCCCGACCTGGACGGCATCACCGCCCTGCTGCAGACCCGTACCGGCGATGGCCAGCAGACCCTGAACGACGCCGACCTGCGGAAACTGCTGGAGATGGCCCGCCTGCCGCTGGCCAGCGCCGTACCCGGCAGCGGCATTGAACTCTCCCTGGCCATCCGTAACACCCGCGAGTTCGGCATGGTGATCAGCGCCGGGCTGGGTGGCGAGACCGGCGAGCTGCTGGCGAGCGCCCTGCGCAAGGGCCAGGGCGGCGTCAGCGCCGCCGCCGATCTGACCAGCGGCGAGGATCTGCTGCAGGCGTTCAAGGCGACCATCGCCTATCGCAAACTGGATGGAAAGGTAGACGACCGGAACCTGAGCGACTGCTTCGCCGCTTTCATTCGGCTGGCCCAACACTACGCCCCGACCAACCCGGAGGCCCCTTTCGTGCTGGAGCGACTGGAACTCAACCCGTTCAGCTTTATCGACAACCGGATCGCCTTCGCTGAGGGCGTCTGCCAATACAGCCGGCCTGCCCCGGTGCCCGCACCCCGCCCCGCCGCCAAGATCGGCAGGATGCTGCATCCCCAATCGATCGGCATCATCGGGGTCTCCGGCAGCAAGATGAACTTCGGCCGCATTATCCTCAAGAACATCCTGGCCAGCGGCTATCCCGCCTCCCGGATCACCATCATCCGCCCCAACGAGGGTGAGATCGATGGCGTCAAGTGCGCCGAGAGCCTCGCCTCCCTGGAGCACAAGCTGGATCTGTTCGTGGTCGCCATCGCCGCCGACGCGGTCTACGACCTGGTGGACGAGGTGATCGCCACCCACGCCGCCGAGGCGGTGATGCTGATCCCCGGCGGACTGGGTGAGACCGCCGCCAGCCGGGAACAGGCGGCGGCGATGATGCAGCGTATCAACGACGCACATCGCAGCGAGGATGGTGGCCCGGTGTTCCTCGGTGGCAACTGTCTCGGCATTGTCTCCCATCCCGGCGAGTACGACACCTGGTTCATTCCCAAGAACCGCCTGCCGCAAGGACAGAAAAAGGCACAACGCAACTCGGCCCTGATCAGCCAGAGCGGCGCCTTCATGATCACCCGGATCAGCCACAACCCCTGGCTCGATCCCGCCTACATGATCGCGCTGGGCAACCAGAATGATCTCACTCATGGCGACATGGTCAACTATTTCGCCGAACTGGACGGCATCGACACCATCGGCGTCTATGCCGAGGGCTTCCGCGACCTGGACGGCCTGCACTTCGCCAGGGGTGTGCGCAAGGCGGTACTGAAAGGCAAGCAGGTGGTGCTCTACAAGGCGGGACAATCCACCGCCGGCGCCAACGCCACCCTGGGCCACACCGCCTCGATCGCCGGTGACTTTGGACTGCTGGAGGCGGTCATCACCCAGGCCGGCGGCATGGTCGCCAGCGACTTCGACCAGTTCAACGACCTGTTCTACATCGCCGACTGCCTGCAGCATAAAACCATTGGCGGCAACCGGCTGGGCGCAGTCAGCGGGGCCGGCTTCGAGGCCGTGGGCATGGCCGACAACATTCGGGTGGACGACTTCTCGCTGGAGGTGGCCGCGCTCTCCCGGGAGACCGAGACCCGCATCGCCGCGATCCTCAAGGCCAAGCGTCTGGACGCCCTGATGGAGATCCGCAACCCGATGGACATCAACCCCGGCGCCGACGACGAGGCCCATCTGCAGTGCGCCGAGGCGTTCGCCGACGATCCCAACATCGATGCCGTGGTGGTGGGCCTCGACCCTATGTCACCGGTGATGCGCACCCTGGTGGAAAACAAGCTGCGCCCCGGTTACGACCTGAGCGACGAGCAGAGTATCGCCCAGCAGATGCCGAAGCTGGTCGCCGCCCTGGACAAACCGCTGATCGGCATTGTCGATGGCGGCGAACTCTACGAGCCGCTGGTGGCCAGGATGAAGGACCAGGGGGTCTGTATCTTCCGCTCCTGCGGCAGCGGGGTCAGAGCGCTCTCCCACTACACCCGGGCACGGCTGCGGGCGGCGGAGATCAAACAGCGATTTGGTTAAAAATCACTTGGATTTCAGTAGCATTTCCTAAATACCCAAACCAAGGGTGGGTACAAAAGCGTGCCCACCCTTCAAATCCGGTCATCCTGAGCCTGTCGAAGGATGCCTGTCGAAGGTTGGTCCCGGCGCCTGCTGATTGTTCATGGTTCGACAAGCTCACCACGAACGGTGACAGGCTCACCACGGACGGGACAAGCTCACCACAAATGGAAATCACCCGTTCATCCTGAGCCTGTCGAAGGATGTCCTTGAAATTACCGTCCATCCTGAGCCTGTCGAAGGATGCCTGTCGAAGGTTGATCCCGGCGCCTGCTGATTGTTCATGGTTCGACAAGCGCACCACGTACGGCATCGGCGCTAGAAAGGAAACGTGCCCGTTGAGGAGCGGAAGGAGACCCTCCCATCACCCCGCCAACCTAAATTAATCGAGCCGGTCACAGATTCACCTCCCTCCGGTTCGCCGCGCACCACTGAGCCGCACAGCCCGTTGAACCCCCTGCCGTCCCGGAGTATGGTGGCAGCACTGCTTTCGGGAGGTTTCTCAAGAGATGAGCAATCCACGTCAATCCCTGTTCTGGATGGGTGTTTATCTGGCGCTGGTCGCTGGCGTCTGCCTGTTGCTGTTTGTCCCTCTACAGGCCGCCTTCATGGCCAACTGGGGCTTCAACTCGGTGATCATGGGCGCCCTGCTGATCGGCATCATTATCAACATACGCCATGTCGTCATACTGGAGCCGGAGATCCGCTGGATCACTCTGTTCCGTACCGGGGAGGCGGGAATCTCTCTGGCGGAAAGCCCGCGCCTGATGAAGCCCCTGGCCCGCCATCTGCATGGGCGGCGCAAGGACCGTTTCAGCCTCTCCGCCCTGTCGCTGCGCACGGTGCTCGACGGCATTCGCGCCCGCCTTGACGAGTCCCGTGAAATCTCCCGCTACATGATCGGCCTGCTGGTCTTTCTCGGTCTGCTCGGCACCTTCTGGGGCCTGCTCGGGACCATCTCCTCGGTGAGCAGTGTGATTGACGGACTGGATGTGGGCAATCGTGACTTTGGCGCCGTCTTTGGGCAACTCAAGGCCGGACTGCAGCAGCCCTTGAGGGGTATGGGCACCGCCTTCAGCTCATCACTGTTCGGTCTCGGCGGCTCACTGGTGCTCGGCTTTCTCGATATTCTCGCCGGCCATGCCCAAAACCGCTTTTTCAATGATCTGGAGGAGTGGCTCTCGGGTCTCACCCAGCTGATCGACGAACCGGGCAACCGCCCACCTACCGAGGACGCCTACAATCTGGAATTACGCCTCAATCAACAGTTACGGGATAAACTGGAGCAGCGCGACCGAGCGTCACGGGAGGAACCGAATGCAGGTGATGAAATGGCCACGGACCAACCCGACAGCCGCGGCAACTGAGATCTCCCATGTCCGCCTACGCCCGCCGCTCCCGCCAAAGCATCAATGTCTGGCCCGGCTATGTCGATGCCCTGGCGGCCCTGCTCATGCTGGTGATCTTCGTCCTGCTGGTCTTCACCTTTGCCCAGTTCATGCTGTCTCAGATCCTCTCCAGCCAGGAGAGCGAGCTGGGGGACCTGGAGCAGCGCCTCAACCAGCTGACCATCGAACTCGGCCTGGAGCAACAGAAGAACCAGGCCCTGTCGAGTAATATCGAAAATCTTTCCGGGATGATCAGCCGGCTCACGGAAGAGCGTTTCGATCTGACCAGCCAAATCGATCAACTGAATCAGACACAGATGGCCGACCGCCGGCAGATCGAACAGCAGCTGTTGAACATCGCCAGCCTGCAGCAGGATATCGACCGGCTTCGGCAACTGCGGACCGAACTGGAGGGGCAGGTCGGCAACCTCAGCGCCAATCTGCAGCAGCAGACCGACGCCGCGACCCAGCTGCGGGATCGCAACAAGGCCCTGGAGGCGCGCCTGGCCGATGCCGACGAGCGCACCCACCTGGCACAGGTGGAGATCGAGGAGCGAAAGATCCGCATCCAGGCGCTCAGCGCCCTGGTGGGCGAACAGGCACAGGCGCTGCAAGCGGAGCGCCGGCTCTCCGCCGACGCCCAGGCCGAAGTGGCCCTGTTGAAACAGCGGATCGACGGCCTCAGGTCCCAGCTTACCGAGATCAGCCAGGCCCTGAAGCTGGCCGAGCAGCAGAAGGACGCACAGCAGGCGGAGATCACCGATCTCGGCAAGCGGCTGAATGTCGAGCTGGCACGGCGCGTCAACGAACTGGAGCGCTATCGCTCGGATTTCTTCGGCCAGTTGAGCGGCCTGCTCAAGTCCAATCCCTATATTCAGGTCAAGGGAGACCGCTTCCTGTTTCAGTCCGAGTTGCTGTTTGATTCGGGCTCGGCCCAGCTGGGTGAGGCAGGCCGGAAACAGCTCGACGAACTGGCCCGGGTGCTGCGCGACGTGATCAAGATCATCCCGGAGCAGATCGACTGGATCCTGCGCATCGATGGACACACTGACCGGGTGCCGATCAAGAGTGCCGAGTTTGCCTCCAACTGGGAACTCTCCACCGCGCGCGCGGTGTCCGTATTGCGCTATCTGGCGGCGCAGGGCATTTCTCAACAACGCATGGCGGCCACCGGGTTTGCCGAGTTCCACCCCCTGAACCCGGCCCATACCGAGGCGGCCTATCGTCAGAACCGCCGCATCGAGATCAAGCTGACCGCCCGTTAACCCAATCAACAGCCCCGTTCATGCAGAAACTCGTCCACCACGGCATTGACAATCTGCTCTTCCGATGCGGCACAGGGACATAATTTTTGCCGAACCACCTGGAGCGCACACTGATAAACCTCCGGCCGGGAGTGTGCATTGCACTGAGTGATTCGGGCGCGGGCAATCTCCAGCAGCTCGGCGAAAGGTATGGCTTCTGAATACCCATCCAGTGGCGTGGCTTTTGTCATCACATCACTCGCCGCGGCTATTTCTCGAATACCAGCGCATCCGCCTTCGCACCCAGCGAATCCAGGGCATCGGTAATGGCTTTCATAAAGGGGTCGGGACCACAGATATAAAAGTGCTGATCAAAATTCCGGATCCGTTTTTCAAGGAACGCCTTGTCGATGCGATTACTGTCATAGCCGGGCGCGCTGGATTCGGTGCAGGTGAGCAGACAACGCTTTCCCAGGGCATGCATCAACTCCTTTTCATTAATGATATCCGCCGGGGTTTTGTTGGAAAAAATCAGCGTCTGCTGTTCCAGTTTATTTTGCCGGGACAGGTCCCTGAGTATCGCGATGAAGGGGGTGATGCCGGCACCGCCGGCAATAAATACCCCCGGCCCCTTGTATTCAATGGTGCCGAACGGCTCACTCATGGTCAGCTTCGCACCGGGTTGCAGGGCGTGCAGCGCCTGGGTGACACCCTGGTGCTGCGAGTACTGTTTGATAGTGAACTCAAGCACCCGGTCATCCCTCAGGGAGGTGGGTGTAAAGGGCCGCCCCTCAGCGCGCCAGCGATCGTCATCGATCGCCAACTCCACGCCCTGGCCGGGGGTGAAATCAAAACCATCCGGTTTCTCGATAATAAAGCGCTTCACGTCATGGGTGACAAATGCACTCATCAGTAGTGTTGTGGTGTAGTCCATGCCTATGGCCCTCCGGTTATTTTACCCACACGGTTTTTGCGTTGATGAACTCCTGGATGCCGAGGCGGGACAACTCACGGCCATAGCCGGACTGTTTTATGCCGCCAAAAGGCAGTCGCGGATCACTCTTGACCAGGCCGTTGACAAAGGCACTGCCGCACGCCATACGGCGGGCGAAGGCTTCCCCCAGCGCTTCATCCCGGGTCCATACCGATCCCCCCAGGCCAAAACGGCTGTCATTGGCGATGCGCAGGGCATCCTCCTCATCGGTGGCCCGAATCACCGCCGCCGCCGGCCCGAAGATCTCCTCCGCATAGGCCGGCATGCCCGGCTTCACCTGGTCCAACAGGGTCGCGGCATAGAACCAGCCGGGTCGGGGCAGGAACTGACCACCGGCAAGCAACAGCGCCCCCTGGTCGATACTTTCCGTAACCTGCCGGTGCAGGCTCTCCCGCAGGTCTTCCCGGGCCATGGGCCCCAGCGTGGTATCCGCATCCAGCGGATTGCCGACCTGCAGCTTGTTGATGGCGGCCTGAAAATTTTCCACAAAACGGTCGCCTATCCCATCCACGACGATAAACCGTTTGGCGGCGATACAGCTCTGTCCGCAATTGAGGAAACGGGACTGCACTGCCGCCTGCACCGCGGCGTCAAGATCCGCGTCCTCCAGCACCACAAAGGCATCGGAACCACCCAGTTCGAGCACCAGCTTCTTCAACTGCTTTCCTGCCATCGAGGCCACGCTGCGACCGGCCGTGTCGGACCCGGTCAGGCTGATCGCATGAATTCGTTCATCGGCCACCAGGTCAGCTACCTGTGCGGATGAAATCAGCAAGGTGGTGAAGACACTGCCGGGGAATCCCGCATCCTGAAACAGCTGTTCCAGCATCAGCGCACAACCCGGTACATTGGATGCGTGTTTCAACAGCACACCGTTGCCTGCCATCAGTGCAGGTGCGGCACAGCGAAAAACCTGCCAGAAGGGAAAATTCCACGGCATGATGGCCAGCACCGTGCCCAGCGGCTGTTTCACCACCAGGCTGCGACTGGCATCCGAATCCACTACCTCGTCCGCCAAAAACTGCTCGGCATTGTCAGCATAGTAGTTGCAGACCCAGGCACATTTTTCGACTTCACTCTCGGCCTCACCGATGAGCTTGCCCATCTCCAGGGAAGCAAGCCGCGCCAACTGCGCCTTTGCGCGCTCCAGTTGCCGGGCAACCGCGCGCAACAGCGCACTACGCTGATCGATCGGCAGCACCATCCAGTGACGCTGTGCCTGCGCCGCATTGGCACAGAGTGTTGATAGATTTTCCGCGGAGATCTGTTCGTAAGCTTGTATCTCCTGTCCCGTTGCGGGATTGATTGAACTGATCATCATGGGTTGTAGACTCCACTGTCGACACGCTTGCAGGCCGATTGGTGATCGCTGAGGGAACCGGATATCCCGGTCTGTATCATCACCGGTGGTTGCCCCGGCTTTATCGGCCCAGGCGGGTAGACGGGCGGCTGATCCGGATCGGTCGGGGGCTTGGGCGGCTTCTCGGGTTTCGGCGGCTGTTGCGGCGGCTTTTCCGGTTTCGGCCTCCTGCCGGGCGTGGATGCGTGCAGCGTGACGCCATATCGCGATACCCCCGGCCGCTGGAGACGGCGGCTATCGGGCGTGCCGTTACAACTGCCCGCCCTCCTTGACATCGGACTAGATCGTGTCGAATTGTCGTGCAATAAAAACATCTCTGGTAAATCCGCTTGCTGTTGTCTCTTTGCGCCTGCGCCATTCGGCGACTACCCGGAACCGCGGCTCCTTGCGATTAGTATAGACGCTCAACTCCAGACGTTGGATGAATGGGGTGAGGCGCGACCGCCTTGGGATTGCTGATCGGCTTGGTGTCCGGCTGTTACTCAAAAACATTTATCCCTGTGCACTCACGCGCTCATTTCAGCTGGCAATAACCGATGACAGCAGTGACAATGGCCGGTCATCCGCCATCCATCACCGAGGATCAATGGAGTCTTCATCAAAAACCAATTGGGGAGTCGTTACCTTGGCGCTGACTGCCGGCATACTCGCAGCGGCCCATTACGGCAAGGCGCCGACCGCGCTGCCGGAGATTCGTTCGCAGATCCCCATCAGCCTGATTGTCGGCGGCTGGATCATGTCCGTATTCAGCCTGACCGGCGTGGCATTCGGCATTGCAGCCGGTACCTTTGCCGATCGCCTGGGGGCGAAACAGCTGGCCATGCTCGGACTGGGAACCCTGAGCCTGGGCAGTCTGATCGGAGGACTGGCCAATAGCGGCGAGATGCTGCTGTTCAGCCGCATTATCGAAGGCTTTGGTTTCATCACCGTTGCGGTCTCGGCGCCGATTCTGATTATGCGCGCCTCGACACTCGAGGATCTACAACTCTCGCTGGGCATCTGGTCCACTTACATGCCGGTGGGCATGGCGCTATCCATGATCCTCACCCCGATACTGGTCGCGGTCATGGGGTGGCGGGCACTCTGGATAGTGATCTCGGCCACCACACTGCTCTGGCTCTTCCTGGTCTGGTTAAAAACGGATAACGGAAACCGGGCCAGGCCTGATGCTGTCCAGCCCAGTCATGGCCTGCTGGAAAATGTCCTGCTGACCATCCGCACGCCCGGACCCTGGCTGCTGAGCATCGGCTTTGGCTTTTACACCCTGCAATGGATCTCGCTGATGGCCTGGTTGCCCAGCTTCCTGGTGGAACAGCGCGGCCTGTCGCTTGAGATGACCGGCCTGTTGACCGCACTGGTGGTAGCCGCCAATATCCCCGGCAATCTAACCGTGGGTTGGTTGCTTCGCTGGGGAGTGACCCGCTCCACCACACTGATCATCTCCGCTACCGGTCTCGGTATTACGGTGCTTGGCATTTTCAATGACGGCTTCTCCGATCTCTCCCGCTTTCTGTTGTGCCTGGCCTTCTCTTATTTCGGCGGAATGACGCCTGGCTCGATAGTCTCCGGCGCCCCGGCGGTGGCCCCCACGCACGGGCAGATCGGCACCGTAAACGGCATGCTGGTACAGGGATCGCACACCGGGCAGTTACTCGGTCCGCCCGCACTGGCCGCCCTTGCCACCTACACCGGGAGTTGGCAGGAGACGCGCTGGCTGATGTTGGCCAGCGCAGGAAGCATCATAGTGATATCGCTGCTGTTTCGGCGCCTGGTGATGAACAAGCGGGTAAAGCGGCAGTCCGCAGACTCGATCGATACGGATCGCGGCCCATAAGTCAGGGCAAATCACCCGCACTGCTGACCAATTATTTCACAACGGCTCGTGTATTCAAGCCTGCGGGCACCGCCACATTACCGATGCTCTGATCGCTTGTCACAACAGGGATACCACGATTCCCAAGTCCTGTATCAAAACTGTTTCATCGACCTTGAACCGCAGAGCCAGGGAACCCGTGACCGGTGTAATGGCTCTTCTTGGAACAGCTTAACCGCGCGCCCGGTGGGTTGACTGGCCGATCGGCCGGGAATTATCAGCGAGGTCGAATATGGCACCACCTCTATCCGCATGCTCGCAGCCACTGGAAACTATCGGTCCATCGTCAATCAGTCTTCCCTGATCATCATCTGTTCAATTGAAGCCAGTGGATACTGGTTAATGAGCAAGTCCTCCAGCATATTGCGTTGTCGCTGGTTTAGTATCAGGCGTTCACGCATAAGCTGGTCTATAACCACATGTTGTTGTATCGACTGCTGCTCAGCTATCTCGTCACGCAGCGCTTCTATTTCCGTTATATCGGGGTTGGCAGAAAATATTTCGCGGATCATCAGCTCACGATTGTTCCGTATTATCTCCCACGAGTTTTTGAGCTCGTTTAAGAAGCGTTGTTCATTGCTTCTCCACTGGGAAAGCTGCTTTGTATCGAGCTCGAGGTGGTTAGCCAATGCAGTATGACCGTGTTGTATTGCCTTATCACCAAACAGATCTCCTGCCGTTCGGCTGACAACAGAAGCAATAACGCCAACGTTGATAAACAGTGACAGTACCAATACCACCGGCAATAGATAACGCTTGATCATATACGCTTTCCTATAAAACATGTCGCATGATCCAAATTGATACTTCCTGGCGGGATAAACGAAAAAGGTGCCATTTGCGCTGCCTGTGTAAACGTGAGATCGACTTTTGCATTGTCAACCGCAATATGGTTTCCCAAGTTGATTCCGACAATAAGAGCAAATGATGCCGCCAGGCCATAGGACAACAATCCGTAATTCAGCCAACTCCTCTCAGATCTCAATCCAGGCAACGCTTCCAACTGGCGCTGAATATCCGTAATGATATCTATATGCAGCGAATCTTTTTGTAAAATAGCAAGCTCATCGTGCAGCTGCACAAGGCGATCGTGATTCTTTTTGCAATATGCGCAATCTGCCATGTGGTTGCTGATGACATCCAACTCACTTGCGCTCAGTTCATGATCCACATAGGCAGAGAGCTTCTCAAAATCTGGACAACTGTCTCTATTCATGGACTATTCTCTACATCGTCTATCTCGTTAAGGCTGGATACCAGACCATATCTTGCTCTTGCAATCCGCGATTTTACCGTCCCCTCACTAACATTCAGCGCCCGTGCGATTTCCGCATAGGACATGCTTTCCAGCTCACGTAGTAGCAAGGCTTGGCGGAAAACGGGTGGCAGTTGTTGAATCAGTTTTATCATGATGGCGCATCGCGCTGATGATATGCACTGACGCTCCGGGTCCATGGCATCGGCCAGACTATGGGTAATATTCTCTATCGGGATTTGAGTGTACAACTTGTTTCTTCGCAGATAATCGATAGCGGAATTACTTGCGATTCTAAACAGCCATGTTCTAAAAAGAGCATTTGGTTGCCACTTCTCCAGGTTTCTATATGCACTGATAAATGTTGTCTGGCATATATCCATAGCATCATCCGGGCAATTGACCATTCGCAATACATAAATGTACCTGATTACCCATAAACCTCAGCCATTCTCAAGAGACGGTAAGGCATGGGTGGGGTTCTTAGGGAAACAAATAACAGCCGCTCAATCATCGCAGGCAGATCGAATCTGCGGTTGAACCGGTATTCGAATTCAGCAAGATAA
>JACDJC010000564.1_pt1 | contig 42387 bp, 34 predicted proteins | sample 7454191 | NCBI WGS metagenome assembly JACDJC01 (sample SAMN14253291, study PRJNA609438) | sludge metagenome | isolation source: sludge after 25d culture with pyrite and EDTA | collected 2018-12-20
CGGTAATTTAGCCAGCGGTCTCCGCTGTCCCCGGTTCCGTGATAAAATGTATCGGAATTGTAAACCAGAAGATGCACATTTTTTTGCTCCGTATTGCGGACGCTGACTTCTTCCCCGGGGATGACGCAGAAATTGTCTTGTTTATCATTGTACTCCGAAACCTGATGGTTAAAATCATGCCATTTGCGAAGCTCGGGATCATTGATGAAATAATTATCAGGCATGTCGTCAAGGTCATAAGAATGGTCGGTCGCCGCAAAGTATTGCAGCCCGAGAATTTTTGCCATTTCCGCCGTGTTTTGGACCGATGCCCCGAACTCGATCTGATCGGAGGTGAAGTTTGTATGCGCGTGAGGTTCGCCAAGCGCGAAACCATCAAAGTTGGGCAGCGCTTCTTCTGAAAAATAGCAGGGGAATGGTTCGTGAGTCGTGCCGCGGTGATTGTCATTAACGCAGATTTTTGTTTTCCCTTTAATCTTGTATTCAATTTTAACGACAATGGAATGCTGCCCCGGCTTTGTGTCCGCCACATCGAGTTTGAGCAGGGACTCAAAATAGGGTGAATCGATCCGCTTTGAAAATTTAAAACTTTCTTTCTTAATATTGTCGATAAAGATTTCGGCTTGTTCAAGAATGACCGGGTAAAGGTGTGCATCCCTTATGATTAGAAGAATGGGGAGCCGGCCGCCCGACAGAATCCGATGGGGGACATCCGCGATGATTTCCGGTTCCGGTTTTTTGAGAAGGCTGAAAAAGTATTTAAACCGGTAATGGGTTTCCGCGTATAAAACCGGCGGGAAAAAGATGGGGAAAATCAATTTTTCAATCCTTTCCGGCCCGACAAATCCGGAATTTCCACAACAAATTCGCACCCGGTCGGATCAAGATTGCTGACCGAAATGTGTCCATCTATATTTTCTATCAGTCTTTTTGTGATGGCCAGTCCCAAACCGGTTCCTTTTTCTCTGGTGGTATAAAACGGTTCAAAAATTTTTTCCATATTTTCAGTTTGAATCCCCGGACCGTTATCCCTGATGACGATACGGCACATGTTTTTTCTGCCTGATTTAAATTCCAGGGACACTTTTCCGTGATCTCCGGCCGCCTGAAGCGCGTTGTTGATTACATTTAATAAGGATTGTTCCAACAAATTTTCATCACTGTAAATTTCCATATCATCCGTAACCGGAATGATTTCCAGTCGTTTCAGCTCGTCTTCATTCAGGCCTACACTGATTCTCTGCAAAAGGCTTGTGATGCTGAAACGGCTGAGCTGTAACTGAGGCGTACGGGCGAATTTTAAAAAATGATCAATAATCGTGACCAGTCTTTTCAGCTCCTGAGGGATATATTCAAAAATTTCATCGCCGGTATCCCCATACTTCTTTTTGATAATATCATTCGTGCCATCGATTATTCCCAGCGGATTACGTAATTCGTGCGCGACCGTCGCCGCCATGGTACCCAGTTGAACAAGATGCTCACGTTCCTTTATTGCCGCCCGGTATTTCATGGAACGGTTGATCACACGGAACAGAAGAATGGCGATCAGCAATATCACTGTAAGATTGATAAAACTGAACAGGAGCAGCCGGTTTCTGAGCACGACGATCACATCAAAATAAGTGGCTTTGGCCTCTATAATCTGGACACCCTGCGGGAATCCATCAATATCTTTTATGGGCATAAATGCCGTCATAAATTTTTCACCCGCGAATTCCTGTAGGTCGGACACGGCGCTCTTGCCACTCATGGCCTGCTTAAAATACGGGCTTCCGGTGATGACGGATACCTGCTGAGAAGACAGGCGTTCGGGCGCTGAAACCAGGATTTCTCCCAGGGGCGAAACGAGTACGATCGATTGCAGAGCGCTTGTTTTGCGGATTTCCTCAAGAAGCTGCTGATGGTAGAGATACTGTAGCGTGTTCTGCTCACCGGGGATCAACAGACTCATTTGTTCTTCATCGATCAACCGGTTCATTAGCTGACCGGCGATATTGAGCTTATCTTTAAGTTCATCGCTGAATTTTTCTTCCACCTGATTTAAATAAATCCAGACAAGAAGATTAAACAAAAGCACGATCCCGAGACCGGCCCAGAAAACAAAGGCATACTGATTAGACCGCTTTTTGTCTGTTGAAATTTTCATTCATCATCCTGTTCGTCAAAAAGAGGTAACCAGTAGTCAATATCCACATCTTCCGGGTTATATTTTTCCGGGTTAAGCGTGGTCCGTCCGGGGCGGCCCGACCGGTCTATTCGCCTTTTAAAGTTCTCGGATTTTGCGGTTTTGGCGCCGTGATCCCGCGCGGTAAACAGGATTTCATTATCCGAACTGACCACAGTCCATTCATTAACATCATCCGTATTGCGGATAAAGTTACGAATGATATCGTCCGCGGTCTCCGGTTTTCTTGAGAACATGATCTTGATGTTCGGGTGACCGGAAGGGTAATGATGCGGATTATCCGTACCGTCGAACACTACAATGAGTCTTGAAACTTTCGGTGAGAGAATTTTTTTTACCTGATTTAGGGTTAAGGTCAGGGCAGCATCAATTTCACCTGATTTTATTTTTTGCGCGATTGAAGGGAATTTGTGCGCGAGGTTAAAGCCGTCTATGATTATTTTTTCATTCATCCTTTTAAACCTTATCTCTCATGCGAATATTTTTATCCAAATCATCGTTTATGCCGTTGACATGTATTTACGCAGCAAGTAATAGCCGCTTATTAAATTCAGAACCTGAAAATTTTTATCTGTCCCCGGAACTCTGTCAAATAGGCGTAGTAAAATGCGTCATATTGGCCCGATCATGATTAAGATGATTGCAAACGCGCTATTTTAAAAAAAATCGTCGAAAGAAGACGAACTTTGTCAGTCCGTGACCATCGATTTGCAACAGATCGGTTGAATATGGCTGATTTACCCGTAATTATTTCAGGTTCGGCACAAAATTTGTTATTATCAGGATACAGATGAACAAATTTAATAAAAAATCGTTTATTAAAAAAAATAAAAAACACTTTTAAGGAGAAAGAAATGCCTTTTTCGTTTTTCGATCCGACCATGCTGCTGCTTGTACCGGTACTTATTTTTTCTATTTGGGCGCAAATTAAGGTAAAATCAACATTCAAAAAATTCCAGAATATCAGCTCATCCAGAGGAATGACAGGCGCGGACGCGGCCAGATTCATATTAAATCAAAATGGCATTACCGATGTGGAGATTGAACCGGTTGCCGGCGAGTTGAGCGATCACTATGATCCCAGGGTGAAAAAGGTCCGTTTGTCGGAAAACAATTTCCGCGGCCGTTCTCTCTCGGCCCTCGCCGTTGCCGCTCATGAAGTTGGGCACGCCATACAGCATAATGTGGGATATGCCCCGCTTCAGATGAGACACACCATATTACCCGTTACCAATATCGCCTCCTGGGCGGCGTTCCCGTTATTTCTAATCGGTATGTTTATGAATACGCCTTTTTTGATGGATCTGGGAATCGTCTTTTTCGCCGCGGTGGTTCTGTTCCACCTGGTAACCCTGCCGGTCGAGTTTAACGCGAGCACCCGCGCCCTGGTGCAGCTGGAATCGAACGGATTGCTTGTTAGTCAGGAAATAACCGGCGCGAAAAAAGTGTTAAATGCCGCTGCTATGACGTATGTGGCTGCTGCCGCCATGGCGCTGATGCAGCTAATTCGTCTATTGCTTATTAGAGGAAGAGATTAATTTATAAATAATATAATAATTACTATTCTGAGTGAGGCTGATCATGAGAAATTTGAAGAACTCATTTATCGTTATCGCCGGGTTTGTGACCATAGGAATCATTATCGGTGTGGTGCTTACCACCAATTTCAACATACATTCGAAAAGTAACGCGGCTGTTGATGAAAATAAAATTTACACCGAATCCAGAGAGGCCGATCAACCGCAACAGATATCGACCGCCGGAAATTTTAATCCCAACGCTATGTTTGTAGATATGGTGAAAAAGGTCCGTCCGTCGATCGTCGCGATATACACCACAAAAAATATCAAAGTACATCCGTTTTACAGGTTCTTTAGGGACCAGCATGATGTACCGGAAGATGAGTTTCAGAGCGAAGTGCCGCAAAACGGGCTTGGATCAGGAATTATCATCAGCAAAGACGGATATATTCTGACAAATCATCATGTGGTAAACGATGTTGATGAGCTCAATGTCAAGCTGCTCGATAACACCGAATATGAGGCAAAAATTATCGGAACCGATCCAACAACCGATATCGCCCTGATAAAAATAGAAGCGGAGGATCTGCCGATTGCCGTTCTCGGGAATTCGGATAATGTTCAAATCGGTGAATGGGTTATGGCTATGGGAAGTCCGTTGAACCTGACATCAACCGTGACGGCGGGTATCGTTAGCGCGCTAAGCCGTGATATCAATATACTTCGTGACCAGAATATGCCGAATGGAATTGAAAATTTCATTCAAACCGACGCGGCGATCAATCCCGGTAACAGCGGGGGGGCGCTTGTCAATCTGGAGGGTGAAGTCATCGGCGTAAATTCAGCCATCGCGACCCGAACAAATTATTACATGGGATATGGATTCTCTGTGCCGATCAATATCGCGAAAAGTGTAGTGGACGATTTACTAAAATTCGGTGAAGTTCGCCGTGGATATCTTGGTGTTTATATAGAAGCGATGAATCCCGTAAAAGCTAAGGGCGTCAAAATGGATAAACCGCGCGGAGTGTTTATCTCAAGCGTCATTCCCGGAAAATCAGCGGAGAAAGCCGGATTGAAAGAAGGGGATGTTGTCCTGACCGTCAACGGAAAAGCAGTAAACCAGCCAAACGAACTTCAGGCTAAGATAGGAACCTATAATCCCGGGGAAAAAGTGCAGTTGGAAGTTTGGCGAAACGGGAAAAAGATGAGTCTGAGCGCCGTTCTTGAAGGAAGGGACGATCTGGAGACTCAGGGGATCGCGGAGAAGCCGGAACAAAAAATGGAGAAAAATATTCCTAATCTGGGTATGAAAGTAAGGGATCTGACCGGCGCCCGGTTAAAGAATCTTGAGTTAAAAAGTGGTGTTGAAGTTTACTCGGTAACCAATTACAGCGTCGCGGTAAAAGCCGGCATCGGTGAAGGTGATATCATCTACCAAATGGAAGGTAAAAATATTGAATCCGTCGATGATTTTCAAAATCGTCTTTCAAAATACAGCAAGGGTGATGTCATAAAACTGAAAATAAGAAGAAAAATGACCGGACAGAATTTTGACCGGCTGTTGTTCATACAGATTCCGTAATCAATATTTTTTTTATAAATCGATAAATGAAATGCCGTCCGTCCGGGCGGCATTTTTATTTTAGAAATGATCGTTACCAAAGATGGCAGTGATTACCGCGGACAACCTGACATATCATGTGAAATCTGTCAATATGTCGGAATTTGTTTTTGTGGAATTTATAAAGGACTTAAGTAGATAAATGCGTCCAAGACGTTGTAAATATAAGATTTACAGAAGTTGAAATCGTTTTGGCATATTTATTGTAGTTCTTTATGTAAAAATTGTGTATTTATTATAACCAGGAGAATAACTAATGGGAAAAATTATAGGAATTGACCTTGGAACGACGAACTCGGTAGTCGCGGTAATGGAAGGCGGAGAACCGGTTGTGATTCCGAATTCGGAAGGCGGTCGTACAACTCCTTCGGTTGTCGCTTTTACAAAAAAAGGTGAACGGCTTGTCGGGGCTTCTGCAAAGCGTCAGGCGGTTACTAATCCTGAGAACACTGTTTTCTCGATTAAACGCTTCATGGGCCGCTTTTACAATGAAGTCAGTAATGAAATGAAAGAAGTTCCTTATAAAGTAAAAAAAGGTACAAATGACGTTGTGATGGTAGATGTCACAGATAAGCAGTATTCACCGCCGGAAATATCCGCGATGATTCTGCAGAAAATGAAACAGACTGCCGAGGATTATCTGGGCGAGAAGGTGACTGAAGCGGTGATCACGGTTCCCGCTTACTTTAATGATGCTCAGCGGCAGGCTACTAAAGATGCCGGAAGAATAGCGGGTCTTGATGTTAAACGAATTATCAATGAGCCGACGGCAGCATCTCTCGCGTACGGTCTTGATAAAAAATCAGATGAAAAAATTGCCGTATTCGATCTTGGCGGCGGTACTTTTGATATATCCATACTTGAAATCGGTGACAATGTTGTCGAAGTAAAATCGACAAACGGTGATACGCATTTGGGCGGTGATGACTTTGATCAGAGAATAATTGAGTTTCTGGCAGATCACTTTAAGAAGGAAGAAGGGGTTGACCTTCGGAAAGATCCAATGGCGCTTCAGAGACTGAAAGAAGCAGCGGAAAAAGCGAAAATAGAGCTTTCTTCATCAATGCAGACTGAGATTAATCTGCCGTTCATTACAGCAACTGAATCCGGTCCAAAGCATTTAAATATTACTCTCAGCCGGTCAAAATTTGAACAGCTTGTTGACGACCTTGTACAGAGAGCGCTTGAACCATGTAAAATTGCGTTAAAAGACGCGAATCTGAAAACCGGCGATATAGACGAGGTCATTCTCGTTGGCGGTTCCACACGTATTCCAAAGGTTCAGGAGATCGTAAAACAATATTTTGGTAAAGAACCGCATAAGGGTGTGAATCCGGATGAAGTTGTCGCTCTCGGCGCGGCCATTCAGGGCGCGGTATTAACCGGTGAAGTAAACGACATTCTTCTTCTCGATGTGATCCCGTTGTCACTGGGTATCGAAACACTTGGCGGGGTTTCAACAAAATTAATTGAAGCAAATACAACGATTCCGACGAAAAAATCGCAGATCTTCTCGACCGCCGCGGATAGTCAGACATCGGTTGAAATTAATGTTCTCCAGGGTGAGCGCCAAATGGCCGCCGGAAACCGTTCTCTCGGTAAATTCTTCCTTGACGGTATTCCACCGGCACCAAGAGGCGTTCCGCAGGTTGAAGTGACTTTTGATGTTGACGCGAACGGAATTCTCCATGTATCGGCAAAAGATAAAGCCACGGGTAAGGAACAGAGCATTCGTATCGAAGCTTCCAGCGGATTGTCCGAGCAGGAAATTGAAAAAATGAAAAAAGACGCGCAGGCTCACGCTTCTGAAGACAAACTGAAAAAAGAAGAGATCGAAACACGCAATCAGGCTGATTCTTTGGTTTATCAGACAGAAAAACAGCTGACAGAACTTGGTGATAAAATCAGTGCCGATGATAAAGCAAAAATTGAAACGGCGATCGGCAGGCTAAAGGAAGCGTTAAAAGGCACCAATAAAGATGAAATTAAGTCAGCTTTCGATGCCGCGAATGCGGTCTGGAATGAAGCTGCTCAGAAAATGTACGCTCAGGGCGCGGCTCAGGGGCAGCCCGGGCCGGATATGGGAGCAGGTGCTGACGGAGCGGGACAAACAGACGGCGGCGCTGATGGAAAAGCCCAAAAAGGAAAAGTCGAAGACGCTGATTATGAAGTTGTTGACGACGACCAAAAGAATTAAAGTATATAGTCAAACGCCCCTCGATTGAGGGGCTTTTTTTGTTTAGATAAGAATAGAAATTTGATAACGGTCCGGAGAAGACAAAAATGATCGGGAGGGTGGCGACATGAAAATATCCCTTGTGGGAACAGGATTAATGGGTTTTCCCATGGCTCAAAGGCTCTTAAAAAACGGGCATGAATTAACTGTTTTTAACAGGACAGCCGGAAAGGCCGGTTCTCTGGGCGAACAGGGAGCGCGTATAGCGGGAGACCCGCGGGAAGCCGTGTTGAACTCCGATGTCATTATCCTGATGCTTTCGGATTTTAAAGCCGTTAATGAAACCATGTTGTCTGCAGAAATTCAGACGTCTCTTGCAGAAAAAACCATCATCCAGATGGGGACAATCGCGCCGGAAGAAAGCCTGATTCTTATGGAAAAATTTTCAGATTACGGCGCCGAATATCTGGAAGCCCCGGTTTTGGGCAGTATTCAGCAGGTCAAAGCGGGAGAGTTGTTTATTCTGGCCGGTAGCACAGAAAAACAATTCAATACCTATGAGAGTTTATTCAAAATTTTTGGATCGACTGTTTATCATATTGGGGAAGTGGGAAAGGCATCCGCATTAAAATTAGCCTTGAATCAACTTATTGCTTCATTAACCGCGTCATTTTCACTTAGCCTGGGGCTTGTGCTTCATGCCGGCGTTGATCCAGATATTTTTATGCGTGTACTTAGAAACAGCGTTTTGTACGCGCCGACTTTTGATAAAAAACTGGATAATATGAAGAACCGTAATTTTACTCCCCCTAACTTTCCGGTGAAGCATCTCCTGAAAGATGTTGACCTTATTCTTAAATCATCATCAAAGGCCGGTTTGAATACAGCGCAACTTGAAGGTGTGCGTAAAATACTCCTCAAAGCCATCGAAGACGGTTTGCGGGAAGATGATTATTCGGCGCTTTACAATGCCGTAAATCCGGCTATTTGATTTTTGATAAAATTTCAAGCATGCATAGTCGTTTGATAATTAATCTTTTTTGATCTGAATAATTCGACTCACAGCGAGGAAAAATAAACCGTTTAAATTTATAAAATCTTTAAAAATCGCTATTGCTTATTGGAAACAATTATTCTTAATTTTACGTTTATACGAATATCATTTGAGAAAAGATTTAATGAATCTGATAAAGAAAATTACCGCCATAACCGTGATACTGGTCCAGGTATTATTGTTGCTGCCGTTCAACCACGGACAGGCGAGTCATGCGTGTTCAGAACCGGATGGTATTTCTGACAATATGAATTCATTGGCGATTATGAACGCGGATGAATACACGTGGACGCAGAATTATCAGGAGACGAGAAATCTCCAGGGTAATCAAATTCAGGTTCTCTATCTAAATTCAAAATCGGGTGTCGACGAGACTCAGGATGAAAGCATCCGCGACTACCTGCAGAACAATGTTCTATTTAAAAATTCCCCGTTTATTATTTATAAACTTCCGTTAGCTCTCCATACTTCTGATGGTTGAGTGCGCTCTCAAAAGTCGTTTTAATTTTACATTCTGATTTTAAGAATGCTTGATAAAACAGGTGTTTTGAGTTTTTGCAATCAATTAAAGGAGTATCCCAATGAAGGATATTATTGATATAGCCCTGGTGGTTACGATGGGCGCCGCGTTATTTGGTCTGATGGTCTATGTGTTTTATATCGGATTAACATCCGACACTAAGAAAAATAAACCAAATGATCTTCCACCCGTAAAAAATGTGAAAAGATTAAAAAAGGCCTGATTTGGTCATCAGGTATTCATTTAAAAGTGAAACCTATTATTGTGATCAGATTGGATATCAAATGTGTTGAACTATCTGATATGCCCGGATCTTAATCAAATCCGGGCTAAATAAAATACATAAATTTACTTTTTTGAAAAAATATTAAAAAAAAGTGAGGAAGAAATGTTAGGGAGCATCGGATTTGGAGAGCTGATGGTCATATTTTTAGTGATCTTGCTGTTTTTCGGATCAAAAAGGCTGCCGGAAATGGCCAAAGCTCTTGGAAGCAGCGTAAATGAATTTAAAAGAGGTCTCCATTCGGCAGTATCTGATATACAGGGTGACCTGGAAATAGATCAATCAGCTTCAAAAAAGGCTCATGGGTTAACAGACTAATACTGTTGCCTTAATAACCCACGATTTCAATCGCGGGATTCGCGTGACACGACTTTCAGACAAAGATACTGTCCACTTGCTTTTGGGACAGTATCTTTATCATCTCAAACATTTCCTGAATTTCAATCTATAAATAAATCAGCATTTTCGCGTTCACAGGCAGGGCGCGATAAATAGCTTTCGCGTCATCCTTCGCGAGATCCAATTCAAGCCATATTTGGGTTTTGGGGGGTCTTAAGCGCGCTAATTCTTTTAAATCCCCGCTTAATTGAAAATATACGGATTTCAAATGGTAATACATAAAATGCAGTCGTTTGTGAATAAATGATTCATCGGATTGCCTGATTTCGACTCTCATATCATGGTCAAAAAGAAGCGTATAACTGACATCACTCTCCTCATTGTAAATCTGTTGCTGCTCTGCTTTTCCGGCTTCAATGGTATCCCTGGGGGCTATTTTCACTTTTATAGGAGCTTTTGTGACCGTCGCCCAGTCATTCTGAAGCGTATAAGGGGATTCTACTTGCCTGAATCTGTCCCCGGCGGTCAACAGGCTGCTTTTGTCATATGTGATAATCCTGCTTTCTCTAAGAGGTACGCCTTTTATTTCGAGAATCGCCAGGCTGTCCCTGAGATTAATCACCAGATAAATTGAATCATCCTTTGCCAGCTTAATACGATTCTTCCAGAAATGTTCTTCTGTTTCCAATTCTCCCAAATTTGCTTCGGACTTTTTAACAGATTTCTTATCTTTAGCAGAAGTTTCCGGCGAAGGGGATTCATTATATGCGCATGTCAGCGGCAAGATAAGAAAGAGTAGTATAACGATAATCACGGGTGAAAAGAGACTGATCAGGAATTTCCGGAGCGTACGATTATCTTTTTTTAATTCAGCATAGTACGATCTGAATTTCGACTTTAATGTCACAATGATTTCTAATATATTATTTTTCATATCAGTATATAAAAATCCTCGAACCTAATTCAAGTGTTTGATACGTTTGTTTTAATTCCTCGTCGTCAAGCCTGATACAGCCGTGTGTCACAGGCATTCCCAGCATTCTTTTGTACAAAGTGCCGTGAACAAGATAGCCTTTTCCGAATGACAGGGCATAGTCCCCGAGAACACCATATTCAAATCTTTCAGAGGCATTGGGAGGGGGAACGGGCAGGCCCTCTTCGATAAACGCCCAGTCGGGCATTTTCCACACCGGAGCAACAAGTTTGGTCTGAACACGGAACATACCTCTTGGCGTTTTGAAGATCCACTGCCTTTCGTCCCGGGCTTTTAGCAGAGTATAGCTTCCTGTTGAACAAACTCCCCTGTATAATTCTTTCAAACCTTTTTTGAGATAAAATTCATTCCCGGATGTATTAACGATCATATAGGGCGAGTAGGGGATTAACCGATTGTACCGGTGCTTAAGGTTTTCAATGTTTCTTTTAAGTTTTATTGCTTCCTGACCTGATAATTCAGCCGGAACAGATTGGTTAAAACGATTGGCAAGGGTGTAATAAAATTCTCTCAGGTCCGGAGAAATGATCATAATAATGATTGAGAGAAAGAGGCCCAAAATAAACCCGTCCCTTTTAAAAAAGCGGCCTGTGAGACCGGTTTTTTTATGTTCACCATTCGCGTTTTCAGCATTGGGTGATGTTTTATCCATATTATTTTTCATTTTTATTCGATGTTCACTACTAATTATTTTGACAGGTATGGATCATATAGCAGATGATGCTGCAGCTTTAGTGATCCAACTATGATTACCTTTGCATTTGTTTCAACTGAATTATACATTTTATCCATGTCGCTGTTGTTCAGGGCGATACATCCGTCTGTCCAGTTAAAACCCTGGCCTCCTCCGCCGTGTATTTCAATCAATCCCCCGATTTGAGAGAACGCCGGAAGGGTCCCGTTTTTAATCCCTGATTCAAATCGCTGCCGGTCTGTATCGTTGGGATAATTTAATTCAAGCGCCTTATAATATTTTGTCTGCGGCGGTAATTTCTTTTTGATTATTCTATAAATTCCTTCCGGGGTAGCTTTATCGCCGCTGAAGCTTTTTGGCCCAATCCAGTTAGGGCCTAATTCAATTTTATATTGGTCACTTAATTTTCCTGATGTATAAACGGTGCAAAAATGTTCAAGTTTTTCAATTACAATTAATGTTGCCTTTTCTTTCCTTGATTCTGTTAACGCTTCTTCGACCCATTTTTGCCAGACAGGCATTCCGGCCAGATATTCGGTTATTATTCCGGAAATGGTTGATTTTGCATTCTCAATTTTTCCTGCTGCCTGATTCATTTTTTTTGAGGCAAGAATATAATCGCCTCTTTCCGCGGCGTATTCGCTTTCCAAAAGGAGCAACTCACCGGTGATGGTTTCATGTTGGGAACTCTTTGAAACAGGCAGATGCGAAAACCTGTTTTTATAATCGCGGAGGATGTTTTTGAGATATGGTATCCCTATGGTCAATGAATTTTTTATGGAGTCGCTCTTCGCGTGTACCAGCAAAGTTAGATTTATAGCGTCAATAACGGTCTGGTCCGCCATTAACAGAGCATCCCTGTAATTGCGAAGAAAGACCGGTTTAAGATTTTCCGCGTCCCAGGATCGTCTTGCTTTTGTCTGGTCGGCGATTAATTTTTGCCAATGGAGCGGGGTATATCGATCCGATCCGGTTTTTCTGGCCTGATTTACGGCGGTATCCATTTTTATAAACGCGCTTACGGGTGGTTTATTTATTCTATAGAACGCAAAAAAAATAAACAGGGTTGTAAGTAAGATTCCCGCGGCCGCCAGTATAATCTTGATATAAATGTTTTTTTTTGTTTTTCTTTTAATAAACATCGCTTAGTAAATCTGTTAAAATTCAGATAATTAAAAAAAACGTTCCGCCACGTACACATCTGCGGCGGAACGCAAATTAATGAATTAAAATTGTTAAGAAAAGGATTACCTTTTTCCCTGGAGCGCCATTTTTTTCGCAATCGCGGTCTGCAGTTCAGCATTTAGTGAATTAACCTTGTCCAACGCTGCTCTGGCTTTATCACGGGCAGTAAGGAAATCATTACCGTTTTGAGCTGATTTTGCTTCGTTAACAACCGTTTCGACAATTTTCAGCTCATTTTGAATACTTTCAAGAGCCGCGCGCCCCTCTTTACCCTTAGGAGCTTTAGAAATCAAAATTCCGGATTCTTTCATTGATTTGTCTAAATCCTGAAACAAAGTTTCGGTTTCCTTTTGAATTTCCCGTTTCCTCAATGCTACCGCTTCAACCGATTTTCCGGCGGTTTCTGAAGCTGACTGCAATAAAGCAGTGGCCTTGGAATAACTGCGCATCAATGAAAATTTCGAATTTTGAGATTCGATTTCAGTCATGGCTGAGTCCATTTTACTTTGCGCTTCATTATACAGTTCCGGTAAATAGCGATTTACTTCAGCCTGATTCGCGGCATCAAAAGCAGCTTTTGTTTCGTCAATTAAAGTCTGAGGAGCCTCAGAGCAACTTGTAAGCAACCCTACTAATACAATTAAAGATAGGGATATAATAAATGCCTTAGATTTCATGTTTCCTCCTATTTGTTAAAGGCTGAAAATATGATTACAAAGGGTGTGCCAAGGATGTGGAATTCTCTAAGTTGTTGAATTTAAATGAGATATAAATTTTTGATATCCTTAAATTGTGCAAATAATTATCAAATTGATAAAATGTGTTCCGTGCTGCCATTAATTTTTCTCAAATTGATAAACTGAGCGTTTTTAGACTGGAGTACATTCTTAAAATGATAAAATAATTGTTAATTTATCTGTTCGGCTATATCATTTTATGCTCCATATCCGAATAATCAAGAGAAATGAATCATTCATGACATCAGCAAAGTGATTGCTTTTAATATCTCAAAAACATATATTTTACGATTAACCTCCAGAAATGAATGAGAATATTTTATGTTTAAAAAGATTCTGATCGCCAATCGTGGCGAAATTGCTCTGAGAATTATGCGCACGTGTCGTGAGATGGGAATATCCTCTGTTGCCGTATTTTCCGATATTGACCGAAAAAGCCCCTTTACGTATTATGCCGATGAGGCGTATGCTCTTGGAGGCACGACCTCCCAGGAAAGTTATCTGAAATGGCAGAAGATCATTGAAATAGCGATCGAAAGCGGCGCTGAAGCCATTCACCCAGGATATGGATTTTTATCAGAAAACGCTGAATTCGCGGAGGCGGTTGAAAAGGCCGGTTTAGTGTTTATCGGACCGCCACCATCCGCGATCCGTCTCATGGGAAACAAGACCGAAGCGCGAAAATTGATGATCGCCAACGGAGTGCCCACCGTTCCCGGAACGGAAGATGCCATCACCGATGTACAAAAGGCAAGAATCATAGCTAAAAAAATCGGCTATCCCGTCCTAATAAAAGCGGCGGCCGGCGGTGGCGGTAAGGGGATGCGGCTGGTTGAGGACGATTCTCAAATTATTGAAGCGATTGAAGGGGCTGCGAGAGAAGCAAAATCCGCCTTTAACGATGAATCAGTCTATATTGAAAAATTCGTAGAAGAGCCGCGGCATATTGAATTTCAGATACTGGCGGATACGTTTGGAAAGGTTGTTCATCTCGGTGAGCGGGAATGTTCCATCCAGCGTCGTCATCAAAAAGTGATCGAAGAATCACCGTCGTCGCTTCTCACTGAAGAGCTTCGTGAAAAAATGGGTGAAGCAGCGATAAAAGCCGCAAAATCATGTGGTTATGTCAGTGCGGGGACGATAGAGTTTCTGGTAGATAAGCATTTGAGTTTTTATTTTTTGGAAATGAATACACGTTTACAGGTTGAACATCCCGTAACTGAGATGGTCAGCGGTCTGGATCTTGTTGAACAGCAAATCCGAATTGCCGCCGGTAAAAAGATGACGGTAAAATCCAGTCTTAAAAAGTTCTGGGGCCACGCGATAGAATGCCGGCTTTACGCAGAAGATCCTGCCAATAATTTTTCACCTTCCCCCGGGAAAATCATATTTTTAAAATCCGCGGATGGTCCGGGTATCAGGGAAGACAGCGGAGTCACGCAGGGAAGTGAGATATCGCTGTATTATGATCCGATGATATCAAAATTGATCGCCTGGGGAAGCAACCGGGAACATGCAATAAACAGGATGCTGCGCGCGCTGAAAGAATATGAAATTCTTGGTATTCACACGACGATTCCATTTCTGATACGAGTTCTTGAGAACCGTTTATTCAAAAAGGGAAAGTTTACGACAAAATTTATAGAGGAAAATAAAGAACAACTATTATCTGAAGACAGTGTCGGAGCGGAGATCGCCAGTTTTGCCGCGGTTCTGGATCAGCTGTACGAAAAAAGCCGTATTAATATGATATCAAATAATCATGCCGCAAAATGCGTTTCTTCATGGAAAATGAAAAACAGAAAAAATAATCTGGGGAAATGATGAAAATATTTGCCGACACCAAAAAAAATAAATTTGAATTTGAGTCATTTCTGAAAGAGGATGATCAAATTGTGATAAAAAACGGGACGGAAATTACATATGATATGGTCTCACTCGGTGACGGCCGCTATTCTCTGATAAAGGAGAATAAATCATATCTTGTTCATTTGATCAAAAAAGAAGATAGCTATCACGTCCATGTTCTCGGAGATTTATTTGATGTTCGCGTGGAAGATGAACGGGTCCGAAAAGTAAAAGAATTGGTCGAAAAATCCGCGGGCGCCCCTGCCGGACAGGTAATCAAAGCGCCGATTCCGGGTCTTGTCGTAAAAGTGAATGTGAAGGCTGGACAGGAAGTTATGAGCGGAGACGGTCTGCTCGTTCTGGAAGCGATGAAAATGGAAAATATAATCAAAGCGCCTTATAATTGTCAGGTGACAGAGGTGGCCGTCAAGGAAAATACAACAGTTCAGCAAGGTCAGGTTCTCATTAAGATTAAATCCCTCAAATAATTCCCCGTTAAATCCGGGTAATTGCAGATTACCAAAACTATGTGAAAAATATATCAAAATATTAAAAAAAATCTTTGCGCCCATATTTTCTATATCCTAAATTCTTGTTTCAGGACTAAATATCGACTTAATTTGGGTTTCAGTGGAAGCGGAAAGTTAAAACCGGAGCAATTCCATGAGAGCAAAAGAACAAGTTAATAAATCAAAACGAAGAATTGGATTTCTGTCGGAAGATTTTCCGATACCCACCTATGATGAATGGCGCCTGGAGGTTGATAAATTGCTTAAAGGCGCGTCTTTCGATAAAATCATGATGACTGATACATATGAAGATATCAGATTAAAACCGTTGTATCTGAAGGACGATGTTGACTGGATGACCGTGAAAAACCATTTTCCCGGCTTCCCGCCTTATGACAGGGCAATTGAGTCCTATGGCTCTGTACTTAACGGCTGGGAAATTGCACAGCGCCTGCCTAATGGATTGCCTGAGCGCTTCAATCATTCATTGGTAAAGGATCTGCAACTGGGGCAAACGGCTGTATATCTGACTCCGGACAAAATAACTATTTCCTGTCTTGATTCCGATTACGGCAAATCTGGGGAAGTTGGTCAGGATGGAGTTGCCCTTTCAACCCTTGAAGATATTGAGACGGCGCTAAACGGTGTAGATTTTAAATCAACTCCCATATTTATAGAAGCCTATTCTTCGGGTATGATGATGGGTGTATTTCTTGCGTCCCTTCTTCATAAAAAAGGCGTCTCCACAAAAATTCTTACAGGAGCCATTCAAACGGATCCGCTCGGAGAACTCGCAAAAAACGGACGTCTTTCGGTTTCTATGAAAATGTCTTATGACGAAATGGCGCGTCTGACCGCGTGGGCAATCGGGAATGCTCCTCATTTGCAGACCATCGGAATCCACACATCTCCGTATCGACACGGGGGATGCAGCGCGGTACAGGAACTGGCTTTTGCTGTTGGAACGGCCGTCGAGTATATACGGCAGATGCTGGAGAAGAATTTTACGATAGATGAAATCGCGCCCCGGATACGGTTTAATTTTGTGCAGGGTTCAAATTTTTTCATGGAAATAGCCAAGCTAAGGGCAGCGCGTACATTATGGAACAGAATTATTCAAGTTCTCGATGGGAATGATCTTTCCGGAAAAATGCATATCCACGCGGAAACTTCATTCTCGAATAAAACTTGTCATGATCCGTTTGTGAACGTATTAAGGAACACTACGGAAGCGTTCGCTGGGATCATCGGCGGAATTGACAGTCTGCATGTGGGCGCTTTTGATGAACTTTTCCGGGAACCGGATGACTTTTCGCGCCGGATTGCCAGAAATACGCAAATTATTCTGATGGAAGAAAGTCACCTGGATCGCATAATTGATCCGGCCGGCGGATCGTATTTCATAGAAAACCTTACAAAAGAGATAGCCGAAAAATCCTGGAAGCTTTTTCAGGAAATAGAACAGTTGGGAGGAATGCAGACCGCGCTGGAAAAAGGATTCCCGCAGGATCAGGTCAAAGAAATCGCGGACAGGCGTCTTCAAAATATCGCTGTCCGGAAAGATAAAATTATTGGGACTAATGTCTATCCGGATCTTAATGAAAAGAATATCGAACATAAGATATCTGATTCTCAAATAATATATGATGAAAGAGTGGAATATCTTAACCGATACAGAACGACCGGAGATGTGAAAAAACATATACTCCCTCTTGAAAAACTTGTTGAAATACAAAAAGCGACTTCTGAAAAAGTCATGGATGCCGCGATCGATGCCGTTCTTTCCAGCGCGACGATTGGCGAGATCCGGTCATCCCTGCGCGAAGGAGACGATCAATTCCCTGAAATCATTCCCGTTGAAACATTCCGCGGCGCTGAAATGTTTGAACAACTCAGACTGAATATGGAAAACTACAAAAAGATTACCGGACAGGTTTCCAAAGTTTTTCTCGCGAATATGGGCGCTCTCTCCTCGTACAAAGCCAGATCCGATTTCTCGGCGGGATTTTTTGAAACCGGCGGATTTGGGATTATAAACAGGCAAGGCTATCAAACATCAGAAGAAGCCGCGGAAATGGCTCTCGGGTCAGGGGCCGGTGTAATTGTAATTTGTTCATCGGATGAAAAATATCCGGAATTTGTCCCTCCGCTGACGGAAAAAATAAAAACAGCCGCGCCTGAGAAAATTGTTGTCCTTGCCGGATACCCGAAAGATCAAATAGATCAATATAAGCTGGCCGGGGTGGATGTCTTCATCCATATTCGTTCAAATGTCTATGAGATATTGCTGGACTTACAGAAAAAATTAGGAGTCATTGAATGAGCCGGATGCCTGATTTTGCTAAAATAGATTTTAAGTTTGACGCTGCTGATACAGATGAAAAAATATGGCGAGGGAAAATTGAAAAAGAAACCGGTAAAAGCCTCGATGAGCTTGTCTGGCAGACCAATGAACAAATTCCCGTAAAACCTCTTTACTCCCATAATGATATTAAAGCTCTGGAGCACAAGGATTATGTTGCCGGCATCGCTCCATTTCTGAGAGGCCCTTATGCCACAATGTATGCGATGCGTCCATGGACTGTTCGACAATATGCCGGTTTTTCCACCGCTGAGGAAAGTAATGCTTTTTACCGGCGAAATTTAGCGGCGGGACAAAGGGGATTGTCTGTCGCGTTTGATCTCGCGACGCACCGCGGGTATGATTCGGATCATCCCAGAGTGATGGGCGATGTGGGGAAAGCAGGTGTCGCCGTTGATTCGATTCTTGATATGAAAATTCTGTTTGACAGCATCCCTCTGGATAAGATCTCGGTATCTATGACTATGAATGGCGCCGTACTTCCGATTCTGGCGTATTATATAGTGACGGCGGAAGAGCAGGGTGTAAAAATGGATCAGCTTTCCGGTACGATCCAGAATGACATCCTGAAGGAATACATGGTCCGGAATACTTATATTTATCCTCCCGAACACTCGATGAAGATCATTGCCGATATTTTTTCTTTTACTTCGAAGAATATGCCGAAATTTAACAGTATCAGCATTTCGGGATACCATATGCAGGAGGCCGGCGCTACAGCGGATCTGGAAATGGCCTACACGCTCGCCGACGGACTTGAGTATGTCAAGACGGGAATAAAGGCGGGAATCGATGTGGATGCATTCGCTCCGCGTTTGTCATTCTTCTGGGCGCAGGGAATGAATTATTTTATGGAAATCGCAAAAATGAGAGCCGCGCGGCTGATCTGGGCGAAATTAATTAAACAATTTAATCCGAAGGACCCGAAATCCATGGCCCTTCGAACCCATTCCCAAACATCCGGATGGACGCTTACGGAGCAGGATCCGTATAATAATGTGGTACGCACCTGTATTGAAGCCATGGCAGCCGTGATGGGACATACGCAATCCCTGCATACCAATTCCCTGGATGAAGCAATCGCTTTACCGACCGATTTTTCTGCCAGGATAGCAAGAAATACCCAGTTATATCTGCAGGAAGAAACAGGAATCTGCCGGGTGATTGATCCCTGGGGAGGTTCGTATTATGTTGAAGCGCTGACAGACGCGTTGATGCAGAGAGCTCTTGATCATATTGATGAAATCGAATCTCTCGGCGGGATGGCCAAAGCGATAGAAACAGGTATTCCAAAGATGAGAATTGAGGAAGCCGCGGCGAGAAAACAGGCGCATATCGACTCCGGCAGGGAAACTATTGTCGGTGTTAATAAGTATCGTTTGGAAAAAGAAGACCCGATAGAGATACTCGAAATTGACAACACAGCCGTTCGTAAAACGCAAATCAAGAGGCTTCAGAAGCTGAAATCCGAACGGGATGAAACTGAGACGATGCGGGCGCTTGATTCACTTGCTAAATGCGCTGAAACAGGCGATGGCAATCTGCTTGAACTTTCGATTAAAGCCGCGTGCGCCAGAGCTACACTTGGGGAAATTTCGGACGCGATGGAAAAAGCTTTCGGCCGGCATAAAGCAACAATCAGATCAATTTCAGGTGTTTACAGTAAAGAATATTCAGAAGAGGATGATGTGAAAAAAGTACGCGACTCAGCAGATGAGTTTGAAAAAATTGAGGGCCGGCGTCCAAGGATACTGATCGCAAAGATGGGGCAGGACGGACATGACCGTGGCGCGAAAGTGATTGCCACCGCCTTTGCCGATCTTGGTTTTGATGTGGATATCGGGCCGTTGTTTCAGACACCTGAAGAAACAGCCCGGCAGGCAATTGAAAATGACGTCCATTTAATTGGAATGAGCTCTCTGGCCGGGGGGCATAAAACCCTTCTGCCGCAGCTGATGGCAGAATTAAAAAAACTTGGACGGGAAGATATCATGGTTGTCGCGGGCGGAGTTATTCCTGCCCAGGATTATGAGTTTCTGAGGGAAAACGGCGCTTCGGCAATTTTCGGCCCCGGAACGATCGTTCCGGTTGCCGCGCAAAAAGTCCTGGATGAATTATTCAGGCGAATCCGGTAAAATTGTCATAGTATTATGTAGGTTTCATAAAAGGTGGACAATAGTTCGCCTTTTTGCTTATATATCGGTTAATAGCGCATTTCAATCAAAATTCCGGTTCGTAAAGATTGATTTGTTGGATTTTTTTAGTGATCTTACATTAATCAAAGTATAATTTCATCTTACAACGAGATAGAAGGCGAAAGCCAATGACTCCAAAAAAGCAAAAACCGGAATGGGCTCCTGTAAATCCGGATGAATCGTTTGCTTCAAACGTAGTCGGGGGTGTTGAAGGCGGACATGACGGAATGTCGCGAAATTCGGATTCAATAAACGCGAATGCGGCTCAGGCCCGTAAATCCCTGAATACGGAAGACTATGTCAAAGGCGTTCTTAATGGTGACAGAACTATCCTGGGCCGGGCGATTACACTGGTTGAAAGTAACGCGCAAATCCATAAAGAGCAGGCGAGAGAAGTCTTAAAACAATTGCTTCCCCATACAGGAAATTCAATTCGTATGGGCATTTCCGGTGTCCCCGGTTCCGGAAAAAGCACATTCATTGAATCACTTGGAATATATCTGATTGAAAAAGGTTTCCGGGTAGCTGTTTTGGCGATTGATCCAAGCAGCAGCATTAAAAAAGGCAGTATTCTCGGTGACAAAACCAGAATGGAAAAGCTGTCAAGGAATCAGAATAGTTTTATTCGTCCGTCACCTTCCGGAGGAACTCTGGGTGGTGTGGCCGGAAAAACACGTGAAACGATGCTTGTTTGTGAAGCAGCCGGATATGATGTCCTACTCATTGAAACCGTTGGGATCGGTCAAAGTGAAATCACCGTACGCTCAATGGTCGATTTTTTCCTGTTGATGCAAATCGCGGGGGCAGGCGATGAGCTTCAGGGCATCAAAAAAGGAGTCATGGAGATTGCTGATGCCGTCTTAATAAATAAGGCTGACGGCGACAATAAGTCCCGGGCCGAGGCGGCGAAGCAGGATTTTGCTATGGCGCTGCATTATCAGGAACCGGCAACAGAGGGGTGGGAAGCAAGAGTTCAAACATGTTCGGCGTTGACTGGCGGTGGAATCGCTGAAATCTGGGATATGGTTGAAGAATTTCAAAAAGTCACAAATGCTTCAGGTGTTTTTGGAAGACGGCGCCGTTTGCAGGCAAGGGACTGGATGAACTCTTTGGTTCAGGAACAGCTTAAGAATCTGTTCCTTCATGATCCTGAAGTGGAAAAAGTGATGAGAAAAATGGAAGATGATGTAATGGCGGGAAATATTCCGCCTGCCGCCGCGGCGGATTATCTGCTCAAATTATTTGAAAACTCTCTTAAAAAATGATTCCCGCAGGGCGGTATAAACCTAATTAAGTTTTATTTTGCCTTGTTAGATTAAACAGATTAGTTTCATGATATAGATATATAATCGGCATTTCATCGAAGCATGGAAGACTGATTGAACAGGGAGGTCTTAGCCGGGTATCCTTAAACAAAAAGGAGGCGGGCTATGCCTACTTATGTTTTATTGACCAAACTTGCGCCCCAGGTTCTGGGGGATTCAAAAAGCCGCGAATCTATTGGCCGTGACTGGATTCACACCGTAAACGAGAAATGTCCTGAAGTGAAATGGATTGATCATTACGCCTTGCTCGGGCCGTATGATTTTATGGATATTTATGAAGCTCCCAATGAAGAGATCGCTGCCAAAGTCTCAATGATTACAATGAGCAAAGGGGCGGTAAAAGCAGAGAGTCTGACCGCCATTCCGTATAAACGATTCCTTGACCTAATTAAAACTATTTAAGCTGGTAAATATCAAAAAAATATGTTCGGAACTTGTGATGAGTAAACTTATGTGGACTGTTTTTTAGAATCAAATGGATATCTGCGTATGATATCTGATCTACAATGTGAGATTACCGGTCATCCAATCAGATCACTCACAGTTCTAATAATTCTAATGATCAAAATTTACGGTTAAGTCAGGACAAGACCGTGGGGTTAAAGGTTTTAGCAGATTTTCATTCAAGAATGTTTGAATCCAATATGTTCTCATGATTAAATTTATATTTGTTATCAATAGGCGGAAGCGACTGAACTGTGGGGAAATGAAGTGGATGTTATTTTTTACGAAGCGTTTGAAGAGGAAGCCGAAGCAATAAAACAATATCTGAATCCGGATATCAAGGCCGGTTTTACGTGGAAAACCATTCAGGAATACGGTCAAACAATGCCCGCGGCTCCGATAATAAGTATTCGAACGCAATCGGTTATACCGGTTTCCTGGGCGCCGGCACTGAAAGCGATACTCTCCAGAAGTACAGGTTACGATCATTTAACAGATTATAAGGTTAAATCGGAATCGAGCGCCGATTTCGGCTATTTGCCACTTTATTGCAACCGGGCTGTTGCAGAGCAGGCCATGCTCCTGTGGATGTCTCTCCTGCGGAAATTACCGCTTCAAATGAGGCAGTTTAAGAGTTTTCATCGTGACGGCCTGACCGGTTATGAATGTGAGAATAAAACACTGCTGGTCGTTGGTGTGGGAAATATCGGTTATGAAGTGGTTCGCATAGGCCGTGGACTCGGTATGAATGTATTGGGTGTGGATATCGTAAAAAAACATGATGATGTATCGTACATAGAAATCCCGGACGGGATCGATAAAGCAGACATAATCGTAAGCGCTATGAATTTGACAGAGCAAAACAGGGGTTATTTTAATTATTCATTGATGAAGAAATCAAAACGGGGTGTTATATTTGTGAATGTGGCAAGAGGAGAATTATCCCCTGTCGGTGATATCATCCGGTTAATGGGAGAAAATCACCTGGGAGGAGTAGCTCTTGATGTGTACAATCATGAAAGCGCTCTGGCATTCACACTAAGGAATAAGAAAAAAAGTGATAATCCTGAGGTAGATGCCATACTTGATCTGGCAAATTTTGAGAATGTAATTTTAACGCCGCATAATGCTTTTAATACGAGAGAATCGGTAGAAAGAAAAGCCGAACAAAGTATCCGGCAAATTGAGAGTTATCTCAAAAATGGACGGTTTCTCTGGCCGGTTCCATCATTGCGCGGTAAATAAAACAGTATAACATGATAATTATTAAGTTCCATTGCTAAATCACTTTCGAAGAGTTATGGAAATAGGCAAAACTAAATTTACCCTTGATTGAAAAGAGTTGATGATAAGTTTGATACTCCATACATAATATTTTTCGGACGGTTCCAATCGAGGTCATTCTCTTTTTTATTGAGCCCGATTCAGCAGTTCGATTTTAAAGAACATGGAATATTTATAGTCGCCGAAATTTATAAATTAATTGATCTAAATTGAATTGGTTTATAAATTTAGCTATTGTTATTTATGATATTTATATTAAATTAAAAAATGAAATCAGAGCCAATCCGGGAAGGATTGATTCGGAGAAATCATGCTTGACGCAGACCGTATAAAAAAGAATCTCACTACAGGAATTGTCGGTGAGAATTTTGTTTTCCTGGATGAAACAGAATCAACCAATAAATACGCGTTAAAATTAGCGAAGGAGGGGGCTCCCGACGGGACGGTTGTTTGCACAGGGTACCAGACAGGCGGAAAAGGACGGTTCGATCGGCAATGGCTAGCAAATCCGGGAGAAAATATGCTTTTGAGTATAGTTGTCAGACCGGAAATGCTGATTGATTCTGTGCAGAAAATTACTCTTGCCTCGGCTGTTATTCTTATCGAAGCAATTCAATCATACCTAAAATCGCATAAAATTTTGATTCCGGATATAGAAGTTAAATGGCCGAATGATTTGCTCGTACAGGGCAAAAAATTAGCAGGAATACTGGCGGAATCTGTGTTACGAGATAAGAAGGTGGAAACGCTCGTCATCGGTTTTGGATTGAATATCAACTCAACGCCTGAAAAAATGCCGGTTGAGATACGAAATATTGCCACTTCGCTCATAGAAAACACAAAAAAAACGATTCAAATTGAAGATTTTATCAGTCATTTTTTAAATCTATTCGAAAAAAGATATCTCGAATTGGAGCGAACCAATTATACTCATGTGGTATCTGAATGGAAAAAACATTGCAAACAGTTTGGTCATACAATAAAAATTAAAACACTTGATGGAACAACTGAAAGTGTTTTTCATGACATTGACGAAAACGGTCTATTAATTTACAGATTGCAAAACGGGAATTATAAAACTCTTCACAGCGGAGAAATTCTTAAGGCATGATCTTAGTCATTGATATCGGGAACACCCATACTGTTGTTGGGCTCATCCACGAAAAGAAATTGGTTTACCATTGGCGGATTACTTCTAATTTAATGCGCACTGAGGATGAAATCGGCGGCCTGTTAAGTTTCTTTTTTAATCAGAAAGGCTACAAAACAGATGAAGTTGAAGGGGTTTGCATTTCATCTGTCGTGCCCGATCTGACTTCAATATATGCTGAAATGAGTCACAGATACCTCAAGACTAAACCGCTCATTATTGACGCGACACTCGATTTGGGGATAAAAGTTAGATACCGTGATCCGAGTACTGTCGGCGCCGACCGGCTGAGCAATGCTGTGGCGGGAATCCATAAGTACGGCAAACCATTAATTATTATCGATTTTGGCACCGCAACGACCTTTGACTGTATCGATTCCAATGGTGATTATGTTGGCGGTGTTATTTCACCCGGTATTGAGACATCTATAAATGCCCTGCATCTTCGGGCCGCAAAGCTGCCGCGGGTTGAACTTCAGTTTCCGGAAAAAGTGATAGGCAGTACGACAGAAGAGAGCATACAGATTGGAATTTTATATGGCACGGTGCATATCATTGAAGGATTGACCAGACAACTTAAAGCAGAGTTAGGAAGCGATACAAAAGTTATTGCCACAGGAGGTCTTTCCACGGTGATAAGCAAAAGAACTGATTCGATCGACATTGTGGATCCTTATTTAAGCCTAGAGGGCATAGCAGAAATATATTATAGAAACAGGAAAGCAAAAAATATTTAAAGTGAGCTATGATTTATAAAGATAAGGTATTAATCCTTCATAAAAATCCGATTGTCCGTGAGCGAATAACAGAATATCTGCGTGAAACAGGGTTCGCTGTTATCATGGCAAGCAATACGGAAACTTCCTATGATCTAACCCGCAGCATGAAGCCGGACATTATTCTGTGGGGGGAATCCTTATCTTCTCAATCAAAAGCGATCATCAGAAAAATACAATCCGCTTCCGTGGGTTCAGAAATACCCATAATCGCGCTGATCAGTGATCTTGAATTATATGACCGGATAGAGATTGAAAAAAACGGAATCAGTGAAATAGCGGGTGATTCGGGAAGCCTTGTAGATTTAAAAGCAAAAATCAGGTTTCATCTTAATAACAGCCGCCGTCTAAAACGCTACAACCGTGAAGTCAAGGGCCTCCAAAATATTGCGGAACTGCAGCATAATCTGATCATCACTCAGGATTTGAACCGGTTGTGCGAACTTTATGATGACTTTATAATGGGCACCCTGCAACCTGATTTTGTTATCACTCTAATTTTTAATTCAACTACGAAGCAATACGATTTTAAAAATATTATACCTAAGAATACCGGGGACGCCGATATTGATAAATCCTTATTTGATCATCCTATCTGGCAGCAATATTTCTTTTCAAACCCCGGAATAGCCGCGGACCGCATTTCCGATCAGTATATTCTTAACTTTTTTATGACGGTTGGATTGAAGTCTGCAATATTTTATCAATTTCCCCATCGCGCTTTGGAAAGGCAGGTTGGGTTAACACTGATCGGTGTCAATGAAAAAAATTCTTTGAGTGATACTCGCTTTGATCAGATAGCCAATCTTAGCACCTCGCTTGCTTTCAGAATACTTAACTTGAGAAAATTATTCTCGGGAAGAGCGCCGCAAAGGGAAACCACAGCGGATATTCAGAATCTTTTTCAAAGACTCAATGAGAATGAAATCTTCAACTATATGAGTCGACAGTTAGTGAAACAATTGAATGCGAACATGTGCATTTATTTAAATTATAATGAAGGCTTCCGTTTCTTATATCCACAATATTGTTATACCAAGCAAAACGAGAATAATCTTTTTGAAAATGATAAACCTCCCGTTCTGCTCGTGAAGGACTATCCGACATTTGAAAAATATCTGCAAGATAAGGAGATGAATGCCTCCTATAATCTAAGCGAGACAGTGGCGCCGGATTTGGAAAATATGGCTTCTCTCGGAGGAGGAAAATACAAATCTATTGTGTTGTTTACTTTGAAGATAGGAAATGAGATAAAAGGATTTTTCCTGGTCGGAGATGAAAATCCCGTTAGAAAATTCACGGGAACTTCGATCCGTGACGCGGAGCAGCTTATTCAGAAAGCAACTGATGTTCTCATGGAAAGCAGGTTGATCCGACATGCCCAGCAAACAATAAAGCAGCTTGACAGGGTGTTTGAACTCGGTAAAGAGCTCACTCTGGAAAAAGACATAAACGAATTACTTACGAATATAGCTTCTGCTATCAGACGAACTCTCGGCTGGAATATTATTGTGCTTGACAGAAAGGATCCGTACCAGGGAAGATATGAGACTGCCTGTATATTCGGACTTCAGGAAAATGCTCAAAAAAAGCTGAAGGAAGAATATCCGGATTCCATGTTTTCCGCCTTAAGGGATCGTTGTTTTGAAATCAGTAATTCATATTTTTATGATCATAATTATGATGATGACAGAATCCGTCCTTCTTTGAGCAGACATTTTGATATGACTATCGGTAAGGAATGGAATGATCTCGACTGGCTTTTCATTCCTATTCTAAGCAGAGGCAGGGAGCTTGGGGTGATAGCGGTTAACGATCCCGTTGAAAGACTCAGGCCCACAGAAGATAAAGTCAGGAGTCTGGAATATTTTGCCAATCAGGCCGCTGTAGCTCTTGAAAATGCCGAATTATACGAGAATTTAAAATCATCCGAGTTGAAATATAGATTATTGGCCGAAACAATGACGATGGGTTTGATTACATGTAATATGAAGGGTGAGATATTATATACCAATAAGAGTTTTGTGAAATTATTAAAATACAAAAAGATAGAAAATCTCACCGGTCAGAATATTGTTGATCTCTGCTCTGATAAAACAACGGGTGAATTGGAAAAAAATATTCTCGCAATCCTTAACTCGGATGAAAACGGATCGGGAAAATTATCTCAAATTAGCGTATCCGGTATCGAAATCGAACTGCTTGATAACAATAATGAATTTATCCCTCTCAGAATTTATATGACTCCTTATTATCAGCTCTCAAAAAAAGTGGGTTTTCTTGGTGTTTTATCCGATCTGAGGCCGCAAAGAAGACTCGAGCGTCTTAAAGCTGATTTTAATTCTATGGTTGTACATGACCTGCGGTCCCCGTTAAATATTATCCAGGGGTATATCGATATTGTGCGAAACCAGGTGGTCGGTAAAATTACATCAGAGCAGGAAGAGCTTCTGACCATCGCCAGAGAAAATGTGTACAAGGTACTCAAGCTTATTGATAATTTTCTGACAGCGTCAAAACTTGAAGCGGGTAAATTTAAATTACAGAATGAAGTACAGTCACTCAATATGTTGATTGAGTCAGTATATGCTCAGCATCTTGTCCTCGCGGAGAACAAAAATATTGAAATGAAACTGAATCTTGATCCAAATATTTCACTCATGAAATTTGATAAACTGCGTATCGAACAGGTGATTTCAAATTATATCAGCAATGCGCTGAAATTTACGGATATGGGCGGAAAAATTGAGATTGGCAGCAAGCTTGGTAAAAAACACAATGAGCTTACGGGAGAAGGTGAGACAGAAGTACAGGTATGGGTGAAAGATCATGGAGTTGGAATACCGGTTGAAGAGCAAAATAAGGTGTTCAACAAGTATGAACAAACCGAAGCGGGAAAAGACGCCTCACTAAAAGGCACCGGACTTGGTCTGGCGATCTGCAAAGAAATTATATCTTTGCATAAAGGTGAAGTTTGGTTCAACAGCACTCCGGGCAAAGGAAGTACCTTTTATTTTAGTCTGCCGATTGTATCCCTTCACAATTAATCGATCAGAATCAAATGGCAAAAAAAAATGTAAAAACAACCCCTTTGATGGATCAATATCTGAGCATCAAAGCGGAATATAAAGATATACTTTTGCTTTATCGCATGGGTGATTTTTACGAGACCTTTTACGATGACGCAAAAGTGCTTGCAAAAACTCTCGGAATTGCTCTCACCAAAAGAGCTCACGGGAAAGCCGCGGATGTTCCTCTCGCGGGATTCCCATATCATGCTCTGGATAACTATCTTCCAAGATTGCTGAATGCCGGTCTGCGGGTGGCGATTTGTGAACAGGTGGAAGATCCGAAACTCGCGAAAGGAATCGTTAAGAGGGAAGTTGTTGAGATCGCTTCTCCCGGAGCAACCTTATCGGATAAGTTACTTGACAGCAAAAAAAATAATTTCCTGATAGCCGTCGATTTTTCAGAAGATGACTGCGGACTGGCAATCGCGGACGTTTCAACCGGAACTTTCATGGTGAGTGAGTTTAATAAAAATACTCTGCTCGAGCAGCTTATACGATTCCAGCCCAAGGAAATATTGATATCCTATAAAAATTATGAGACAATATTTCAGTTGACAAATCATCATCTCTCATCGCTGTATACAAAACGCGATGACTGGATATTTTCACGCGATTACGCTTATGATATTTTGATAAATCATTTTAAAACACACTCTCTAAAAGGATTCGGTTGCGATGAGATGACCGTGGGAGTGACAGCGGCCGGGGCGGTCATACATTATCTCCAGGAAAATTATAAGACCAGACTCGAACACTTTATTCAGCTGCAGGTCTCAAATCTTTCAAAATATATGGTGCTTGATGAAAGCACCAGGCGGAACCTTGAGCTTGCCGAGTCGATGACCGGTACCGGCAAGGGAAATACTCTGTTGACGATTCTGGATCATACCGTCACACCAATGGGCGCCAGACTCTTTAAACAATGGCTTCAGCAGCCCTTATTGGAAAAAAAGGAAATTTCAAATCGTCATGATATTGTCAGTGAATTATTTGATCACCGTGAAGTTCGAGATGATCTGACCGCGGAATTAAAAAGAATTCATGACATGGAACGGTTGTTAGGAAAAATTGTTACCGGCAGGGCAAACGGCAGAGACCTTCTCAATCTGAAAAGTTCACTGGAGACAATTTCACCGGTGAAGGATATCATAGATGGAAGCGGTTTAAAAAAAATTGAAAAAACATTCGTTTCCCTGGAACCTCTGAAAGAATTATCAGATATCATCGATGCTGCCATTACAGAGAATCCGCCGCTCACGATTCAGGAAGGCGGTCTGATCAAGAGCGGATATAACAAGGAACTTGATGAACTTCGGGATATTTCCGAACACGGAAAAGACTGGCTGATCAGGTACCAGGAGGATGAACGAAAAAAGACCAAAATCCCTTCACTTAAGATAAATTATAATAAAGTTTTTGGCTACTATCTTGAAGTCACCAACGCGCACAAGGATAAAGTTCCGGAAACCTTTATACGCAAGCAAACGCTGGTAAACGCGGAGCGATACATTACTCCTGAGCTAAAGGAGTGGGAGGATAAAATCCTTGGCGCTGAGGAAAAAATCAATGAGCTTGAATACAAACTTTTTCAGGAAATCCGTTCCGGTGTATCCGGTTATATAGAACCGATTCAGAGGAACAGCCGTCTGATATCCGAACTGGACTGTTATCTGAGCTTTGCCACCGCCGCTTTTAATAACAATTACATTCGACCCATTATCAATGACAGCAGGGAAATCAGGATTACCGCGGGCCGCCATCCGGTTGTCGAAAAGAATCTTCCTCCGGGCGGTGATTTTATCTCGAACGATACAAATCTGGATACAGAAAATGAACAGCTATGGGTCATTACGGGTCCAAATATGTCAGGTAAGTCCACATTTATCCGGCAGGTTGGATTAATAGTGCTGATGGGGCAGATAGGCTCTTTTGTACCCGCGGAAAAGGCATCCCTGGGAATTGTAGACAGAATCTTTACACGGGTGGGCGCCTCGGATAATCTCGCGAGAGGAGAAAGTACGTTTCTTGTCGAAATGAATGAGACGGCCAACATATTAAACAACGCAACTCCAAAAAGCCTGATTCTTCTTGATGAGATCGGCAGGGGCACCAGTACCTTCGACGGCCTTTCAATTGCCTGGGCAGTCGCTGAATATATCACTAACAATGAGAAAATTCACTCAAAGACGCTTTTCGCGACTCACTATCACGAGCTGACAGAACTCGCATTGATATATCCACGCATAAAAAATTACAATGTGGCCGTGGAAGAGTGGGAAGATCAGGTCGTTTTTCTAAGAAAGATTATTCCCGGCGGGACAGATAATTCATACGGTATATATGTCGCTCAAATGGCGGGGCTTCCCTCAGCTCTTATTGAACGAGCGCGGGAAATTCTGACAAATCTGGAGGCAAATGAGCTGACACCGCATTCACGAAAACCTCGTCTGGCAAAGCGGCAAAGCGGCAGAGATGTCGATACCAACCAGCTGACTCTTTTTGCCGATCTTCAGCCATCAAAAGTTGAAAAAGAATTAAAAAAGATGGATCTTGACAATATGACGCCGATGGAAGCACTGAGAAAACTGGATGAATTAAAACGGCTGATGAAAGAGAGAACATAAATGCAGGTGAATATTCCACTTATAAATAATTTGATAAAGATTGTCAATTAGAAGCCGAATAATATAAGTGATCGGATTTATAAATGTTCTTTAACCATCAAAAAAGTAGCATAAGTCTAATATCTATTATAGATTATTAAACTTAGTTCTTGATTTGCATATTTTGAAGTTGTATGTTTATATTAATTAAGTAATTAAGTCAATTTAACTGCTTTTTGTCGTATGGAGGACGTGTGGATGAGGACGGTTACGAAAAAAGACGTCGCTAAACGGACTGCTCAGGAACTGAATGAGAAAATCTATACTGCTGAGAAATTTGTTGATGCCGTCTTTACGGTTTTAAGAAAAATACTGAGCGAAGCCGATCCGGAAATCAGGATTGAAATCAGAGATTTTGGCGTTTTCGAAGTCAAAAAAACCAAGCCAAAGCCAAAAGCGCGGAATCCCAGAACCGGCGACATCATCTATGTTCCCGCAAGACGAAAAACACACTTTAAGGCCGGTAAGCTATTAAAAGACGTTTTAAAAAATCCTATTGATAAAATGAAATAGTAATTTCTCATGGATATGATTTTTTAAAAATATACTACGAAATTTAATAGATAAAAAAGGGATTGGATGATCCCTTTTTTTTATTGGTATCATCTGTTACAAAAATTCGTGATCCTCCATACTAACATAATGCCAACGCGAGATAATACTCCCCACTTCATATTTTGAAAAGTTGACTAAATTAATTATCTTATGCGCTTGATTATTGTATTTGTAAACTGAAAGCAGGTATATGAAAAAAATATTAGGTCTTGATTTGGGAGAACGCCGTGTCGGAGTAGCTATCAGTGACGGAATTGGCATGTTTGCTCATCCGCTGAAAACCCTTCAATGGAAAGGTGTACAACACCTCGCGGCAGAACTAAAAATGATAATCGGCGAACAGAATGTAGATCGGGTTGTTATCGGGATACCCTTTACAATGAAGGGAACATCGTCAAAAAAAACAACTGAAATATCAGGTATAGCAGATCAGTTATCTACCTTACTTGATGTAGAGATCATCAGGATAGATGAACGCATGACGACACAGATGGCCCATCAATCACTTCATGCCGTCGGGAAAAAACCAAGCCGAAACAAGGAAAAAGTGGACCAGATTGCGGCAGTCTTTATTCTGCAGACTTTTTTGGATAAAAATAAATTTTAATATAGGAGTATGATCCATGGTTATTATAATGGAGAAGGGGGTTGACGAAAAGCAAATTGAGTACGTGATAGAGCGGCTGGATTCGCTTGGATTTGATGTTCACCGGTCCACCGGTGTGGATCACACCCTTCTTGGCGTGATCGGCAATACGTCAAAAATTGATGTCCGGGATATGCAAATATTACCCGGAGTCAGCGACGCGTACCGGATTTCTGCTCCTTACAAGCTGGTGAGCCGGGAATTTAAACACAGCAATACGGTGATCGATATAAAAGGCATAAAAATCGGCGGTCCTGAAGCTGTAATTATTGCGGGCCCATGCTCAGTTGAGTCGGGTGAACAGACATTAGTCGTAGCAGAGCGTGTCTCGGCAGCCGGCGCGAAGATATTGCGCGGAGGCGCCTTCAAGCCGAGGAGTTCGCCATATTCATTCCAGGGCTTGGGTGAACAGGGATTAAAATATTTACGTGAAGCGGCAGATAAATTTAATATGCTCGTTGTTACCGAAGTGATGGACAAAGATCAGATTCCGCTTGTCAGCGAGTATACCGATATCATACAGGTTGGCGCAAGAAATATGCAGAATTTTTCATTTATCAAGGCCTTAGGGACAGTGAAAAAACCGATATTTCTTAAAAGAGGCATCTCCGCCACGATCGAAGAATGGCTGATGTCAGCCGAGTATATATTGTCCGGAGGCAATAAGGATGTAATCCTGTGTGAGAGAGGCATCCGCACCTTTGAAACCTATACCCGAAACACGCTGGATATCAGCGCGATTCCGGTGGTGAAAAAATTAAGCCACCTTCCGATATTTGCCGATCCTTCTCATGGAACGGGATTACGGGACAAAGTGATTCCTATGGCTCGCGCGGCGATTGCCGCCGGTGCTGACGGCCTTATGATTGAAGTACATCCGGAACCAGAAAAAGCGCTTTCTGACGGCGCGCAATCACTTTACCCCGATCAGTTTGAAGAGTTAATGGACCAGATCCGGGTAATTGCTGAGGTAATCGGTAGAAAGATCTCGAATAAAGCTGAAAAAGTCCGTTGATGATGAAAATTGTTATTTCAGGTTTAGGCGTGATGGGCGCGTCGATGGCGCGCGCATTAAAGCAACGTTTAACAAATCTCACAATTATCGGGTATGATCTGCCCGAAATTATGGATATGGCGATCCAGAAAAATATCATTGACCGGAAAATAACGGTTTGGCCTGATGAATGCGCTGATGCCGATATCATAGTTTTGGCTACACCTCTGCATGTTATCAAAGAACAGTTAGACCAGCTTGCGGATGTGGTGAGCCCGGAGACGGTTGTAACTGATATGGGAAGTACAAAGTCAGAACTGGAAAAATTTGTCCGCGAGTTGAATTTTAATGGAATCTATGTCGGTGGACATCCAATGACAGGCACCGAGAAAACAGGGCTGACCGCGTCAAACCCCTTGCTTTATGAAAATGCCCTTTATGTTTTAACAGGTATCACCTCCTTAGAAACCCCGGTCCTGAAACAAAAATTATTACCCGTGCTAGAAGCGTTAAAAGCCCGTGTACTTATTATCGATTCAGAGACGCATGATCAGATCATGGCCGCGATTAGTCATGTTCCACAGTTACTTGCTGTGGCGCTTGTAAATCTTGTAGGCCGTAAAAATGAATTGGGTTCTCCCTACTTTGAGCTGGCCGCCGGTGGATTCAGGGATTTGACCCGGATTGCCTCAAGCTCCATAAATATATGGCAGGATATTGTCAATTCGAATCAAACCAATATCAAAACGGTGTTGGATGAACTCATAGCACTAATACGGTCAGAGAAAGATCAACTTGGAAGCCTTTATGAAGCCTTTAACAGCGCAAATATCTATCGTCATAAAATTCCAAATGTGAATAAAGGGTTTCTGTCGCCTCTCACAGAAGTTTTTGTTTATGTGAATGATGAACTTGGGGTGATTTCAAAAATTTCTAATGCTTTATATGAAAAAAATATCGATATTCGTGATATAGAATTGTTAAAGATCCGGGAAAAAGAAGGCGGAGTCTTCCGTCTCTCATTTTCAACTTTCCCGGAAGCCGAAGATGCCGTCAGGATAATGAAATCCATAAATTACGACGCTTATATCAGGGAGTCTTAGAATGGAAAAACTAAAAGTGGCAGTCGTCGGAACAGGCAGCATTGCTCAGATTGTTCATATCCCCTTATTGAAAAAGCTCGAAAATGTGGAATTAGTCGCCATTTGCGATGTGGATCAGGGTAAGGTCAGTTTTCTTACACAGAAATTTAATATCCCAAGATGGTATTATCTTATTGATGAAATGATCAGTAATGAAAAACTTGATGCTATACATATCTGCACACCGAGTCTTTATCATTACCCCATGGCTTACCTCGCGCTGAGCAACGGAGTGAATGTTTTTATTGAAAAACCGGTCGCGCTTAATCACCGGGACGCTTTAAAACTCTCAAAACTGGCCGAAGAAAAAAAACTGACTCTGATGGTGGGGATGCATAACCGCTTCCGGGATGATGTCAAAATACTAAAAGATTTTTTAAACAATAGTGAACTGGGTGATATTTTTTACATAAAAACCGGATGGTTGAAAAAATGGACCCGAAACATTGTCCCCGGCTGGCACGCGAAAAAAAGTTTTGCGGGAGGTGGTGTACTGATAGATATCGGCATTCAGCTGATCGATTTGGCAATGTTTCTTTTAAATCTTCCAAAAATTAAAAAGGTACGTTTATTCGATTACCGGCTAAATCCCGAAATAAATGTGGAAGATGCCGCGCTGGCAGTCATCGAAACAGAATCGCGAATATCAATAACGATTGAGGTTAGCTGGCGAATGCATCTCGAGAGGGATACTATTTACACCCATATATTTGGAAAACAGGGTTCCGCGTATTTGAATCCGCTGAGAATCAACAAGGAATTGCATGGGAATCTTGTTAACGTTACACCGATGCTGGTGGAGCAGAATATTGATCAATTTAAAAAAGCATATGAAAACGAACTGGTGCATTTTGTCGATGTTATTAACGGAGACGCAAAAAACATGTCTTCGGCGGGCGATGCAGTGTACGTAATGCAAATCCTGGATGCCTTATATGAATCTGCCAAAACAGGCGCAGAGATTAGCCTGGAATAGTCTCTTTGCGTCATCTTATCATTTGAATATTCTCCTAAGCGGCCTGCTTTTGATTGCTGCCTATCCTCCATTTCCAACGGGTTTCCTGGCATGGTTTGCATTCATACCCTTTTTTATGGTTTTAGACGATTTAAACGCAAAAGAGGGCTTCAGGACAGGTTATCTTATTGGCCTCCTGGTAAACGCGGGGACTTTATATTGGATTTCTCTCTATTCCGTATCAGGATTTTTAGCCATATTGATTCTAAATCCCCTGCAGTTCGGCTTGTACGGATATTTGTACGTCATTCTAAAAAAGCGTTTGGGCAAATTATTCCCGTATATAAATCCTTTTATCTGGACTGCAATTGATTTTTCCCGTGAATTTACCGATCTGGGGTATAACTGGTTGAACCTCGCTCATTCCCAGACATACTTTTTGCCTTTTATTCAATTTATAGAATTTACCGGATATTCCGGTCTGACTTTGATCGTATTGATATTAAACCAGCTGGGATACTCAGTCATTTCTTCCCGGAATATCAGAAAAAATTTAATATTGCCGGTTTCTGCCACCATTTTGATCATAGCGGGTTCATTGGGTTATGGATATTATAAGCTCTCTGAATCTACTGAATCTGAAGGTGTCAAGATCGCCTATATTCAACCGAATATTGATTCCAAAAACAAATGGAAACCGGAGTTTCTGGATGAAAATGTTAAAATTTTGTTTGATTTGACCGGCGAAGCCGCATTGAGCAAACCGGATCTGATTGTCTGGCCGGAAACGGCGATTCCGATATACCTGGATGACTATCCTGAATTACTAAGCAAACTAAAGGATGCCGCATCCGGCTCGGGCGCCAATTTGCTTGTCGGCGCAATGCATGTAAAAGAGATAAACGGGAAGCGCAGGCTGTTTAATTCAGCATTTTATTTTGATCCATCAGGGGATGATTCATCACAGATTTATAATAAGATACATCTTGTACCCATCACCGAGACCATACCCTATAAGAAGTATTTTGGATTTCTCAAATATTTTTCAGGACAAAATCAGTTCTATGAAAAAGGTGAAATTTATACCGTTTTTAACATGCGCTACATGGCCGAAGAGATCATTCTGAAGGACTCTCATTGGCAAATTAAGCAGCCTTCAACCCCACAGGTTCGCAACGGTTTATTAAGTACCTTAATCTGTTTCGAAGCGGTATTTCCCGGGCATGTGAGAGAATTTGTTCGCAATGGAGCGGAATTGTTAGCCATAATCACAAATGACGGATGGTTTGAAGGTTCTTCAGGACCGTACCAGCATTCAAGGTCTGCAATTTTGAGGGCAGTTGAAAACCGGATCCCGATTGTTAGAAGCGCCAATACGGGTATTTCTGTTTTTATTGATCCCTGGGGCAGAGAAACCGTATCATCAAAATCGGGTGAAATAAAATTAGGTCACGCTATATTGCCTCTTAGACAAAAATTTACATTTTTTACGCAATTTGGTGACTGGGCAGGGAAATTGAGTATCCTGATTACAATACTGAGTTTTATCGTCGCGGGTATCGGGGGAAAAAAGATAAAAGAAAAAGGATAAAAGAAAAAAGATGGAAGAAAAAAAGATGTTTCCGGAAGAGTTTGTGTTGACGCGGGCGGGGAAGAAAAATTGTTAAAATGATTAAAAGGTATGATCGATGAGAAATGCGTGTTTTTTTGTTTAATGAGAGATTCGAACCGGAGATTCACAACAAGATAAAAGGATATTAAATGAAAGTACTCGTTACCGGAGGAGCCGGTTTTATAGGGAGTCATTTGGTGGACAGACTGGTACAAAATGACTTTAAGGTTGTTGTTCTCGATAATCTTCACCGGGGAAAAACGGAAAATATACAGAATCATATTGATATGGGTAAGGTTGAATTCATCAATGGGGATATTCGCGATTTCGACGCGGTAAAGAGAGCCGTTTATAACTGTGATACTATATACCATCTTGCCGCTCAATCAAATGTTATGGGCGCTGTTAGTGACCTGGACTATTCGTTCTCAACAAATGTGGTCGGTACATTTAATGTTCTAAAAGCATCACAAGAATCAGGCGCGAGAAGATTAATCTTTTCTTCGTCCAGAGAGGCTTATGGAGAGGCGGAGTATCTACCGGTGGATGAAAAACACCCTTTATCGTCAAAAAATACCTACGGAGCGAGTAAGGTAGCAGGGGAAAAATATTGTGAAGTATTTCAAAATATGAGCAACATGGAAGTGGTGATATTACGTTTTGCCAATGTATATGGTGAGCGGGATTTTGACAGGGTTATTCCTATATTTCTGAAAAATGTGGCCGATAGCAAAGATCTGCATGTTTACGGTGGAGATCAGATAATAGATTTTATTTCCATAGATGCTGTTATTGACATTCTTTTGCAATCATTGGAGAATGATAAGGCGCCGCAAGGACCTACAAACGTCGGCAGTGGAAAAAGTACGACCCTATTCGATCTTGCAAACCGTATAATGGAGCTGTCCGGCGCAAAACAAAAAGTCATTGTTGATCCGCCCAGATCCATTGAAGTAGTCCGGTTCACAGCGGATATCGGCAGGCTGCAGAAAATATTCAGTTTCCCCGTGATAAACGACAGTCTTTTCTATCTGAATAAAATGATCATCCGGTGAGAAGAGAGATATGGTGGTCTGATTGGTATGCTGATAACACAAATCCGATTAAATAATTGAAATGCGGGGAAATAAGTTTGATTTTCATCACAATGAAGGTTATTATAATCAGTTAATATTTTCACAAAAAAGTTCCTCAATAATTTAATATTCTGACTGTCATAAATGGATTTGGATGGGTTATGTACTATTGTCTGGAAAGGGAAGCGCTGACTAATTTGAAAATTGCTTCCGAATATGAGTGGCTGGAACGCAATAAAATTGGAGTTTATGCATCATCATCGAGTATAGGGATGAATACAAGGAGAGAGCATGGATTGCTCGTCGTTCCTGATAAGAATTCCGAAAAAAAAATTGTTGTGCTTTCAAAATTTGAAGAATCGGTTTTTATTGAAAACCGTGTTCATGAAATTTCTACGAATCAGTTTATAGGAAGCATCCATCCCGCCGGATATAATTATCTGGAAAAATTTACTAAAAATCCTTTTCCATCCTTTGATTACAAAATTGAAGACCGGCTGCTGAGAAAGACCATGTTTCTTATGTCCGATCAGCCTGTTCTGGTTGTAAGATATGAGCTGAGGAATCAGGGAAAACCCATTGTCCTGGTTCTCAAACCGTTTCTCGCGGACAGATACAATACTGATTTATCAACTGAAATACAGGGACTGAATACTGACAGTTATCAGGGACACAGGTTTGTACGATGGGCCCCGAGAGCCACCATGCCTGAACTCTATGTATATTATAGTACCGGTGAATTTATTTCCGCTTCCTTGTGGTATCATAATTTTTATTATCCGAATGATAATGGCAGACACAACCTGAACAGTGAGGATCTTTTTAATCCGGGATTCTTCCAAATAACACTGAAGCCTTATGATACAATAGATTTGTTTATTTCAACCCGTGAATTACAGACAGGATCAAATCTATGCTTCGAAGATATTTACCGGAGTGAAAATGCTGACCACAAGAGCAGGTTCGAAAGGCAGATCATTAAAAATGATGATGTAAAAAGTCTCAATGCAAACCTTGAGAATGCCGTAAACAGGATTAATAACCTGCCGACCATTAGTATTTCGACCATCGAAAATATTCATAACCTTCGCGATATGATGGTTTCCATACCAGGATTGTTTTTTATTAACGAGAACCAGGATTTTTTCAGGGAATATTATTTGTCTCTGCTGCCAAAAATTAAAAACGGACTACTTCCGTTAGTGGAAAACGGCTCTAAAGAAAATATGTTCTATGGTTGCGCGGATTTAAGCTTGTTGTATATTATCTTTGGAGATCACTATTTAAAGAAAACCGGTGATACAGATTTTTTTAAAGATGATGTTTTAAACGCCTATAATTCAATAATTGAAAAATATAGAAAAGGTACCTTATTTAATATTTATTGCGACAAGGATGATCTGGTATTTGCAGGAGATAAAGCTAGTTCCGTTAGCTGGATTCCGCTTAGAGATAAAGGTGGCCAGGCATTAAGGTACGGAAAATTGCTGGAAATTAATGCTCTGTGGTACAACGCGTTAAGGTCGATGGAATCCATAAGTAAAAAAATTAATAAAAAGCGTTGGGCGTCCAGGTACGGTGGATTAGCGGACAAAGTTAACAAAAATTTTAATAAAATGTTTGTCGATTCCGGGGCCAATCAATTTAATGATTTTATCAACAGTGAAACTGTAAATAAAGATTTCAGAATCAACCAAATCATTCCACTATTGCTCCCTTATGACCTTGTTGATGAAAAAATCGCTCAGAGTATACTTTTAAGAATCGGCAGTGAACTTTTAACGCCTTACGGCTTAAGATCGCTATCAAAAAATGACGACGCCTTTATTTTAAAAAGCCCTTTTGAATATCTGGACCGTTCTGTTCCGGAATATTATAATGGAACAATCTGGCCATGGACGGTTGGTCTTTATGTCGAAACGGTGATGAAGCTGTCCGGGAATTCAAAAGACCTGGCAGTAAAACTCGAAAGATATTTCAAGCCTATCCTTGAGCTCCGTCAAAATGGGCTGCTTGGATATATTCCGGAAGCAGTCAACACCAACGGGTATATCAAACAGCAGGGGATTGCCGATTACACCCCGGCGCTCGCGGGTGTGGTATGGGCATATTACAGGTTGGAAAAAGTACTCGGTTCTTAACAAGGAAATCTATTTGGCGCTCAACAAAAGATTCCGGAATTCTCTCCAGAAATAGTATCCTGCCAAAATTCCGATAAAAATACCCGTAAAATCTATTAACATCGGCGCCTGGTCGGTATTAAACAGTTGCAGGGTTTTCAACATGAAAATAAAAAGTAAAGCCATTAGCATAAATATAACTTTATGCTTTATATTCCGGATTTCATAATATATCACCCCTGCCGGCGCAAACAAGACCAGATACTTTGTAAAGAGAAGGAAAATATCAAAGGCTTTTGATGATGGAATGAACGAATGCACATTGAATAATAAAAAGTTAATTTTCTTCATAATGTAGGCCGGTTCAGCGCTGAATATGAACGGGTAGGAAAATTTATATATGAGAAAAAGGGCATAGTTAATCGTGAAGAAGATGATGAGTCTGACGTTATTGTCATCTGATTTCCAGTCGATATGAATATTTCTTCCAAATAAATTCGGATGAAGAACCTGATATGTGGCAGTGCCATAAATAATACCAATAGATCCCACCAGGAGATCTGCCCACGAAAAAAATCTGGAAGCAACAAAAATTTGCATAGTCTCGATACTGGCACAAACAAAGAATCCAACGCTAAGACTCAGAATCGTCTGACCCACATGCGTCAGGTGGATGAAATATTTTCTGATGGTTCTGGCAAACAGATACCCTCCGGTACCAAAAATAAATATGAGGTTGAAAAGATCGATCGGGCTGGCCGGGATTCCAGTTTTTATATCCGACATAAGTCTAACTTGTCTGGATAGAATAGAAGGGGATAGTGTAAAATTGTACGGAGCAAGTCCCGATATCAGAAGCAGTGACAGGTAAAATCCGATGATAAGCATATCAGGATCTTTAATCCATTTTTCAGCGAACCGGTACACCCGAATATAAATTTTTTTCTTTATTAAAAAGTACGCGATCAGCGCCCCGATAAATGTACCGGCTGTATTTGTGATAACATCGAGAAATGACGCGGAGCGGTTTGGAGTAAATACCTGTACAGATTCCACAAAAAAACTAACAAACAAACCTGCAAGTGTTATTTTAAATAAAGAACTAAGCTCAAAATTTGTAAAATTCTTCTGAATTGACGCGCTTAGAAGGAAAAAACCGAATGGGAGAAAAAACAAAATATTCGCGACGGCATCCGCTTTATCATCCGGAGAGAGAAAAAATCTTCCGTGAAATATTTCAAGACTACGATGAATATTTGAATTAACAATTTCAGGAGATAATGTAAATCTAAAAGGAATAGTTGTGCCGTAGATGATAAATAGAAGATAAATTCCCGCCGCTGCGATCCATTTTAACTGAATTATTTTTGAAAACATAAATTCTTAACACTTCCCCGGTGAATTAAAAATTAAAAATTTTTAACTCAATATCCATAACGAATTATTGTGTAGATAGAAAAATCTATTGATTGATTAAATATATATATAAATTGTGGCATTAAACATTTATTCAGGATCACTTTTTTCTTTAATTTTTACTGAAGTCCTTTTGTATATATCGATCCAGTACTCGCTGTTTTTCTTATTCGACTCAATTGTGCGAATAAATTCATCCGTAGTTGTGTTGTATTTTTGAAAGAGTTTTTTTATTAATGCCAATTTTTCAGTATCTTCAACGGCAAGGTTTTCAATGATTGATAGTTCTGCTAAAATTGAGCTGAATTTATCCTTTGACAAGTTTTTTTTTGGTTCAGATGAACAAGTTGAGAGGAAAATCGTAAAAAAAATCGTTAGCCCAATAAAGATATAATTAATTTTTTGAAAATTCATATTCTGTATTTACCGTTTTTTGATTGATTGTGTCATGAATTTAATAAAATTATGTAAGAATTAGCAATTATTTGTCTGTTTAATAGGCTTGACTGGATTTTGCTAATGGTTTATTTTAGTTAAAAGTTTTTGGAGGCTACACATGTCCAGCTTGAAGCATGCATTTTCACTGCTCCTGTTGATTTTAGTTTTTTCCTGTAATTCTGTTTTTGGACAGGGTTTTGGTAAAAATAAAGTCCAATATCGTGAATTTGACTGGCATTATTTACAGTCGGAGCATTTTGATGTTTATTTCTATTCCGGCGGATATGATATAGCTGTTTTTACTGCAAATATAGCAGAATCATCATATGTATCCCTGAAAAATGATCTCCATTATGAGCTGACAAAACGCGTTTCTCTGATTGTTTATAAATCCCACAATGATTTTCAGCAAACAAATGTTATTGATGTATATCTTACCGAAGGCATTGGGGGCGTCACAGAACTTTACAAAAATCGTGTTGTCATTCCCTA
>JACDJC010000565.1_pt1 | contig 42365 bp, 23 predicted proteins | sample 7454191 | NCBI WGS metagenome assembly JACDJC01 (sample SAMN14253291, study PRJNA609438) | sludge metagenome | isolation source: sludge after 25d culture with pyrite and EDTA | collected 2018-12-20
ATCGCGGCGCCGGCGTTCAGGCGCAATTGAAGGTTGTGGGTGTGGCTGACAAAGGCGGGTTTGGCCTGCTGCAGGCCCAGCGTGCGCAAGCGTTGCGCCATGGGATGATCGCTGTCGGAGACCTTGAGCTGGATCGAGCCCGGCAGACAGATCCTGGCCCCGCCGCGGGTGTTGACCTGGGTGCGCAACATCTTTTCGTCATGCGCGGAGTACAACACCAGATCGAGCAGCGGCCCGGGAATGCCCCATCCCGCCCGGCCTGCCAGCGTCACCATCGGCATCTGGCTCTGCGGGTCGACAACCACGCCCGCGAAGTTCGCGCCTTGCAGGGAGAAATCGATCGTCGTGACGAACTTGGGAAAGCCCCAAACCTCGCGCCCGGCAGAACAGGCTGCCGCCGTGGTGACCGGCAGGTCGACCACGTAAAATCCCACGCGCGGCTTGTCCAGGCTGCTGAACAACGACAACAGCGGGAAGCGCAGTCGTGGCGCACCCCGCGGCGTGACGGCAATCGCCACTCCCACTTCGTTGTAGGACCCGATCGCGGTGCGCCGGTACTCGTAGAAACCCATCGCGACCAAAGCCTTGCCGCCGGCAAACCGGACCACATCCAGCGCATGCGGTTCGAGCATGGCCTGAGCCTTGTCGTGATCCACCCAGAACATGGGAATCATGTTGGAGTTGTCGAAGTACAGGATCGGCAGATCGATCTCTCCTTCACTGCCTTGAAACTTCGTCAACGGGTATTGGAAAAACGGATCGTGCTGCCATGCCTTCATACTGAAACTCCCGGACGCATCGAGTGGGTATGTGGGTCCAACAATTGACTCTGCCAGTCTTCCATCAGAGACAGCCGGTTGATCTGGTTCGTCCCTTCGAAGATTCGCGTCAGGCGGACATCGCGGAAGATTTTTTCGACGCGCTGTTCATGCAGGCCGCCGTGATCGGCCATCAGGTCCATCGCCATCTCGCACACGCGCTGGGCGTGATCGGTTGCATGGAACTTGCAAAGTGCCGCGTGCAGTTGGCGCGGCCGCCAGGCGTGGCGTGCCTCCTGCCAGATCAGGCTGCGCAGGGAACGGGTTTCCGCCACCATGTCGGCCAGCAGCAGCTGCACATCCTGCGCATCGATCAAGGGCCTTCCGCCAAGCTGGTACTGCTGGGCGAATTCCACCGCCGCTTCCGTGGCTGCGCGAGCCATTCCCAGCGCCATGGCGGCCACCGGGATGCGCGAGGTATTCAGGGTGGCGCGGTTGATCGCCCAGCCGTTGCGCAGGCCGCCGATGATCCGGTCATGCGGCACAAACACATCCGAGAACTCCAGCTCGGCAGCGCCGGAAGCCCGCATGCCCATCTTCAGTTCCGTGCGCACCACCTTGAAGCCGGGCATCGTGCGATCGACGTAGAAACAGGTCCACGAGGCCATGCCCTCGCCCTGCAGCGCGGCGAACACCGTCACCGACTGCGCCAGATCGCCACCGCTGATAAAGGATTTGCGCCCGTTCAGCAGATAGCCGCCGTCCACTGGCGTGGCCACCACGCCGGGCCGGTAGCTCTGTGCGCCATGGCCATCCTCCGCATCTGAACCGGCCCCGGGTTCGGTAATGGCAAAGGCAACCAGGCTTGGGTCTCCCGCCTGGCAGCGACGATATATCGGGGCGACATGCTTGAGGATCGTTCGCGGGTTGCCTGACAGCAGCAGCGGCATCACGCCCAGGTGGTGGGCCGAGAGCAGAAGCGACAGTCCCGCGCAGACCCGGCTGAACTCCTCGACCACCAGGCTGCTCTGCCAGACCGGGGCGTAACGAACGGCCCGCCACGGCATGCTGCCGAGCGGCGCCGGCAGGAAATAACTCAGCCAGCCGGCCCGTCCGGCCTCAACCAGCAACTGCTGCAGCTGCGGGGCACATTCGCCCGTCGGCGGGTGCGGGGCCAGGTCCGCCCCGGCCGCAAGCGGGCGCAGGTGCTGCTCGGCAAAATTGCGCGCCCGGCGGCGTATCCCTGCCAGCGGCGCGGGCAGCCGCCGGGTGTCGGTTTCCCACAGGTCGGTAGCGGCATAGTTGGACATCATCCGCGCAGCCCAAGGGAACCGCGCGTACTGATGTCGCGGCGAGAGCGGATGTGTAGCAGGCAGGTGGCCCTGCAGATGCGGCGGATTGTTCATGCAACGGCTCCGTTCCATCCCGCCACGAAACGACGCGCATCGTGGATGCCGCCCGCTTGCAGACGCAGCATGTTCTGATCACGCAAGATTTTTTCAACGCCAAGATCGCGCATGTAACCGATGCCGCCATGGACCTGGACTGCCTGATTGGCCGCATGACACAGATGTTTGTGCGCATCGATGCGGCTAGCGGCCACGGCGCCCAGGTCCACCTCATCCAGCGCGAGCGCAAGACCGTCCAGCGCCTGATCGACTCGCAGGCGCGCCAATTCGATATCCGCGAGCAACTGCTGCACGGCGGCGTGTGCCGCGATGAGCTTGCCGCCCTGCCGGCGCACGGCGGCATAGTCGGTGGCCATGGCTTGTGCCCGGGCGAGCGCGCCGCCACCAATCGCCATCAGCCCGAGCATATCCATTTTCAGTACGCTGGCGAACAAGGCGCGCGGGTGGTCCGGTACGCGGACGGTGCGCGCCGTCGAGATCGGCGATTCCCGCAGTCGGAACGCGGCCAACTCGTCAAATCCGTGTGCTCTGGCGCAACCTGCCACCTGCCAGTCGCTGCGGCTGACGCTCTGCCACGCAATCGTGTCCTGATGCCAGACCGGCAGCAGCAGGGTTTCCCAATCCGGCGGCGCGTAAAGCACCGTGTCGTGCTCGCGGCGGTCCAGCCAGTCCGCCAGCAATGCGAGATCCCCGTCCGATCGTGGCTGCCCCGTCAACCAACGCGCCAGGCTGGTGCGGGCCAGGCCGAGGTGACCGGTCGGCACCAGCGTAGTGCCCAACGGCGCATCGCCGTTCAACGGCAGCCCCAAGTGGCGCGCCACGTAAGCGGCCAGGGTGATGCGGTGCCAGGCGAAGGCCAAGCCCGCACTGGCCTCGCCCAACCGGCGAAGCATGCGCAGACTCAGCAGCATTCCGCCTTTTCCGGCAGCCTGCTGCCACAGGCCGTATCCGTCGGAATCCGTGGACAGCGACAACAGGCCCAGGTCCGCAGCTTCCCCCGTCAACTGCGCCAGAGTCGTGCCATCCAGTGGAATCTCCGGGCGCGCAACGGCAGCATCGATCCGGGTGCGGGCAAAGCGCTCCACTTCATCAAGCAGGGCAGGAATGTCTTGCAGATCGATGGTCATGGGATTCCGGCGGCACGCGACGCATGGGCTGTTGACCACCCAGTACGCGACCCTGACGCAACTGCAACGGCCACGTCATGGCTTTCTCGCACACCGGGCGTATGCGCTCGATGATTGCACACCACGATGAACAAAGATGGCGCGGTGTCCCCGGGCTGCAGGATACGGCCGGCCAGATCGCCGAAATGCCGGTGAACAAGTTGTTTGAACTCCGGTCGAGGCCGGTCCGGTGCCGACGATGCAGGCTGCCGGCATGCCTGTCCTCAGCACCCGCAACATTTTGCACCACAGCATAAAGCACGTGCTCCGACCTAAGGTTTCGCCTTCAACAGCCTGAATGAAACCGACTCCACCATTGCAAGTTGATGCTGCAGTGCACACAATACGCAAAAGTATGGAGCTGCCATGATCCCTGCCATCGACTTTTCCGCCCCGACTCGTCATGCCGCGCTACCGCCGCGTGCAGGCCAGCGCTTTGCACCGCGAACGGTACCGTCGCCAGACGGTGAGCAGGTGCGCACCCATGACGGCCGGACATTGCTGCTGCGACCGATCGAGGCAAACGACGTGGCCGCGATGCAACGCTGCTTCACCCGGCTGTCACCGACGGAAGTTCGTCGCCGCTTCCTGCACGCGATGTCCGAACTGCCGACACCGATGGCGCGACAGTTGTGCCGGATCGACCCCGCGCTGGCGACCGCCTACGCGCTGATGGACGAATCGATTCAGCCCGCGGAAATGCGTGGGGTCGGGCACATCTACGTGGATGAGGCCACCGACACCGCCGAGTTCTCGGTGCTGGTGGAACGCGCCTGGAGCCGCATCGGCCTGGGCGCCTTGTTGATGCAACGACTGGTCGACGACTGCCGCCACCGCGGACTCTATGAGCTGTGGGGCCACGTGCTGCAGGAGAACCGGCCGATGTTGCAGTTGTGCCAAGAACTGGGCTTCACCCGGCGCATGATTCCCGACGAGCCAGGCACCGCGCTGCTCACGCTGAAACTCTGAGCCCCGCCATCATGCTCGTCGTGCGCCGGGAGCCGGCGCACCAGTGCATCGCGTTACACTTGCCCGCTTTCCCCGGCGCGGCTCGACGGCAGCGCCACGCACGTGCATCTCCATGTCCAGTCTGATCAAACATCCCCCGCTACCGACCACTCCCAAACAACGCCGTTACTGGACATCGCCACACGGTTCCGCGCGAGCCCTGCTGCTTGCCGAGGCCGCGCGTTCGCACCAGGGCCTGCTGGTGGTGGTGGCGCGCGATACCCAGCGTGCGCAGGCGCTGGAAGCCGAGCTCGCGATCTTCGCCGACGGGCTGCCGGTGCTGCAATTTCCCGATTGGGAAACCCTGCCCTACGATGCGTTCAGTCCGCACCCGGAAATTGTCTCGCAGCGCATCGCCACGCTGTACCAGTTGCCGGGCGTCAAACGCGGCATGCTGGTGGTACCGATCGCCACCCTGATGCAGCGGATCGCGCCACACTCGCATATCACCGGCTCCAGCCTGGTGCTGGCAAAAGGTCAGAAACTCGACCTCGCCAGCGAACAACGGCGGCTGGAAGCATCCGGCTACCGCCACGTGCCGCAGGTCGCCGAACCGGGCGATTTCGCGGTACGTGGCGCGCTGCTCGACATCTTCCCGATGGGCACGGCCGAGCCGTACCGCATCGAGCTGTTCGACGACGAGGTGGATTCGATCCGCAGTTTCGATCCGGAAACCCAGCGCTCGCAGCGACAGGTGGACAGCGTCGAACTGCTGCCCGCGCGCGAATTCCCGCTTACCGACGAGGCCGCGAAAACATTTCGCAGCAACTTGCGCGAACGCTTCCCGATCGACGTGCGCCGTTGCCCGCTGTACCAGGACATGAAGCAAGGCGTCACTCCGGGCGGCATCGAGTATTACCTGCCTTTGTTCTTCCCGATGCAGACTCCACACATGAATGCGCGGGGTGTTGCGGAGGAACCGCATGCGGGTACCGCCACGCTGTTCGACTACCTCGCCGAGGACGCGCTGTTCGTGCTCGGCGAAGGCGCCAGTGAGGCAGCCGACCAATTCTGGACGCAAACTGCCGAACGCTACGACCAGCGCGCCCACGACATCGAACGGCCCGTGCTGCCGCCGGCCGAACTCTATCTTCCGCCGGAGAAATTGCGCGAACAACTCAACAAACGCCTGCGCGTGGAAATGGTCGATGCCAGTCACGAGCACGCCATCGACAGCGGTGCCCAGCCGGCACCGGAGCTGCCGATCAACCGCAAGGGCGAGGAGCCCGCAGCAGCGCTCAGGCACTTCGTATCCAGCTATCCCGGCCGCGTGCTGATCACGGCCGACTCGGCGGGAAGACGCGAGGCGTTGATCGAAACGCTGGCAACGGCGGGACTGCAGCCGCACCACGTCGAGGGCTGGCCTGACTTCCTGCGTACGCTGCAGACGGCGGATGGAGTCCGATTCGCCATCACCGTCGCCGGACTGGAACAGGGCTTCGCGCTGGCCAAGCCCGCCATCACGGTACTGACCGAGCGCGAGCTGTACGGCGAACGGGTACGCAGCGAGCGCGACCGCAGGCGTCGTCGCGGCACCGCACGCGACCCCGAGGCGATCATCCGCGACCTCACCGAGCTCACTCCCGGTGCGCCGATCGTGCACGTCGACCATGGCGTGGGCCGCTACCAGGGCCTGGTCTCGATGGACGTGGGCGGCATGGCGGGCGAGTTCCTCACCATCGAGTACGCCAAGGGCGACAAGTTGTACGTGCCGGTATCGCAACTGGGCCTGGTCAGCCGCTATTCCGGCACTGCTCCGGAGATGGCGCCGCTGCATTCGCTGGGTGGCGATGCCTGGGAGCGCGCGCGCCGGAAGGCTGCCGAGAAAGTGCGCGACGTCGCCGCCGAACTGCTGGCGATCTACGCCCAGCGACAGGCCCGCGGCGGTGACGCCCTGCCGATCGATCGCCAGCTGGTGGAGGAGTTCGGCAGCACCTTCCCGTTCGAGGAGACCCCGGACCAGGAAAGCGCGATCGAAGCCGTACTGGATGATCTGGCCGCACCGCGTGCGATGGATCGGGTGATCTGCGGCGACGTGGGTTTCGGCAAGACCGAGGTAGCGTTGCGCGCCGCGTTTGCCACCGCCACCGCCGGCAAGCAGGTCGCCGTGCTGGTGCCGACCACCCTGCTGGCCCAGCAGCACTACAACAACTTCGCCGACCGCTTCGCCGACTGGCCGGTACGGGTGGACGTGCTGTCGCGCTTTCGCTCCGGCAAGGAGGTGAGTGCAACGCTGAAGCGTCTGGCCGATGGCCAGATCGACGTGATCGTGGGCACCCACAAGTTGCTGCAGCCGGACGTGAAGTTCAAGAACCTGGGCCTGGTCATCGTCGACGAGGAACAACGTTTCGGCGTGCGCCAGAAGGAGCAGCTGAAAAAGCTGCGCGCCGAGGTCGACCTGCTGACCATGACCGCCACACCGATACCACGCACCTTGAACATGGCAATGGCGGGCCTGCGCGACCTGTCGTTGATCGCCACGCCGCCGGCGCATCGTTCGGCCGTGCACACCTTCATCTCGGAGTGGGACCAGGCGACGATCCGCGAGGCGCTGCAACGCGAACTGTCGCGCGGCGGCCAGGTGTACTTCCTGCACAACGAGGTACAGACCATCGAGCGTACCGCGCGCGAGCTGCAGGAGCTGGTGCCCGACGCGCGCATCCGCATCGCCCACGGCCAGATGCCCGAGCGCGAGCTCGAGGGCGTGATGGCGGACTTCCATCGCCAGCGTTTCAACGTGCTGGTATGCACCACGATCATCGAAACCGGCATCGACATCCCCACCGCCAACACCATCATCATCGACCGTGCCGACCGTTTCGGCCTGGCCCAACTGCACCAGTTGCGCGGTCGCGTCGGTCGCTCCCATCACCGCGCCTATGCCTACCTGGTGGTACCGGATCGACGGTCGATCACCGCCGACGCGCAAAAGCGTCTCGAAGCGCTCGCCTCGCTGGAGGAATTGGGCGCCGGCTTTACCCTGGCCACCCACGACCTGGAGATCCGCGGCGCCGGTGAGTTGCTTGGCGACGAGCAATCCGGCCAGATCCAGGAAGTCGGTTTCGGCCTGTACACCGAGTTGCTCGACCGTGCGGTGCGCGCCCTGAAATCGGGCAAGGTACCGGACTTCGACCTGAGCTCCGAGCACGAGACCGAAGTCGAGCTGCATCTGCCCGCCCTGATTCCCGACGACTACCTTGGGGACGTACACACCCGCCTGACCCTGTACAAGCGCATTGCCAGCGCACGCAACGAGGATGAGTTGCGCGATCTCCAGGTGGAAATGATCGACCGCTTCGGCCTTTTGCCCCAACCCACCAAGCAACTGTTTGCCGTGGCCAGCCTGAAACTGATGGCCACTCCGCTGGGTATCCGCAAACTGGATTTGGGCGCTGGCGGCGGCCGTATTACCTTCCGCGAGAAACCCGACGTGGATCCGCTGGCGATCATCAAGCTGATCCAGGGCCAGCCACGTGTATACAAGCTGGACGGTCAGGACAAGCTGAAGGTGATTCTCGACCTGCCCGGTGCCAGCGAGCGGTTGCGCAACGCACAGGACATACTGGTGTTGCTGGGTGCGCGCCGACCGTCATGAGGCCGATCCTCGACAAGGAAGGGTGCCCGCACCATGCCTGTGCGGGCCGACTGGTGGCGGGCAACTGACCGCACGCGTCCAGTTTGCACCGTTCCGGGCATATTGCGGCCCAGACCACCCACCTCACCGCACGCTGCCATCCCGTTTTGGGCCATAACGACAGCGCGTCAGCACCGTTGATGCGGTGGCACGAACCGTGCTTGACATTCCCATGACAAATCGTGCAGCGTGGGGGGTCGGCGCTTTGCACGACTGCGATGCACATCCGCCAGGAGCGCAGACGCAGGCGCAGGCGGCCGGTGCAGGATGTCATGCGACAACGAGGCACGACACCTGCCATGGATCCGGGGCGAGGCTGCGGCACAGGGAAAACCGAGTGGAAAAGCGGATCACGGCACCATCCATCCAGCGCCGCCGGCGGCGGGGTTGCGGCTGCGTGCTCGGCTTGCTGATGCTCTGGCTCGGTGCGGCCCACGCCACCGGCCTACCGCTGAATGGCGCCTGGCAGGAAGTCGGTCCGGACGACACACCGCAGAGCGTGCTGGAAGCCTGGCGGGCCGGTCGACTCAGAAGCTTCGACCCCTCGATACTGCAGCAGTTTCCCCGCAGCGATCTCGGCAGCTGGGTGGTGATCGCGGCGCAACCGCCATGGGACAACGAAGAAGGCGTGCTTACGGTCTACCCGGCGCCGATGGGCGCGATCAGCGTGATCGACGGCGACCGAACCCACGTACTGGCAATGACCGACTTCAGCGCGGCCGCGCATGGACACGGCCGGCTGGCCTGGCGGATTGCTCCGACCCGACCGGCCTCGAAGCCGATCCTGCTCCGGCTGGAACCGGCCCAGACCGTGAGTGCACCGATCCGGTTCCGGATTCTGTCCTGGAGCGAGTACCTGCAGCGGGACGCACAGTGGCTGGTGTTCGCCAGCGCCAGCTTTGCCGTGATGCTGGCGATGGTGCTGATGGCGCTGTGCTTTTCGCTGATGCTGCGTGATGTCACCTATGCCTGGTATGGCGGCTACATCGTCTGTTACGCCCTGATCCAGGGCATCCAGACCGGCTTCGTGTTCCACCCGCTGCAATGGCGATGGCTGGCCGACATGAGCTGGATGGTGGGCGTGGCTGCCGTGGCGCTGTCGGTGGCGTTCGCCTCGCTGTTCATGATGCGGTTCTGCGACCTGCAGCAGCACGCGCGGCTGCTGCGGGTGCCGGTGATGGCGGTGGCCGCGGGCATGATCCAACTGGTGCTGATGCGCGTCAGCGGCATACCACTGCTGGTCGAGATCGCCCAGACCCTGATCAATCCGCTGCTGATGATCGGTGCCGTGGTATTGCTGCTGGCGGCCATCGTTGCCGCCCTGCGCGGCTCGCGCCAAGCCTGGTTCTTCCTGGCCGGCTGGACGCCGTTGCTCCTGCTTACCGCAGCGACCAGCGCGCAGATCAATGGCTTTCTGCCGCAGTTCGACTGGCTCAACGACGCCAGCCTTGCCGGGGGTGCGTTCGAGGCGCTGGTGCTGTCGCTGGGTCTAGCCGACCGTGCGTTGCGGCTACGCCAGGACCACGATGTGGTGCAGGTATTGGCCGACCATGACTCGCTCACCCACGTGCTCAATCGCCGGGGATGGAGCAAGCGCGCCGAAGCCTTGCTGGAAGCCGGTCGATCCCAGCCGGCGGCCTTGCTGTTTCTCGACCTGGATCACTTCAAGCAGCTCAACGACCATCGTGGTCACAACGCGGGCGACCGCGCACTGGTCACGGTGGCCGCCGCCCTCGCTGCCGAACTGCGGCCGCGTGACTTGCTGGGGCGCTATGGCGGCGAGGAGTTCGTGGCCATGCTCGACGGCGTCGGCGTCGAGGAGGCCATGCAGGTGGCCACCCGGCTGTGCCGTCGCGTGCACCGGCTGGAAATCCCGCTACGCGATGAGGCGCAGATGCTCAGCGTCAGCATCGGCGTGGCCGTGCGCCGGGATGAGGACAGCCTGGAATCACTGATCGAACGGGCCGACCAGGCGATGTATCAAGCCAAGCTGCAGGGCCGCAACCGGGTGTGCATGGACGAATCCCCTACCTCGGGGCCAGCGCACAAGCCGGCTGGAAAACGTCTGCACGCGGTGAAAACCCGGCGGAAAGACCCGTGAGCCACGGGCACCCGGTGGCAGCGGTGGTCAGCAACACGGCCGTCGCGACCCGACGGAGCCAGGCCCCGACGCCTATGCCAGCGGGAGCGCCGGGCGGCTCGGCGCCGCCGCGTCAGGCGAGCGCACGCGCCGCGTCGACGACGTCGGTCTCGCCTGGCAATACCAGCAAGGCCGCGCCGGCCAGCGGGGTGAACGTATCGGCTCCCACCACTCGTCGCAACGGCGTGGCAGCGCAACCGCCCTCGACGATCGCGGTGATCACGCCCTCACCCACGCCGGCGCTCCTGCGTCCTTCGTCCAGCACCAGGATGCGTCTGGCGGTCCGTGCCTGCGCGGCAATGAAAGCATCGTTGAGTGGCACCAGCCAGCGCAGATCCACCACGCGCACCTCCCAGCCCAGCTCGTGCCGGATGGTGCGCGCGGCACGCAGTGCCATCGGCACGCCATTGCCGAAGGTGAATATCACCAGATCATTCGCCGCCTCGTTGTAGAGCCGCCCTTCGCCCAATGTCATTGCCTGGCCGGGTGCCGGATAGTCGAACTGCCACTGGCCGTCACCGGCCTCGTACAGATCCTTGGTCATGTACAGCGCGATCGGTTCGAGGAAGGCGCAGACGCGGCCGTCCACCTTCGCCAGCGCCATCAGCGTGCGCAGCATGGTTGCAGCGTCGTCACCGCGGCTTGGGCAACCCGCCACCAGACCCGGTATGTCGCGCAGTGCAGTGATCGAGTTGTCATTGTGGAAATGCCCACCGAAGCCCTTCTGGTAACCCAGCGAGGCCACGCGCATCACCATCGGGTTGCGATACTGGCCGTTGGAGAAGAACTGCAGCGAGGCCGCCTCGCCGCGGATCTGGTCGCAGGCGTTGTGGAAATACGCCAGGTACTGGATCTCCGGAATCGGCAACATGCCCATGTTGGCGTAGCCCTGGGCCAGGCCCAGGATCATGGTCTCGTCCAGCAGCGTGTTGAACACGCGGCTGCCGCGGAAGGTCTTGTTCAAGCCCTTGGTCACGGTGTAGACGCCGCCCTTCTGGGCCACATCCTCGCCGAAAAGCAGCGCCTCGGGATACTTCGCCAGCAAGTCGTGCAAGGCCTGGTTGATCTGGATGGCCAGATGCCGGGGCGGCAATTTCTCGGGCAACTTCGTCTCGCCGCCGAATACCACCAGGCGCTTGTCCGCGTAGTCGCTACGCTCGGCCTCGGCCTTTACCGCTGCGGGCGTGTACGGTGCCAGGGGTGCCATCACCTCTGCCAGCGAGGTCAGCCGATGGCGTGCATCGGCCTCCTCCGCGGCGGCAAAGCAACGCCGGCGGGTAGCCTCGTACAGGTTCAGCACGTCATCCTTCGAATACACGCCCGACGCCAGCGCGATGCTGGCCGAGCGCAGCAGCGGGTCGGTCGACTCGACCGCGAAGAGTTCCTCGATGCTGCGCCACTCGATCTCGAAATCGGTACCGGCATGACCCATCACGCGGGTGGTCCTCAGATGCAGAAAGGTCGGTCGGCGCGTCCGGCGGCAGTGCTCCACCGCACGCTGCACCTGGGCATAGCCTGCAGCCAGGTCCAGGCCATCGGCGAAGAAGTAGTCCAGGTTGGCACGGTGCTGGTAATTGTTCGCCACCCAGCCCGAGGGCGTCTTCACCGAGATGCCGATGCCGTTGTCTTCACACACGAACAACACCGGCGCCGGCAGCTTCTGATAGGCCGTCCATGCAGCGGCATTGAACGCGGTCTGCGCCGTGGCGTGGTTGCTGGAGGCATCGCCGAACGAACAGATGGCGATGCTGTCGGCGGGAATCGGCAGCGGATGACCGATCCGTCGCGCCTGCTCGATGGCCACTGCGGTACCCAGCGCCTTGGGCAGATGCGAGGCGATCGTCGAGGTCTGCGGAAGTACCCACAGGGGTTTGCTGCCCCACACCTTGTGACGGCCGCCAGAGGCCGGATCGTCCTTGCTGGCGGCAAACGACAACGCCGAATCCATTACCGGATCCATGCCGGGCAGCTTGCGGAAGCGCTCGGCCATGAAGGCACCGGAGCGGTAATGCAGGAACGCCGGATCAGTATGCCGGGTCAGCCGCGCCACCATCGCATTGCCTTCGTGGCCACTGGAGCCGATCGTGTAGAACACCTTGTTCTGCACGCGCAGCACACGCGCCATCAGGTCGAGGTGGCGTGAGACCAGCTGCGATTCGAACAGCTCGCGGAAACCGCGCGCATCCAGCGCACTGCCTGGCAACACGGGCTCGTCGTCGCGTGGAACGGCACCCGCCTCGTCCTGCCAAAGCTGTACGTACTCGATGAAGTTCTGGTCAACAACCTCGGCGCGGTTGAAACCCTTGTGGCGGGCGGTGAGCGCAAACGGAATAGGAGTCATGGCTGGATTCGAACCGTACAGGTATCGGCCGCAATGCGGCCTTCAATGGGATGAGAAAACAGGCGGGAAGGAATTCGTGGCGGCCATCGCGCGCAATGCGGTGGCGCGGTGCAGATCCTTCTCGCGCCCGAAGCTTTCGAACAGGCGGATCTGATCCTCGATACACGGTATCGGCACCGCCAGGCCGTTCAGTCCTGCCAGCACCAGCCGCCCGGGTCGGACCGCCTGCCAGCAGCCATCGGCCTGGAGTTCGAGTCCGCCCATCACCTCGACCGCTGCGCCGGGAAAGGAGAAGCGCGCAAAATGCGAGCGGAAGCGGTGACTGTCGGCCAACGCGGACACGGGAGTACGCTGCGCGGCCCACTGTGCCATCAAGGCATCGGCATCGGCGCGCGAGGTCAACACATCGACATCGGTCACACCCACCTGCGCGCCCAGCAGCAAGGCGGCGCTGGAGCCGATCAGGCACCAGGGATCGACGCAATGCACATGCAGATCCGGCACGATCTCGGCCAAGGTGGCATAAAGCGCAGGCGATACGTGGCTCACTTCCCGATCACCGAAGGCATGACGAAGCCTTGATCCGCCCACGCGCCAGCCATGCCGGGAAACCCCGCTGCGTGGTCACGCGCGAGTCTGCGCCGCCGAGGTCCTCGGCCCGAGCGGGGCACCGGAGGAACCGGTCGGATTCGAGATGAGTGTTGGGAACATGCAAGGAGTCGGCTTCCTCTGCTCCCTCTCCCGCCGGGGAAAGGAAAATCGAATCAGAAAGCGTTGATACCGGTCAACTCGCGACCGACCACCAGCTCGTGCACGGTCTCGGTACCTTCATAGGTGATCACCGATTCAAGGTTGAGCGCATGGCGGATCGCACTGTGCTCGGTGGTGATGCCGGCGCCGCCGAGGATGTCGCGGCACTGGCGGGCGATGTCGATCGCCATGCGGCAGTTGTTCCATTTGGCCAGCGACACCTGGGTCGGCTGCATCTTGCCGGCATCCTTCAGTCGGCCAAGCTGCAATGACAGCAACTGCGCGGTGGTGATGCGCCGGGCCATGTCGGCCAGCTTCAGCTGGATCGCCTGGTTCGAGGCCAGCGGGCGGCCGAACAGGATGCGCTCGGCGGTGTAGTCGAGCACTTCCCTGAGACAGGCCTGGGCGGCACCGATCGGGCCCCAGGTGATGCCGTAACGCGCCTGGGTCAGGCAGCCCAGCGGACCTCTCAGGCCCTTCACGTTCGGTAACCGCGCGCGGTCGGGCACGCGCACGTTGTCGAAGAACAGGGCGCTGGTGACCGAGGCGCGCAGGCTCATTTTCTTGTGGATTTCCTGCGCCTTGAAACCGGCCGTGTCGGTCGGCACCACGAAACCCTGGATGCCGTCCGCGGTCTGCGCCCAGACGATGGCGATGTGCGCCAAATTGCCGTTGGTGATCCACATCTTGGCGCCGTTGATGATCCAGTCGCCGCCGTCCTTCTTCGCGCCGGTCTTCATGTTGGCCGGGTCGGAGCCACCGTGCGGCTCGGTCAGGCCGAAGCAGCCGATCACCTCGCCAGCCGCCATCCGCGGCAGGTAATGCTGTTTCTGCTCCTCGCTGCCGTAGGCGAAGATCGGGTACATGCACAGCGAGCTCTGCACCGAGGCGAAGCTGCGCAGGCCCGAATCGCCGCGCTCCAGCTCCTGGCAGATCAAGCCGTAGCTGACCCCGTTCATGCCGGCGCCGCCGTACTCCCCGGGAATCGTGGCGCCGAGCAGGCCCAGTGCCGCGATCTCAGGGATCAGCTCCTTCGGGAACCGGCTTTGGTCGAAGCAGTCGCCGATGATCGGCAGCACCTTCTCGTCGACGAAACGGCCGACACTGTCCTGCACCATGCGCTCCTCGTCGCTGAGCAGCGAACGGATATCGTACAGATCAAGCGGATTCAGACGGACGGCCATGAAATCTCCGGAAAGCGGCGCAATAAAGCCGCTATTGTAGCGCGGGATCGGGGCGTGGACCGAAGCGGCAGCCGCCGTCCGATCCGCATTTCCCGATGGTCGTCGGCACCGCCAATATCCCCGGGGCCGGCCTGTTCACCTTCGCGCGCCAGGCTAAGCTTACCGCGTGGTGGAAGCGTCTTCGCTTCCTCTGACGAGGGGCCCCGGCGCACCGGACAGCCGCTTCCGCTATGCTCCGGGGTATCCCCACGCAAGCGGGCGGCATGAACCCAGTCGATTCCGAGATCAAATCGTCCGGCAGCGTGCCCAAACGGGTGGACCAACGCGAGCTGTTGCCGCAGCGGGTATACCGCTTCCGCATGCTCGGGATGGGCCTGGCCGCACTGCCGCTGGGTATCGTCATGCACGAACATCAGGCGCCCGTGGGCAGTTGGATCTGGGGAGTGTTTACCTGCGCGCTGTGGCCCCAACTGGCCTACTGGAGGGCGCAACGCAGCCCGAACCGGTTCAATGCCGAGCTGCACAACCTGATGTTCGATTCGGCCATCGCCGGTTCGTGGGCTGCATTGCTGCATTTCACCGTACTGCCGGCCGTGCTTCTGACCACCGTCGCCACCGCCGACAAGATCAACACCGGGGTGCGCGGACTTTGGCGACGTTCATTACCGGGCATGGTGCTGGCCATGCTGGTCGCGGGGTCGCTGACCGGCTTCGCCTTCCAGCCGGAAACAAGCATGCCGGCGCTGCTGGCCTGCCTGCCGATCATGCTGATCCACACCCTGAGCGTGAGCCTGGCCAGCTCCAGGCTGGTGCACAAGGTAAGGCGGCAGAATCGCCAGCTCGACGAATTGAGCCGCCAGGACGTATTGACCGGCCTCAACAACCGGCGATCGTGGCAGCTTCAGGCCGGCAGCCTGCTGGAGCGCCGCCACGCGACGGGGCGGGCGGCCACCTTGATAATGATCGACGTGGACCGCTTCAAGGACATCAACGACCGGCACGGCCATGTCCTTGGCGACGATGTGCTGTGCAATATCGCCGTCATCCTGCGTCGCGGCAACGGCGCCGACGCCCATATCGCGCGTTTCGGCAGAGACGAGTTCGCCATCGCGCTACCGGTCGCACTGGCCGAGGCGACGGTTGTTGCCGAGCGCATTCGACGCGCGGTCGAAGAGCTGAGCCTGGACCACGCGCCTGACCTGCGTTGCTCGATCAGTCTCGGCCTGGCCGAGGCTGGCGACACCGATGTCGACCTGCGCCAGTGGATGGAATCGGCAGACCGTGCGTTGTACCGGGCCAAGCAGTCCGGCCGCAACAACACCGTTCTTGCCGACCGGCCAGTCACCGTCAGCGCCTGAGTGCGCGCGACCGGGCGGCCGGCGACAAGCGTCGTTCAAGCGAGCTGCCATCCGATCACCGGTTGCTGACTCCGTGCGGCACGTGCCCGGTGGCCACGTGCTTGCGTGCGGATTCCACGTTGGCCGGCGAGTCGTCGAAGAAGATGTCGGCGCCGAAGGCATCCAGGAACGGGCCCTTGTCGCGGCCACCGAGGAACAGCGCCTCGTCGATGCGCACGCCCCAGCGGCGCAGGGTGAGGATCACGCGCTTGTGCGCGGGGGCGGATCGCGCTGTCACCAGGGCGGTGCGGATCGGTGAATCCTCGGCCGGAAATGCCGTCTGCAGACGATGCAGCGCCGTCAGGAAGCCGCGGAACGGACCGACCGACAGCGGCTCGCCGGCATGCTCGGTCTCACTGCGGTGGAAGGCTTCCAGACCCTCCTCGCGCGATACCCGCTCCCCCTCGTCGCCGAAAATCACCGCATCGCCATCGAACGCGATGCGCAACTGCTCACTGGCCCGCGGTTGGGCGACGCTGGGCAGGATGGTGGCCGCCGCCACGCCGGCGGCCAGCGCACGACCCACATCCTCGGCGTTGGCGGACAGGAACAGGTCGGCCATGAACGGTGCGACGTAGTCGGAAGTCGGCGCACCGCTGGTGAACGCGGCACGGCTGATCTGCAGGCCGTAGTGCTGGATCGCATTGAAGATGCGCAGGCCGGTATCGCCTGAATTGCGCGACAACAGGATCACTTCCACGGGCGGCACGTCGCCGGCCAGCTTGTTCAGCCCCAGCAGCTTCTGTACCAGCGGAAACGCCACGCCGGGCTGAAGGATCTCGTTCTCATGCTCGATCTGGAACGCACGGTAGGCGTCGAGCCCGTCACGCTCGAACAGCGCATGGCTGTCGCCCAGGTCAAACAGCGCGCGCGAGGAAATCGCCACGACCAGGCGGTTGTCGCTGGCGGCAATCGGATCGTGGGCGTCGTTGGATGGCGTGTTCATTGTGGGAGGCGCCTTGGAAGGAGGTTCAATCCGGGAGTATGGGCTTGCACTTGCAGGCTTGGCCGGAGGCTTGCCCCATCATCACTCCGCCGCAAACTGCTCATCGAGAATCCGCTCCTCCAGATTGTGCTCCGGATCGAACAGCAGTCGCACGCCCTGGTCGCCGGACTGCCGGATCGCCACCGTGCGCACGTCGCGTACTTCGTGGAAATCGGCCGTGGCGCTGACCGGGCGCTTGACTGGATCCAGCACGCGCAGGAACACCTCGGTGCGATGGGGCAGGATCGCACCGCGCCAGCGGCGCGGACGGAAGGGGCTGATCGGAGTGAGTGCGAGCACGTTCGCATCCAGCGGCAGAATCGGCCCGTGTGCCGACAGGTTGTAGGCCGTCGAGCCGGCCGGCGTGGACACCAGCACACCGTCGCAGACCAGGGTTGCCAGCTTCACCGTGCCGTTGAGCTTCACCTCCAGGTGCGCGGCCTGGTTGCTCTGGCGCAGCAGCGAGACTTCGTTGAAGGCAAGCTGTGAATACTCCGCACCGGCGGCATCGGTGACCTCCATCTGCAGCGGAAACAGTGTGGCGGCGTGCGCCCGCGCGATCCGCTCCGACAGGCCGTCGAGCCGGTACTTGTTCATCAGGAAACCGACCCGGCCCAGCTTCATGCCATACACGGGCAGCTCCAGCACCCGAAACGCATGCAGGGAGCGCAGCATGAAACCATCGCCGCCCAGCACCACGATCAATTCGGCGTCCTCAGGCGCTACCTCACCGTAGCGATCGACCAGCTTGCGCCGTGCCTGCCTGGCAACGCTGGTGTCACTGGCAACGAAAGCGAGACGCATGAAGATCCCGACGAAAGAAGGAGTGCACGCCAAGAGTACGACAGAGTGGGCGCTTCACCCTACTCCGGGGCTCCCAGGCAAGCCCGCCCCTCCCGGCTTGTCCCCAGGCCCGCCCGGGGAGAAGCCGGGAGCCGAAGCAATTGTCCGCCAAACGGAAGCGTGCCTCGACACCCTCCCCTGCGCGCAGGGGAGGAAAGCGGCGGGTCCACGCCAAGGGGGAATCCTCAACGGACCCTGCAAAAACCCCTCAGACCGGCACCTGGGCCAACTGGGCAAGGCGGCGGACTGCCACCGAGGCGATCGGATAATCCACGTTCTGGGTGAGGATCTCTGCCAGCATGGCGCGGGTGTGTTGCAACGTGTCATCGTCGCGCTGCAACCACGCCTGCACCGGCGAGATATCCGTGCGCGTGCCGGCCAGGGCAAGTACCTGCAGCGCCAGTGCGCGATGCTGGTGGTTGAGCTCGTCCAGCAACGAGCCGCGCGCCTGGGCATGCCAGTGGCCCTCCACCGGCAGGGCCTCGATCTGTCCACGCAGCCATTCCAGGCTCAGCGCCTCACCCAGCTCGAAGAACGCGCGCGCCACCTTGTCCATCGCCTGCTTGCTTTGCTGCGATACCTCGACCATGTCCAGCGCGGCGCGCAGGTTCGACATACGCGCAAGGCGAAGAGCCAACTCGGCCGGCATGCCCAGGCCCTGCCATTTCTCCTGACTGCCGGCAAAATCGCCCTTGCCGGTCAGCGTGAGCACCTCGGGCACGACGCTGCGCAGGGTGGATACACCCTCCTGATAGCGTGCGACATTCTCGGCAATGTCAAGCGAACCACCGGGACGGTTGAGCAGCCAGCGGGTCATGTGCCGCAGCAGCGACCAGATCTGCCTGACTGCATCGATCTGGGTGTTTTCGGCGACCTTGCTGTCCAGCGCCTCGATCATCGCCCACAACTGACGCGCGTCGAGAATCTCGCGTGCCGCCGTGTACGCCTTGGCGATTGCCGCCGGGCCCTTCCCGGTGTCCTCCTGCATGCGCATCATGAAGGTGGCGCCCATGCGATTGATCGTCGAGTTGGTCACCGCCGTGGCGATGATCTCGCGCTTCAGTCGATGGCGCTGCATGTGCCCGGCATACTTCTCGTGCAACGGCACGGGGAAGTAACGCACCAACTCCTTGGACAGATAGGGGTCCTCCGGCACGTCCGAATCCAGCAGTTGCTGGTACAGCCGCATCTTGTCGTACGACAGCAGCACGGCAAGTTCCGGCCGGGTCAGGCCAAGTCCGCGGCTCTTGCGCTCGGCCAGTTCGGTATCCGAGGGCAGGTTCTCGACCTGCCGGTCCAGCATGCCCTCGGCTTCCAGCGTGCTGATGAAATGCGCCAGCGAGCCGATCCGGCCGACCGACTGGTGTTCCATCAAGGTGATCGCCTGGTTCTGGCGGTAGTTGTCCCACAGCACCAGTTCGCCGACCTCTTCCGTCATCGCCGCCAGCTGTGCGTTGCGCGCCTCGTCGGTCAGCTCGCCGCGCTGCACGGCATCGTTCAGCAGGATCTTGATGTTCACCTCATGGTCGGAGGTGTCCACGCCGGCGGAGTTGTCGATGAAGTCGGTGTTCAGCAGCACGCCCTTCTGGGCCGCCTCGATGCGCCCCTTCTGGGTGAAGCCCAGGTTGCCGCCCTCGCCGACGATCTTGCAACGCAGGTCCGCACCGTTGACGCGCAGCGCGTTGTTGGCGCGGTCACCGACGTCGGCGTGCGTCTCGGCCGACGACTTCACGTAGGTACCGATGCCGCCGTTCCACAGCAAATCCACCGGTGCCTTCAGGATCGCGCTGAGCAGGTCGGTCGGCGCCAGGTGTTCGACATCGTCCTTCAGGCCCAGCACCGTGCGCACCTCGGGCGAGATCGGAATCGACTTGGCGCTGCGTGGATAGACCCCGCCACCGGCGGAGATCAGCGATTTGTCGTAATCATCCCAGCTCGAACGCGGCAAATTGAACAGACGCTTGCGCTCGACGAACGCGCGCGCCGCATCGGGATCCGGGTCGAGGAACACATGACGATGGTCGAACGCAGCCAGCAGACGGATGTGCTCTGAACGCAGCATGCCGTTGCCGAACACGTCGCCGGACATGTCGCCGATGCCGACGCAGGTGAAATCCTGGCTCTGCGCGTCACGGCCGATCGCGCGGAAATGGCGCTTGACCGACTCCCACGCGCCGCGCGCGGTGATACCCATGCCCTTGTGGTCGTAACCGTGCGAACCGCCGGACGCGAACGCGTCGCCGAGCCAGTAGTTGTGCTCGATCGAAATGGCGTTGGCAATGTCGGAGAACTTCGCCGTGCCCTTGTCGGCGGCCACCACCAGGTAAGGGTCGTCCGGGTCGTGCCGCACCACGTCGTGCGGATGCGCCACCTTGCCGTCGACCAGGTTGTCGGTGATGTCGAGCATGCCGTTGATGAACATCTTGTAGCAGGCAATGCCCTCGGCCAGCACCGCGTCGCGGTCACCGTCGGTCGGCGGTCTCTTGACGAAGAAGCCGCCCTTGGAACCGACCGGCACGATCACCGTGTTCTTCACCATCTGGGCCTTCACCAGCCCGAGCACTTCGGTGCGGAAATCCTCGCGACGGTCGGACCAGCGCAGGCCGCCGCGCGCCACCGCGCCAAAGCGCAGGTGGATGCCTTCCACGCGCGGGGCGCAGACCCATATCTCGCGATACGGCACCGGCTTGGGCAGCTCGACCACCCGCTGCGAATCGAACTTGTAGCTGATGTACGGCCGATACTCGCCGTCCCAGCGCTGGAAGAAACTGGTGCGCAAGGTGGCGCGGATCAGGCCGACGAAACTGCGCAGGATCCGGTCCTCGTCGAGGCTGGCGACGTTTTCCAGCAACACGCCGATGGCGCCCTCGACCGCCCTGATCTGCTCGGCCCGTGGCCGCGACAGCGCGGCGCCAAGATCCTCGATCAGGGTCGGCTGCGCCGCCTGGACATGCGCGGGGATGAGTGTCTGCATTTCGACCGCGAGGGTGGCGCCGGCGGTCCTCAGCTCTTCGGCGGACAATGCTTCGCGCCGCGGGTCGAACCTGGCCAGGAACAGCTCCACCAGCAGGCCGGCGATCGCCGGGTAGCGATTGAGGACCTCCTCCATGTACGGCTGCGAGAACGCCACTCCCGTCTGCAACAGGTATTTGCTGTAGCCGCGCAACATGGCCACTTGCCGCCAGCCGAGCTTGGCGCCCAGCACCAGCCGGTTGAAACCGTCGTTTTCGGCGTTGCCGCGCCAGATTTGCTCGAACGCCTCCTCGAACAGCCCGCCGACCTGCTCCACGCTGAAAGCAAGCTTGCCAGCCGGCTGCACCTCGAAATCCTGGATCGACAACGGCGCCTCACCGGGAATCTCGTAGACATGCTCGGTGAGTACGCGCAGGCCGAGGTTCTCCAGCTGTGGCAGCACTTCCGACAGGGCTATGTCGCCACCGCTGCGATAGACCTTGAAGCGCAGGGTCTGCGGATCCTGCGGCGGGTGGTAGAAAGACATGCGCAGGGCATGCTCCCCTGCCAGTTGCGACAGCTGGTGGATGTCCTCGGCCGCCACCGCCGGGCTCACATCCTCGACATAGCCGGCGGGCAACGACTTCGAATAACGGTTGGCCAGCACCACACCCTCGTGCTCGCCGCGCAGATGCACCAGCGCATCGCGTACCTCGTCGTGCCAGTTGCGCACGATAGCGGCGATGCCCTGCTCAAGTTCGGCAAGGTCGTAGGCGGGCTGATCGCCGATCTTCGGCCGCAGCACGATGGTCAGCCGCGCCAGCGCCGACTCGCCCATCTCCACCGAGGAATCACTCTGCACCGCATGCAACGCCATGCCCAGCAGCGCCTCGATGCGCTCGCGCACCGAGGTATTGAAACGGTCGCGCGGCACGAACACCATGCAGGTGAAGAAGCGCCCGTAGCGATCACGGCGCAGGAATAGGCGCGCGCGCGCGCGCTGGCGCAATTCCAGTATGCCCATCGAGGTGTTGAACAGTTCGTCCTCGGTTCCCTGCAGCAGTTCCTCGCGCGGCAGGGTCTCCAGGATGTGGCGCAGCGACTTGCCCGAGTGTGAATCGCGCTTGAGCCCGGAGCGCACCATCACCGCCTCGACCTTGTGCCGGACCAGCGGCACGTCCTGCGGGCGGGTCATGTACGAGTTGGAGGTGAACAGGCCCAGGAAACGCTGCTCGGCGACCACCCGGCCGTCGGCACCGAAGCCCAACACGCCGACATAATCCATGTAACCGGGGCGATGCACCTGCGAACGCGCATTGGTCTTGGTCAGGATGATCGCGTCGGTGGCACCGGACTGCGGCAGTTCGTTGGCGGCCAGCGAGCGCAGCGAGCGCGGTGCGAGCAAGCTGTCGGTCTTGCGCAGGATGCCCATACCCGACCCTTCGATCGAGCGCAGCACCTGATCGCCATCGGCCTCGGCCACCTCGTATTCGCGATAGCCGAGAAAGATGAAGTTGTCGTCCGCCAGCCAGCGCATGAACTTTGCCGCCTCCTGTACCGAGGCGGCATCCAGCGGCATGGATCGTTTGGGCAGGTCATCGGAAATTGCCAGGGCCTTGTCGCGCATCACCTGCCAGTCGTTCACGGACGCGCGCACATCCTCCAGCGCGGCCTCGATCCGGGCTTTCAACTGCTCCTGCCCGGTGGCATCGGCGGCCCGGTCGATCTCGAAATGCATCACCGATTCGGCACGCCCTGCCTTGTCGCCGAGGTCCTGGAGAGCGCCGGCCGCATCGCGCGACACCGCCACCACCGGATGGATCACCGCATGGATCTGCGCGCCGGTGGTCGACACGATCATGCTCACCGTGTCGACCAGGAACGGCATGTCGTCGGTGACGACCTGCAGCAGGCTGTGCCCGGCATGGATGTCGGCCGGACTCAACACCCGCACCGCGGCACGCCCGACCGGGCGCTGCTGCATGAACTCCAGCAGGTCGCCGACCAGCGCCGCCCACTGCATCGGCGTGTGCAGATGGATATCGCTGCTGCCCACGCGCGCGAAAAAGCTCGTGCAGAACAACTCGGCCTGGGCCAGACGCTGGGGCGGCAAACCGCCTTTTTTCAGCTCGGCGAGGACTACGGACGGAAGGGAATGGTCGTTTGCCGCAAGGATCGCATTCATGGCATCTGCTGGTAGATTGGGATGAGGGTGAAAAACACGGTAAAAATCCTTTGAAGGATACGCTGCGGCATCATTTGAATCCACTTGCCGGCAGCCGCCCCAACCATGCCTGAGCGAATGGTCCGGGCAAAACCCGCATGATCGACCGAACGTCCTCGACGAGACGTGAACGAGGTTGCCGCAACGTCTTGCAGAATCGATCCACCCGCGCACACGGCCGATGCCGCCCCTGGCTGGATGTGCCCCAACAATGAAATGTATACTGGGTAGTCCAGTATGTTTGCCCGGCCTGTACTGGCGTACGCTGCTCCGATGCTGTCTGCTTCGAGAGCGCCGCGATCCAGACGTCAACCAACTTGTGACACGCGACTTCCTCGAGGCCATGCTGTATTCGTTCCCCGTCCGGCCTCCGTGCCCACGACAAGAAGATCAAGAAGATTCCGGAGTTCCAATGAAGTCCTCGTTACTGCGCACCCCGTTGCTGTGCCTGTGCCTGCTGGTAGTGGGCGCCTGCGGCAAGGGCAAGGAAAACGGCCTGCCGACGATGCCGCCACCTGACGTCGGCGTGATCAGGGCACAGCCGCAAAGCTTGCCGCTCACACGCAACCTGGTCGGGCGCCTTTCCGCCTACCGCAGTGCCGACGTGCGGGCGCGGGTGGATGGCATTCTGCTCAAGCGCAACTATGAGGAAGGCGCCGATGTCGAGCGCGGGCAGCTTCTGTTTCAGATCGATCCGGCGCCGCTCAAGGCCGCGCTGAACGCGGCGCAGGCGTCGCTGGCCCAGGCCCAGGCGACCTATGCCAATGACAAGGTCGCTGCCCAGCGTGCGCGCGAACTGGCACCGAAGGGCTACGTGTCGAGAGCGGACCTGGACAATGCGCAGGCAGCCGAACGCAGCAGTGCCGCCGCGGTGCAGGTCGCCCGGGCCAACGTGGAAAGCGCCCGCATCAGGCTGAGCTACGCCGACGTCACCGCGCCGATCGCCGGCCGTGCCGGCCAGCAGCAGGTTACCGAGGGTGCGATGGTCAGCATCGATGCTGCGACCCTGCTCGCGATCGTCGAGCAGATCGATCCACTGTACGTGAACTTCACCCTGAGCGCGGCCGCGCTGGAGCAGATGCGTCAGGCCCAGCGCGACGGCAACGTCACCCTGGCCGGCCACGACCAGGCCAGCGTCCAGATCACCCTTCCCGACGGCAGCCGGTACGCCGAACCCGGCACCGTGGATTTTTCCGCCGCCACGGTCAACCCGGCGACCGGCACGGTGGACCTGCGTGCCACCGTGCCCAACCCGGATCACGACCTGCTGCCCGGAATGTATGTGACCCTCAAGGCAAACCTGGGCCAGCGGCACAACGTCTACCTGATCCCGCAGCAGGCGGTGCAACGCGATACCTCGGGCGCTTACGTGATGACGGTGGGCGCCGACAACAAGATCGTGCGCAAGGACATCACCACCGCCGACATGAGCGGCGGCGGCTGGGTGGTCACCGGCGGGCTCGAGGCCGGCGACCGGGTCGTGGTGTCCGGCATCCAGAACGTGAAGGAAGGCGCACCGGCCAAGGCAAGTCCCTGGCCCGGCACACCCGCCGGCACGGCAACCTCGGCGACCGCGCCGGGCACTGCCGCGCGCAACCGGTAGCGGAGCGCGGCCATGCCGAATTTCTTCATCGAACGCCCGGTCTTCGCCTGGGTGCTCGCCATCATGATTTCCCTGGGCGGCGTGCTGGCCATCCTCAACCTGGGCGTGGAGTCGTACCCGAACATCGCGCCGCCCTCGGTAACCGTGAGCGCCTCCTACCCTGGCGCCAGCGCGGACACCACCGAGAAAACCGTCACCCAGGTGATCGAACAGCAACTCACCGGCATCGACCACCTGCTCTATTTCAGCTCATCGTCCAGCGCCAGCGGCCGCACCAACATCACCCTGACCTTCGAGACCGGCACCGATCCGGACATCGCCCAGGTGCAGGTGCAGAACAAGGTGGCACTGGCCACACCGCGCCTGCCCTCGGAAGTGAACCAGCAGGGCGTGGTGGTGGCCAAGGCCAACTCCGGCTTCCTGATGGTGGTGGCGCTGCAGTCGGACAATCCGAACATCAACCGCGACCGGCTCAACGATATTGTCGGATCGCAGGTACTCGACCAGATCTCCCGCGTCCCCGGCGTCGGCAGCACGCGGCAGTTCGGTGCCGAATACGCCATGCGCATCTGGCTCAATCCCGACAAGCTGCGCGGGTACAGCCTGTCGGCCAGCCAGGTGCTGGACGCCGTTCGTGCGCAAAACGTGCAGTTTGCCGCAGGCGCACTGGGCGCCGACCCGGCGGTGCCCGGCCAGGGCTTCAGCGCCACCGTGTCCACCGAGGGGCGTTTCACGACACCGGAGCAGTTCGAAAACATCATCCTGCGCGCCAACTCCGACGGCACCACGGTCACGCTCGGCGACGTGGCCCGGATCAGCTTCGGCCCGCAAGGTTACGGCTTCAATACCGAATACGACGACAAGCCGATCGGTGCCTTTGCGGTCCAGTTGCTGCCGGGCGCGAATGCGCTGAACGTGGCCAAGGCGGTACGCTCCAAGATGAACGAACTGGCGGCGAGCTTTCCGCCGGGCGTGAGCTGGTTCAGTCCCTACGACAGCACGGCCTTCGTCACCATTTCGATCAACGAAGTGGTGCATACGCTGATCGAGGCGATCATCCTGGTATTCCTGGTGATGCTGCTGTTTCTGCAGAACATCCGCGCCACCATCATTCCCACCCTGGTGATCCCGGTCGCCCTGCTCGGCACGTTCCTGGGCATGCTGATGCTGGACTTCACGATCAACCAGCTGACCCTGTTCGGCATGGTGCTGGCGATCGGCATCGTGGTGGACGATGCGATCGTGGTGATCGAGAACGTCGAGCGCATCATGACCGAGGAGCGCCTGTCGCCGAAGGAGGCCACGCACAAGGCGATGGGCCAGATCACCGGGGCGGTGGTGGCGATCACGGTGGTGCTGGCAGCGGTGTTCATCCCCTCGGCGCTGCAGCCGGGTGCCTCGGGCATCATCTACAAGCAGTTCGCGCTGACCATCGCGCTGTCGATGGGCTTCTCGGCCTTCCTCGCCTTGTCGTTCACGCCGGCGCTGTGCGCCAGCTTCCTGCAGGCCGAGCACGACAAGAAAAAGAACATCCTGTTCCGCAAGTTCAACCGCTTCTTCGAGTGGACCACGCACACCTACGTTGGCCAGGTCGGCCGCGCCATCAGCCACGCGCCGCGCTGGATACTGGCGTTCGTGCTGGTGGCAACCCTGGGCGGTTTCCTCTACACCCTCCTGCCCGGCAGTTTCCTGCCGGAGGAGGACCAGGGTTATACCTTGGCGGTGATCCAGTTGCCGCCGGGTGCCACCAAGCAGCGCACCGGCGAGGTCATGAAGGAGATGCGCGCGATCCTGGACAAGGATCCTGCCGTGGAGGGGGTGATGCAGATCACCGGCTTCAGCTTCATCGGCTCGGGTGAAAACGCCGGCATGGCCTTCATCAAGCTCAAGGACTGGGCCAAGCGTGACGCCACCGCCGCCGAGTTCATCGAGCGCGCCAACCGCAAGCTGCACCAGATCCGCGACGCGCGCATCTTCGTGAACAACATTCCGACGGTGCAGGGACTGGGCCAGTTTGGCGGCTTTGCGATGTACCTGCAGGATCGCAAGGGCGGCGGGCGCGATGCCCTGGCCCAGGCCCGCGACATCTTGACCGCCAAGGCCAACCAGGACAGCAACCTCACGGGGGTACGTCCGAACTCGCTGGAGGACGCCCCGCAACTGCATCTGGACGTGGATCGGGTGCAGGCCCAGTCGATGGGCCTGTCGGTGGGCGACATCTACAACGCGATCGGGCTGATGCTGGCACCGATCTATGTCAACGACTTCACCTACGCCGGCCGCATCAAGCGCGTCATCATGCAGGCCGACGCCCCCTACCGCATGGGCCCGGACGCACTGCGGCACATCTACACGCCGAGTTCGGAGACGGGCAGCGACGGCACGCCCGACATGATCCCGCTATCCAACGTGGTGCACTCGACATGGAACATGTCCTCACCTTCACTGACCCGTTACAACGGTTACTCGGCGATCGAAATCGTCGGCTCCCCGGCACCCGGGCATGCCTCGGGCGAGGCGATGGAGGCGATGGAAAAGATCGTCCTGAATGACCTGCCGCCGGGGTTTGGCTTCGACTGGACCGGGCAGTCCTATCAGGAAGTACTGTCCGGCAACGCCGCCACCTTGCTGATGGTGTTGTCGATCTTCGTGGTGTTCCTCGCGCTGGCCGCCCTGTACGAAAGCTGGTCGATTCCGGTCGCGGTGCTGCTTATCGTGCCGCTGGCGTTTCTCGGCGCCGTGGTGTTCGCTCTGCTGCGTGGCCTGCCCGACGACATCTATTTCAAGATCGGCCTGATCACGGTGATCGGCCTGGCCGCGAAGAACGCCATCCTGATCGTGGAGTTCGCCGTAGCCGAGCAAAAAGCCGGACGCACGCTGCGCGAGGCCACCGTGGACGCCGCCCGCCTGCGCCTGCGCCCGATCCTGATGACCTCGCTGGCGTTCATCCTGGGCGTGTTCCCGCTGTTCATCTCGAGCGGCGCCGGCGCAAATGCCCGGCATGCGATCGGCACCGGCGTGATCGGCGGCATGATGTTTGCCACCTTCCTCGGGGTGTTGTTGATTCCGGTGTTCTACGTGGTGGTGCGGCGCTTGCTCGGTGACAAGCTCGATGGCGACGCGCCGCCGCCGCTGTCGACGAGTGACGGCATGCAGGCGTTCGATTCGGATCCGCATCGCGGCACGTGATCCGGCGCCGAACGTGGATGCAGGAGCCTGCTTGCAGGCTCCTGCACGATCATCGACGCGATATGATGGTTGCGATCAGCGCAGGCCGGTTTCCGCGCGCGCGATCACCAGCCGCTGGATCTCGCTGGTGCCTTCATAGATTTCGGTGATCTTGGCGTCACGGAAGTAGCGTTCCAGCGGCATTTCCTTCGAGTAGCCCATGCCGCCATGGATCTGCACGGCCTGGTGGCTGATCCACATCGCAGCTTCCGAGGCGGTGAGCTTGGCCACCGCAGCCTCGGTACCGAATCGACCGCCATGCTTCTCGGCTTCCCCTTTGGCCCAGGCCGCACGCAGGGTCAGCAACGTGGCTGCGTCGAGCCTGCATTTCATGTCCGCAATCTTCGCCTGGGTCATCTGGAACGAGCCGATCGGCTGCCCGAACGCCTTGCGCTCGCGCGACCATTGCAGCGTGGCTTCGTACGCGGCACGGGCGATGCCCACCGCCTGCGAGGCAATCCCGATGCGGCCGGCGTCGAGCACGCCCATCGCGATCGAGAAGCCCTTGCCTTCGGCACCCAGCAGGTTCTCCTTCGGCAGCACGTAATCGGTGAACTCGATCTCGCAGGTCGCCGAGGCGCGGATGCCAAGCTTGGGTTCGGTCTTGCCCGCATGGAAACCCGGCAACTGCGTGTCGACGATGAAGGCCGACACGCCCTTGGCGCCGATACCCGGCGTGCTGATGGCGAACAGCACGATGTAGCGTGCCACCGGACCGGAGGTGATCCAGCTCTTCTTGCCGTTGATCACCCAATCCCCTTCGGCATTTTTCGTGGCACGCGTATGCATCGCCGAGGCGTCGGAGCCGGACTGCGGCTCGGTCAGCGCATAGGCGCCGATCGCCTCGCCGGTGGCGATCGCCCGCACGTACTTCTGCTTCTGTTCCTCGTTGCCGTGCTTGAGGATGCCGTTGCAGAACAGCGAATTGTTCACCGACATGATGGTTGAGGTTGCCGCATCGGCTGCGGCGATCTCGATCATCGCCAGCACATAGGCGATCGGGTCCAGGCCGGCACCGCCATACTGCTCCGGCACCTCGATGCCCATCAGCCCGAGTTGACCCATCTCGCGGATGTTGTCCAGCGGAAACTCGCCCTTGGCGTCGAGTTCGGCCGCCACCGGGGCTATGCGCCTTTGTGCAAAGTCGCGCGCAATCGACTGGATCGACAGCTGGTCTTCGGTAAAGCTGAAATCCATGGAGAAACTCCGGCAAAGTAGGAAAGCCGCCCATTTTACCTGCACCGACCGGGTACACGCGAAATCCACCGGGACGGAAAAGACTCGCACCAGCGTTCGCCGCGTGTGCCGGCGCCCGTTTCCCGCGCGTGGCCCCGATACACCCTTGACGCCTTGCACAGCGCGGCCTAGCCTATGCATCTTTATATCGCGATGAAAGGATAGCCGTGGATCTGGCGACTGCCTCAAGCGTGCTCCGGCTGCTGGCCGATCCTACCCGGGTGCGCCTGTTGGCGCTGCTGGAACGCGAGGAGCTGACCGTGGCGGAACTTGCCGCCGTGCTGCACCTGGCACAACCACGCGTATCGACCCATCTGGCCAAATTGAAGGAGGCCGGCCTGGTCCGCGATCGCCGTGCCGGGGTATCGGCCTATTACCGCGCCAACAACGAAGGCGACGAAGCGCAGCACGATCTACTCACCTCGTTGCGCGCCAGCATCGACGATGCGTTGCTGCGCGAAGACGCCGCACGGCTGCCCGGCGTGCTGGCCAACCGCGCCCGCGAGGAAGGCTGGGCGGATACGGTTGCCGGTGACATGGAGCGCCATTATTCACCTGGGCGCACCTGGGAAACACTGGCTCGTTCGTTGCTGCAGTTGCTGGAAACCGGTGACGTACTCGACATCGCCTCGGGCGACGGCATCACCGCCGAGCTGCTGGCGCCGCACGCGCACTCCATCGTCTGCGTCGACTCCAGCAAGCGCGTGGTCGAGGCTGCGGCCAAGCGGCTGAAGCCATTCGGCAATGTGCGGGTGGTCCAGGGCGACATGCACGCACTGGAACTGGGCAGGCAACGTTTCGATCTGGTGCTGATGCTGCATGCGCTCACCTATGCCGAGCATCCGGCGCAAGCCGTAGCCGAAGCGGCACGCGTGCTGCGTCCCGGCGGTCGCTTGTTGGCGGTCACGCTGGGCCAACACGACCACCGCGCGGTGGTCGAACCGTTCGACCACCGCAACCTCGGTTTCAGCAGCGCGCAACTGGACGGCCATGCACGCAGCGCCGGCCTGGAAGTGCTGAGCTGCAACCGGCTCAGTCGCGAGCGCAAGGCGCCGCATTTCGAAGTGATCAGCTTGCTGGCACGCAAACCCGCTTGAACCTGAATTTTCCTGAAAGGAAGTCGCCATGCCCACCCTGCCCTGGCTCCACCCCGATCGCGTCGACCGGCTTGAACAGGCGCTGCGCCAGCGCATCCTGATTCTCGACGGTGCCATGGGTACCATGCTGCAGGCGCATGATCTGGACGAGCAGGGCTTCCGCGGCGAACGCTTCGAACATGGCCTGGACGGCCAGGCGCACGATCACGCCGGCCGCTGCGACCTGAAGGGCAACAACGACCTGCTCACGCTGACCCGGCCGGAGATCATCCGCGGCGTCCATGAGGCATACCTGCAAGCCGGAGCCGACCTGATCGAGACCAATACCTTCAACTCTACCCGAATCAGCCAGGCGGACTACAAGCTGCAGCACCTGGCGCATGAACTGAACATCGAGGGCGCCCGGATGGCACGCGCGGCCTGCGACGCGATGACCGCAAAAACGCCGGAGCAACCGCGCTTCGTGATCGGCGTGCTGGGACCGACCAGCCGCACCGCCTCGCTGTCGCCGGACGTGAACGACCCGGGCTTCCGCAACGTCACCTTCGAAGAGCTGGCCGCGAACTACGCGGAATCCGCCAGCGGCCTGATCGACGGCGGTGCCGACGTATTGATGGTCGAGACGATCTTCGACACGCTCAACGCCAAGGCGGCCTTGTTCGCGCTCAGCGAGCTGTTCCACCAGCGCGGCGCGCGCGTGCCGGTGATGATCTCCGGCACCATCACCGATCGCTCCGGCCGCACGCTTTCCGGGCAGACCGCCGAGGCGTTCTACTACTCGGTGCGCCATGCGCGGCCGCTGTCGGTCGGCTTCAACTGCGCGCTCGGTGCCGAGGATCTGCGCCCACACATCCAGACCCTGGCCGACCTCGCCGACTGCCTGGTCAGCACGCATCCCAACGCCGGCCTGCCCAATGCATTCGCCGAATACGACGAGACCCCCGAACACATGGCCGGCGTGATCGGCAGCTTCGCCCGCGACGGCCTGCTCAACCTCGTCGGCGGCTGCTGCGGCACCACGCCGGCCCATATCCAGGCGATTGCCGAAGCGGTGCGCGACCATGCACCGCGCGTCGTGCCCTCCAACATCGAAGCAGAGGCCGCCTGAAGATGACACGCCATACCCGTCTTTCCGGCCTCGAACCACTGGTCATCACGCCGGATCTGCTGTTCATCAACATCGGTGAACGCACCAATGTCACCGGCTCGGCCCAGTTCAAGAAGCTGATCAAGGAAGAACGCTACGACGAGGCGGTCGAGGTCGCCCGCCAGCAGGTCGCCAACGGCGCGCAGATCATCGACATCAACATGGACGAAGGGCTGATCGACTCCGAGGCGGCGATGACCCGCTTCGTCAACCTGATCGCGTCCGAGCCGGACATCGCCCGCGTACCGTTCATGATCGACTCGTCCAAGTGGACCGTGATCGAGGCCGGCCTGCGCTGCCTGCAGGGCAAGGGCATCGTCAACTCGATCTCCATGAAAGAGGGCGAGGCGGAGTTTCTCGAACACGCGCGCAAGGTGCGCCAGTACGGCGCCGCCGCCGTGGTGATGGCGTTCGACGAGGAAGGCCAGGCGGGCACGGTCGAGCGCAAGGTGGCCATCTGCGAGCGGGCCTACAAGCTGCTCACCGAAACGCTGGATTTCCCGCCCGAGGACATCATCTTCGACCCCAACATCTTCGCCATCGCCACCGGCATCGAGGAGCACAACGACTATGCCGTCGCCTTCATCGAGGCCACCCGCGAACTGAAGCGGCGTTTCCCCGACTGCCATGTCTCCGGCGGCGTGTCCAACGTGTCGTTCTCGTTCCGCGGCAACAACACCGTGCGCGAGGCGATCCACTCGGTGTTCCTGTACCACGCGATCCGCGCCGGCATGGACATGGGCATCGTCAACGCCGGCGCCCTGGCGATCTACGATGAGCTGGACCCGGAGCTGCGCGAACGCGTCGAGGACGTGGTGCTGAACCGTCGCGCGGACGCCACCGAACGATTGCTGGAGATTGCCGACCGCTACAGGAAGGGCAAGGGCGAGGCCGTGGTGGAAACCCTGGCCTGGCGCGAGCAAGACGTGCGCGCACGGCTCAGCCATGCCCTGGTGCATGGCATCGACCAGTTCGTGGCGGAAGACACTGAAGAAGCGCGCCAACTGTCCGCGCGCCCGCTTGACGTGATCGAAGGCCCGCTGATGGACGGCATGAACGTGGTCGGCGACCTGTTCGGTGCCGGCAAGATGTTTCTGCCGCAGGTGGTGAAATCCGCCCGCGTGATGAAGAAGGCGGTGGCCTACCTGCTGCCCTACATCGAGGCGGAAAAACTGCGCACCGGCGACACCGGCAAGAACAACGGCAAGATCGTCATGGCCACGGTCAAGGGCGACGTGCACGACATCGGCAAGAACATCGTGGCCGTGGTCCTGCGCTGCAACAACTTCGAGGTGATCGACCTGGGCGTGATGGTGCCGGCGCAGAAGATCCTGGAGACGGCCATCAACGAGAAAGCCGACATGATCGGCCTGTCCGGCCTGATCACGCCGTCGCTGGAGGAAATGGGCAACGTCGCCAAGGAGATGCAGCGGCGGGATTTCCACATCCCGCTGCTGATCGGCGGCGCCACCACCTCGCGCGCGCACACCGCGCTGAAAATCGAGCCGCACTACAAGGTCGGCACGGTGTGGGTCAAGGACGCCTCACGCGCAGTCGGCGTGGCACAGTCGCTGGTCAGCAAGGACCTGGTCAACGAATTCCTCGACAAGATACGCAGCGAGTACGCCGACGTACGCGAGCGCCACCGCAATCGCGGGCCGGGCAAGAAACTGGTGTCGCTGGAGAAGGCCCGCGCGCAACGCTTCCGTTGCGACTGGGCGAACTACCACCCGCCACAACCGGCCAAGCCCGGCATCACCGTGTTCCACGACTACGACCTGTCGATCATCCGCCGCTACATCGACTGGACCCCGTTCTTCCAGGCCTGGGAGCTGTCCGGCCACTACCCGGCCATCCTCACCGACGAGGTGGTCGGCGCGCAGGCCAGCGAACTGTTCGCCGATGCGCAGGCGATGCTGGACCAGATCATCGCCGGGAAATGGCTCACCGCCCGTGCCGTGATCGGTCTGTGGCCGGCCGCCAACATCGGCGATGACGTGGAGGTGTACGAACTGCCGTCCCTTCTCCCCCCGGGAGAAGGTGCCCGCAGGGCGGATGAGGGTCCGGGCGAAGCGAAGTCTTCCACCTCACCCGCACCCTCACCCACCCCTTCGGGGCACCCTCTCCCCAGGGGAGAGGGGAAAGTCCTGGCCACCCTGCGCAGCCTGCGCCAACAGGCCGATAAGCCGCCCGAACGCCCCAACCTGTGCCTGGCCGACTACATCACGCCGAAGGAATTCAACAAGCCCGACTGGATCGGCGGCTTCGCCGTCACCGCCGGACTGGGCATCGAGGAGCATCTGAACCGCTTCCTGGCCGACTACGACGACTACTCCTCGATCATCCTCAAGGCACTGGCCGACCGTCTCGCCGAAGCGTTTGCCGAACACATGCACGAACGCGTACGCAAGGAGTTCTGGGGGTTCGCACCGGACGAGGCGCTGGACAACGAGGCATTGATCGCCGAGAAATACCGCGGCATCCGCCCCGCTCCCGGCTACCCGGCATGCCCCGAACACACCGAGAAAGCCACCTTGTTCGAGCTGCTCGATGTCACCCGCAACATCGGCGTGGAACTGACCGAGGGCTTCTCGATGTATCCCGCTGCAGCAGTATCCGGCTGGTACTACTCACACCCCGACAGCCAGTATTTCGTGGTCGGTCGACTCGGCAAGGAACAGGTTGCGGACTACGCCAGGCGCAAAGGCTGGACCCTGGCCGAAGCCGAACGCTGGCTCGCGTCCAACCTCGACTACGAACCGGAATGACCGCCTGACGACTGCGCGTGCGTACCTCGTGTCCTGATTTTTGGTCCGTCACGCCGTCGCGTCGCCGGTCGTGCGGTTCCTCCGGTGGCGCAGGTGCACGACCAGGTTGTAGACCGACACGAACACCGGAAAGAAATTCGACAGAATACCGACCGAGTCATTCTTACCGAACACGAAGTAGGCCAGCAGCAGAAAACTGCCACACACCGACAGCCACCAGAACGCCAGCGGCATCACCACCCGCTTGTACTTGCGCGTGTAGTAGAGCTGCACGAACCAGCGGCTGGTGAACATCAAGGTGCCGGCAAACCCCACCATCTTCCACGGGGTCAACTCGAACTGCTGCAACGCGTGGAGGATGTGAAGGACCTGACTGCTGAGGTAATCCATGGTGGCATTCGTTCACGTGAAAAAACCAGTTTAGCAAGCGTATCCCGGCCCCGGATCTCCCCCTTGCCCGACCACCACAACCATTGACCCGCCATGAGTCTCCCCCTAGAATCACGCGCTCAGCACGTCGGGCGGTTAGCTCAGCGGTAGAGCACTGCCTTCACACGGCAGGTGTCGCAGGTTCGATCCCTGCACCGCCCACCAATGAAATCAAATAATTACGCCACCCTCACGGTGGCGTTATTTATCCGTTGCCTACATTGCCTAAACCGTGCGATTTGTGGTGCTTCGGGCACGCGTGACTCTGCGCATGCATTGCAGTTGGCCACATGAAAGATGGGCGCCAGTAGAAACCTTGCTTTTAGGCTTCGCGTGCCTACTCGACCAAACGATCCTGGCTCGCGCGTTTCTTGGCGTCGCCGCCCCAAAGCTCATGCGCTACCACCTTCGGCGTCACTTCGACGGCGACGGGGCGCGACCACACCAATGCCGCAGCGGCATACAATGCATCACTGCGCTCGCCAATGGCCTTGTCATCCCACTTGTCCGGATACTTGCCGTTGAAATACGTGTTGACAAGCAACGCGCTCTGACCCAATTTCGCACGCTTGCCTTCGACCAACTCCCCTTTCGCATTCTTCCAGTCGTCGAACGGCCCGTTGCTGACTGAACTATTGAGCGGCTGGGTCAGCAATGTGAGGTTGCCGAAACGGTGGATGGCGATATCGCGCGCCAGACGCCGCCCATCTGTCATGCCTTCCACCTGGTAGTAGGCCACCGCCGCCCAGCTTTGCGGCATGACGTGCTCGACAGTCAGTGCCGCCTGAACAGGCACCTCGTTGCTGCCCTGCGTGGGGCCACGGGCCGCATATTCGAGTGCGCGCAGGATGCCGCACACTCGCGCCGGCTTCATTTCCCAGTACATCGCCCGGTTGATCCAGCGTTCACGGAATACCTCGTCACTCGGCCAGCGTTCACTGTCCGCCGCAGCCGCCAGCAGCACCACGCGCAGTGCCGTATGGGGCGCATCTGGTGCGCCGGTTACCGCCTGCAACAGGCGCATGAAAAAACGGTTGTAGCCCTTGGTAGTCATGCCGCAAACGGCACGGCGCGTAAGGTAGGACGCAAGGTCGCCCAGCGCTTGCCGCAGTTCCTGACTGTCCGCAGCCAGCCGCTCGCGCAGTGCCAGATACACCGGCGTGATCGTGCTCACGTCCAGTGCGTGCATGAGGCGCGCAAACTCGGCCAGCCAACTGGTGCCCAGCGGAGACACGAACTCCTTGAAGTACCCGCTGGCGGTGACGATGCGTTGCAGCTCGGTTCCCAGTTCGCGCGGCTCGGCCTGCCACCACGTCTTGAATGCTTCGAACACATGCCCGACCAATGTCGTTTCGCGGCTGCGCAGCACCGTGTAGCTGTAGAAGAACAGATCGATGCGCGGGTGAGTCAAGCGGCCTTGTCGCTCCTTCTCCGCCCAGTAGCGGTTGCTGGTGACGCCCATACCACCGGCCGCTAAATCGAACTGACTCCAGAACTTCGCGTAAAGCGCACTGACCGGCATGCCGTCGCGGGCGGCCTGCAAAAATACGAAATTGCGGATCAGATCGGAGGCCAGCAACGGCTCGCCACGCGCGTTTAGGGTCTCAAAGATCACTTGGGAGTCATCTTCCGCATCCAGTTGCAGCGTCATGATCTGCACGTTCTCCGCTAGTGCCATGTACAAAGCCTGCGCACGCTTGGGATCAAAGTCACCGACCGGTTCCAGCGGCGCTACGGCGTTGCCACCACGAATACGCCTGACCAGCTCATCGCTGGGTGTACGCTCATCGGCGTCGCCAGTACCCGTAAGATCGACGCCTTGCAGGTAGGCAAGACAGGAAAAATAGACGTACAGGAACGTCTGGACCATCAAGGGGCGCTCCATCTTGCGTCGTCCGTCGCGCGCCGGGTATGCAGCGCAAACAGACGCCACATCCGCAGCCGAATACAGCAACTGCATTTCATCCTGTCCGGCCTGGGTGGGCCAAACCTTGTGGTAATCGGTTTCTACCGTGTACGGGCCAGGATTGCGCACGAGCGTGTCAAGCATCTTGGGCAACTGCTCGTCACCCAGCTTCTGCACTGCGTGGCGGAAGGCCAGCAACAACAGTTGCAACGTCGTGGAGCGTTGCTGGCCGTCGATCACCTCGTAGGCAGGCACGCGGCCAAACGGCGGCGTCACCGGCGTCAGTACCAGTGAACCCAGGAAATGCTTCTGCAGTGGCTTGAGCGCCCCAACGCCCACGCTTTGTTGAACCGCGTCGCGCTCCAGCCGCGCGTCCGCACGATCCTGGATGTCGGCCCACAAAGGCACGACTTGTTTTTCCAACGTCCAAACGTAACCACGCTGAAAAATTGGAATCTGGTATTGGTAAGGCGAATTGAACAGCCCGGTGACGGTGGTCTTGCTTGGTTGCATGCGTAATCCCCTCTGTGTTCGCGGCGGCCCCGCGCGAGCGCGCTCCACGTGATTTCGATAGCGGTTGCCGCTACGCTGCGTTTTCCGTCGACAGCTCCGCCTGCCGCAGCACCAGTTGCGTCGCCCCTTCGGCAAGGTCGGGTGGATACCCATATTTGGCGAGCATCCGTCGCACGTTCCGGCGCAAGCTCGCGCGGACCGACTCGCGCTGGGCCCAGTCGAGCTTGGGCATCTTCTTTACCATTTCGGCCAGTTCGCGCGCCATCAAGCGAAGAGTGTCGCTTTGCATGGCTTCGCGTGCCGAGCCATTGTCAGCCAGCGCGTCGTAGAAAGCAGTCTCTTCGGTGCTCAGGCCCAGTTCCTCGCCGTGCCGCTTGGCTTCGCGCAAACTTTTCGCCAAGTCGATCAGGCGCGAGATCATCTCAGCGGTGGAGATGGCCTTGTTGATGTAGCGGGAAAGCGCATCCTCCAATGCTTCGCGGAACTTCCGGCTCTGCACGATGTTGCTGCGCTCGGTCACGCGAATCTGATCGCTCAGCAGTTTGCGTAGCGTTTCCAGTGCCAGGTTCTTCTGTTCCAGTGCCGCCACGCGCTGGAGGAAGTCGTCACTCAGAATGTCCAATCGGGCTTCTTCGAGACCCGCCACGGCGAAAAGGTCGATCACGTCGTCAGCATCGACCGCGCCGCCAATGACTTGCCGCACGGCGGCATCCACATCCCGTTGCCGACCGTTTGCCGCGTGGCGTCCGTCATCGTCGGCCAGGCGCTTCCGAATCATGGCGGCACAACGCTGAAAGAAGGCCAAGTCTGGCGTGATGTCGGCAGCTTCCTTGCGGGGGACAGCCAGCGCGAAGGCAGTCGACAGCTCTTTCACCAACGTGCGGAATCTCTGCCAACCGTCATCCTGGCCCAGCACGTGATCGACGGCGCGCAGGTACAGCGGCAGCACGTCGCGCGGTTCGGCATTCAGCGCAGGCGTGTAGTCGCAACCGTGAAAGAAATCGCGCAGCTTCTCAAACGCGGATTGCATTGCCGGAATGGCTTCATCCTGCACCTTGTGCACCGCTGCACCGGTACCACCGGCGCGGGTGTAGGTGGCGAGCGCATCAGCCAGTCGATCGGCCAGGCCGACCAAGTCGACGATCAAACCGCCCGGTTTGTCGCCGTAGACACGATTCACCCGCGCGATGGCCTGCATCAGGTTGTGCCCAGCCAGCGGCTTGTCCAGATACAGGGTGTGCGCCGGCGGGCAATCGAAACCGGTCAGCCACATGTCGCATACGATCACCAGCCGCAGCTCGTCGGATGGGTCCTTAAAGCGTTCGGCTAGACGCTTGCGGGCGGCTTTGGTGCGCACATGGCTGCGCAATGGCTCTGGATCATCGCCGCTGCCGGTCACCACCACCTTCATGGCGCCGCGTTCGTCATCGGCATCGTGCCAGTCGGGACGCAGCGCGCGGATGGCCTCGTACAGTCGGGCAGCGATGTCGCGGCTCATGGTCACCACCATGGCCTTGCCTTCCATGGCCGCGCGGCGCGCTTCCCAGTGCTCGACGATGAACGCGGCCACGCGGCCGATGCGTTCCGGCGCGCCGACCAGCGATTCCAGTCGCACACGCACCGAATCATCCGGCTGGTCACCTTTGAGGTCGGCCTTGATGGCCTTTTCCAGTTCGTCCTCGGCTTCCCGAACACCTTGCTCGTCCACTTTCAACTTGACGATGCGCGACTCGTAATACAGCGGTCGCGTCGCGCCATCCTCCACCGCCTGCCGGATGTCGTAGACATCAGCGTAGTCACCGAACACGTGGATGGTGTTCTTGTCATCGCCTTCCAGCGGCGTGCCTGTGAATCCGACGAAGGTGGCATTGGGCATCGCCTCGCGCATCCAGCGCGCGCCGCCTTCAACAAAGCCGTACTGGCTGCGATGTGCCTCGTCGGCCATCACTACCACGTTGCTGCGCTCGGAAATCACGCCGTGGGCTTCGGCGAATTTCTGGATGGTGGTGAATATCACCCCGCCGGCGGCGCGGTCGAGCAGCTCTTTCAGATGCTCGCGGCTGGTGGCTTGCACCGGCGGCTGGCGCAACAAGGCACGACCGGCGGCGAAGGTATCAAATAGCTGATCGTCCAGATCGTTGCGGTCGGTAATCATCACCACCGTCGGATTGGCCAGTGCCCGCTCGCGGATCAGCGCACCGGCCAACATCAACATCGTCAGCGACTTGCCCGAGCCCTGCGTATGCCAGATCACGCCGCCGCGGCCGTCGCCACGTCGTTCTCCCTCTCCCTCCGGGAGAGGGCCGGGGTGAGGGTTCGGAACCCTCAACGCCCGCAACACGCTGGCGCGCGCCTTGCGTACCGCGCGGAACTGGTGATACCCGGCCACCTTCTTGACGATGTCGCCGCGCTCGTCTTCCTCGAAGGTGACGCACGATTGCAGATAATCCAGCAGTGCCCGCGGTTCCAGCAGCCCGCGGATCAAGGCTTCCAGCGTCGACGCGCCACCTTGATCGGCCAGCGGCCGCCACGGCATGAAACGGCTGGGGCCGGCGGTGATGGAACCCACCCGCGTCAACATGCCGTCAGATACGGCACACAGCACATTAGGCACGAACAGGTCGGACGCGATTTGCATGTAGCGCTGCAACTGGCCGATGGCCACGCCAAGATCGGCTTGCGTATCGGCCGGGTCCTTGAGCTCGATCACCACGATCGGCAGGCCATTCAGGAACAGCAGCAAATCCGGGCGGATGTGCTTGCCCGATAGGCCGGTGATGGTGAGTTGGCGTACCGCCAGCAGGTCATTGGCCGCGGGATTGTCAAAATCGACCAGGCGTGAGCGACCGCCACGCATTTCGCCCGTCTTTGTGGCGCGATACTCGACCGGCACTCCACCGATCAGCAAGCCATGGAACCACCGGTTGTTCTGGACCAGCGCCGGGTGCGGTGGATGCGAAAGCGTCCGTACCACGCCCTGCAAAACATCACGCGGCAAGTCGGGGTTCAGGCGTTGCAGTGCGGCGACAAGGCGACCGGACAGCACGACATCAGCAAACGACGCGCGCTCCGGTTGTGGCGCATCCGGCCCAAGCTCGGGACCGTTGCGCAAATCGAATCCGGCCTCGCGGAACAACCCGAGTGCCGTCAGTTCGACATCCTGTTCATGCACCATGGGCAACCCGTACCGGGGTCACCGCCTCCGCAATCGGCTGGAACTCGGCCCCCGTACAGGGCGTGAAGCCCTGCGGCCATGGCGTCTGCAACGTACACAGCAGGCGCATCTGCAAAGGCGCGCCATGGTTCACGCGGGCCACGCGAAGATCGATGGCCGACATGTCATTGCGCGCCACCAACACGCGCACGTCGCGCGCCAGGTAACGCGGCACGTAGCCGAGCCGCAGCCGTTGCACGCCATCATCGAGAACGGCGACAGCGTGTGGATCGTGTTCGTTGGCGTCTTCCAGCTCCACGTGCAGGGCATCGTTCGTACGCAGCTCAGCCAGTCGTTCATGGGCTTGTGCCGAGGCATGCCGCAAACCGTGCAAAAAGAAACGCGTTGCGTAGTTGCCATGCGCATCGGCAACCGGCATGGGGAACACCTCCAGCGCGTCGGTCTGGCGGATGCCTTCGGTCACACCCAACACCGCGAGCGGGTCAGGTGGATCCTTCGGATCAAAGCCGCTCCACATCAGCCAGGCTTCGTATTCCGGACGCGAGCGGGCCAACAGGCGGTTGGTAAAGAGCGGAAACAGTGTTCGTGACCGGTACACCACCTCCAGATCCCCCATGCCAGGAAACGGGTAAAAGCCCGTCAGTGTGCGTGCGCCCTGGGTATAAACAAAACGGTACTCCCCCTGCGCATGCTCCAGTCGCGCCACCGGCGACCACTCGCCACGTTCAGTCGAGCCGCCGCGCCATGCAATGAAAACGGTCGTGTTCATGGCTCCTCCGAGGCCAGTATCCGCCGCCGGTTCTCAATCAACAAGTCCAACGTGAACCGCCTACAAACCGCCGACATCCGGTCCGGGTGGATCGGTTCTAGAATGGCCTTGACGGCATCGCTTTCCAGCGCTTTCAATCGTGCACGCCAGGCCGCGGCGGCAATCGGCACCCGCTGCGCCCAGGCGCACCATGCCTCCAGCGTGGGCAAAGGCGATTTGGCCGGAACATTCGCATACAGAGCCGAGCGCGCACGGCGGGCAAAGTGTGGAATCTGACGGTTGCGATCACGCGACGTGAGCCGTTCGGAACGCTCGTCGTCGGACAAGTTGCGCGCCAGTGCGGCTCCGTGGTCAAAACTTGGCGCCAGCGACAGGTGCTGCCCGTCCCATACCGCGCCCCAGTTTTCGTGGTGGCGATCTTGGTTGGCGATCCACGCATCTAGCATCAGGTAGCCAGCGAACACATCCGCTGCACTTTGGACCACGCCAGGCAAGGCGGTACACCAATCCGCTGTCGGCATGTCCAGCAAACGCACTACCTCGAACACCGCATCCACCGTGTGCTCATGGCAGCGGTAGCGCCGCCCGTTGGCATCCGGATAGCCCGGATCGAGCGCAAGCAACAATTGGTTGCCATGTACCAGGGCCAGCGGCGACGGCGCGAGCGAAGCACACACCACCCCCGGGCGCTCCTGGTCGACGTCGTACGCCATCTCGTAATGCACATGCGGCAGGCCCAGCAATGCGGCCAGTTCGCAACTCACCTTCTCTGCCCAGTCTTCGCCAGTGCCCCGTTCTTCCGCCTTGAACAACATCAACGCGTCGCCGTCCAGATACCAGAACTTGGCCTTGGTGCCGAGATACTCGACTGCTTCGGCACGCGAGGACTGGATGCGGACGACGGGGTACACGCTAGGCCACCGCAGCGAGGGACCGCTCCGCATCGCGCACGCGGATTTTGCCGCTCAGCAGTTTGGGGAGCAGGTAGTCGCGCATTTCGGCAAGACGCTCGGACTCGTCGTGGTGTGTCGACCGCAACGCAAACAGCGGATCGGCGATGCTTGCAAACGCTTTGCGGATGGATCGTGCAGGTATGACCACAAGGTGCCCCAAAACGTCCTTGGGCCGCACCCGTTGATGACTGTTGGATGTACCGGATGCGGTACGCGCAAGCTCTTCTCGAAACTCTCGCTGTTGGAATTGACAATAAAGGTAGTGCCGGTCCGTCGCTGCACCTGGGACGAAGACCAAGAACTCCGTTGATGCAATCTGTCGTCTTTCGCACGGCGGCGGTGGAAGCCAGATTCGTGCGATTCGTGGGTTTAGCTTGGACAGCAACACACACTCATCGACGACAAGGAACTTGCTGCTCTTGATCGCACTTCCCGGTTCAACAACGACACGCATGCCTGCATCGAATGCCGGAATGCTGAAATGATCGAATAACTCCGCCGAATGCTCCTGCGGCTTGACCAGTGCCTTGGAGAGCGTCGCCAGCTCTTGAATGCTGCCACCACGCCACCCTTCCGGCACGGGGCCGATGGCGGAATCTACGAAGCGGGTGGGCAGCGCGTCGAAGACGGGCTGAGGCATGGAGGGGAAGCTGGTTCTGCCTTCGGCCTTGGCCTTGACCGGCTCGAAGTCCACGAACCAGGCGCGGAAGATAGCCCGCGCCAGCTTCTCCAGCGCCTGTGCCGTGCGCC
>JACDJC010000566.1_pt1 | contig 42259 bp, 34 predicted proteins | sample 7454191 | NCBI WGS metagenome assembly JACDJC01 (sample SAMN14253291, study PRJNA609438) | sludge metagenome | isolation source: sludge after 25d culture with pyrite and EDTA | collected 2018-12-20
TCAAGCGCCCGCTTAAACGCTTACGGGCGCATCTGCCTTGGCTTGGCTTGGCTTGGCTTGGCTTGGCTTGGCCTGGCATCAGAATGGGTGACTGCGAAGCACGCACACCCGGCGTCTTGCAGCCGTGATATGCGACACGTGAGAGCTTGATGCGGGCCCTCGGACGGACCGACATTACGCCGACGACGCGTAGTAGGTCGACGCGGCACTGCCGCAGTACCGGTTCGAAATCTTTGTCTCACGCGATCATTCTCATTGTCGTGCCGCCCGCCATCGCGACGTCTGGCGGCGGGCGTTTTCTCAGCTGCGTCGATACCCCGGCCCGCTACGGCGTGCAGCGATCAAACGGCGCCACCGATCGCGGGTGCGCCAAGCCGCTTGGGAGGTCGCGCCAGCCAGACCAGCACCATCAGGGCGACGAAGAAGCAGCCGGACAGCCAGAAGATGTCGTTGGTCGCCATCAATACCGCCTGCTGATTGATGAGCTGATCCAGCATCGCCGGATCGGTCGCGGGGTCGGCCAGGCTGCCCAAGGCATCGGCAAGCGCCGGGTCGAAGGCCGAGATGTGTGAGGTGAGGATGCTGTGATGGAAGTCTGTTCGACGCGCCCACAGGGTGATGCTGAGCGAGGTGCCGAAACTGCCGGCGAGGATGCGCGAGAAATTCGACAGGCCGGTGGCGCTCGCCATCATCCGCGGTGGAATGTCCGCCAGAGTGAGCGCGGTCAGCGGCACAAAGAAGGTCGCGACGCCAAAACCCATCAACAGCCGTGGCAGCACAATCTGCTGAAAGCTGACGTCGGTGTTGAAATGGCTGTTCCAGAACGACACCGCGGCAAACACTGCGAAGCTGAAGCTGGACCAGACGCGCAGGTCGAGCTTGTGCATGTTCTTGCCGACCAGCGCCGACAGGAATACCGGCAGAATACCGATCGGCGCGGCCGCCATGCCGGCCCAGGTCGCGGTGTAGCCCATGTTGGTCTGCAGCCACAGCGGCAGGATCACCACGTTGCCGAAGAACACCAGATAGCCGATGCTGAGGATGACCGTGCCGACCAGAAAGTTGCGCTGGCCGAACAGGTGCAAATCCACCACCGGGTGGCGGTCGGTCAGTTCCCAGATCACCAGTACGCTCAAGGCCACCGCCGCCACGATCGCCAGCGTGACAATGGTGTCGGAGCCGAACCAGTCCAGGTCGTTGCCCTTGTCCAGCAGAATCTGCAGCGCCCCGATGCCCAGCACCAGCAGCACCAGGCCGATCTTGTCGATGGGCACGATCTCGGTCGCGCTGGAGCGCGTGCCGATGAGCGTCCAGGTGACGAAAGCCGACAGCAGGCCGACCGGCAGGTTGATGTAGAAGATCCACGGCCAGCTGATGTTGTCGGTGATCCAGCCGCCGAGAATCGGCCCCAGAATCGGCGCGACAATGACGGTCATCGATCACAGCGCCAGTGCCAATCCTCTTTTTTCCGGCGGGTAGTTGTTCAGCAGCAGGCTTTGCGACAGCGGAATCATCGGCCCGGCGACCGCGCCCTGCAGTACGCGCGCGGCGATCAGCGTCGGCAGGCTGGGGGCCAGACCGCACAGCCCGGACGCCACGGTGAACAGCAGGGTCGACAGCACGAACAGGCGGACGTCGCCGAAGCGGCGCGACAGCCAACCGGTGAGCGGCAGCGCGATGGCGTTGCTGACGGCGAACGAGGTGATGACCCAGGTGCCCTGGTTCGGGCTGACTGCCAGATCGCCCGAAATCGCCGGCAGCGAGACATTGGCGATGGAGGTATCCAGCACCTGCATGAAGGTGCCAAGACTCAGCCCCAGCGTCAGCAGGATCAGGATCGGGCCACGCAGCGGCGGATGGGCGGTCATGGTTCGGGCTCAGCGCTTGCGGACCTGGTTGGCCTGCACGATCGAACGGATCAGCGCATCGGCGCCGGTCGCGTCTTCCACCGGGGTGAGATAGCGGGTTGCAGACACGGCTTCCGGGTTGCCGGCGGCGCGGGTTTCGACCTCGACCGTCATCGACAGGCCGACCCGCAGCGGATGCTCGGCCAGTTCGCCGGGGTCGAGCGCGATCCGCACCGGCAGGCGCTGGACGATCTTGATCCAGTTGCCGCTGGCGTTCTGCGGCGGCAGCATGGAAAACACACTGCCGGTCCCCGGCGACAATCCGACCACCGTTCCATGGAAAGTCCTGCCGCTGCCGTAAAGATCGGACACCAGCTGCGCCGGCTGGCCGATGCGCATGCCCTTCAACTGGTCCTCCTTGAAATTGGCCTCGACCCACAACTCGGTCATCGGCACGATCGCCATCAGCGCCGCGCCAGGCGCGACTTGCTGGCCGATCTGCACCGAGCGCTTGGCCACCTGGCCATCGGCCGGCGCGCGGATCTCGCAACGGTTCAGCGCCAGCCAGGCTTCGCGCAGCCGAGCCTCGGCCTGCTTGACCGCCGGGTGGGTCGCCACCGTGGTGCCTTCCACTGCGGCGGTCGAGGCGGCCAGCCGGGCACGCGCCAGATCGAGTTCGGATTTCGCCTTGTCGCGTGCGGCGTGCGCGTGCTCGGCCTCCTCGCGCGAGACCGCCTCGACCGCAACCGCACGGTTGCGCCGCGCCAGATCGGCCTCGGCCTGCTCCAGGGTGCGGCGCTTCACTGCCAGATTGGCGCTCTGCTCGGTGTGCGCCGCAAACGCCTGGCTGATCTGGCGCACGGCTTCGCCCAGATCCGCTTCGGCCTTGGCGAGCGCCAGCCGGGCATCGGTGTCGTCGAGCTTCACCACCACCTGGCCCTGTCTGACGAAATCGGTGTCGTCGGCCAATACCGCCACCACCGAGCCGGCGATGCGCGGCGTGGCCCGCAGCAGGTTGCCAGCCACGTAGGCGTCGTCGGTGGATTCATGACCACGGCTGTGGAGGAACCAGCGTACCCCCCAGACCGCCGCCGCAGCCATTAAAACCAGCGCCAGTATCGTCAGCAGGCGTTTGCGTTTGACTGTGTTGTTATCCGGCGTTTGTTCGGGCAATTTGGTCGGAGTGGCTTTGATAGCTTGATCGATCGTTTCATCAGTCATGGGCTGCAAGCTCCCGGCTCAAAGCGTCGCCGCCCAGCGCCTTGAACAGCGCCACCCGGGCGCGCAGACGTGCGGCCCGGATCTCGATCTCGTCCAGTTGCTGGCCGAGGACGGCGGTGTCGGCTTCGAGCGAGTCGAGGCGAGCGGCCAGTCCGAGCGTCTGGCGCTGAACCACCAGACCACGGGTCTGCTCGGTTTGCCGCATGGCCCGTTGCTGCGCCTGGCTGCGCTGTTCCAGCTTGAGAATCAGGGCATAGGCGTCGGCCGCCGCGCTTGTTTGTCGCTGTCCTGTACTGAAGTCCCGGCCAACCCTGCCAGCGTGGCAGCTGTTTGTGGGGTTTTCAGCGCCGGTCGGGCCGGCAGGTCGTGAGGCAGTTGGGCACAGCCGGCCAATACCAGGAAAAAAGCCGCCAGACAGCGCTTCATGACGCCTCCCTGAAGCGGGCGAGGCCAGCGAGCATCTTGCGCAACAGACGGTCGAACTCGACCACCTCGGCAACGCTGAAGTCCGCCCACTGCCGTTCGATCTGTTGCCAGATCGCCGGCAAGACCTTGAGGATCAATTTCCGCCCGTCGGCGGTCAACGACAATTCCACCCGCCGCCGATCCTGCGCACTCGGCTTGCGGCTGACCCAGCCTGCGCTGACCAGTTCATCGGTCAAACGCGTCACGTTGGTTCGGGAAGCAAGCAAGGCGTCGCTCAAGTGACTGGGATTCAACCGGTTGCCCTCGCTGCCGAGGATCAAGGCAAGCGCCAGAAAGCTCGAGCTGTTAAGGCCGAATTCTGAAAGCTGCTGGTTATAAACACCTTCCATCTCCATGAAAACATGGAACAACAGGCGGTTGAGCACAACCCGGCCCCGTGGCATGCCGGGCAGTTGCCCGGCAACACGATCGATCCCGTTCTCGAAATAGCTGAAGTCCAGCTTCATGTCCTTGCAAGCTAACTTACGAAGTGTGCTCCTACCATAGTCACGGAAATAGTTTCATATGTAACTATTTGTGTGGTCGCCACCACGAAGTTCGACTGATGCTGCGCCAACGAAATCAAAGGTTTGCCCTCAAGAGGCCACCAAGCCAGAAAGCTGTGGGTGTCATCTCACAACATCTTTATTATCAATTAGATGGCATCCGTTTCTAATGGAGAAATGAAGATATTCCCGAGCACGGCCTTGGCCGCTGTCAGGATTGCTACACTCGATTCCGTTCGTTTATGATCGACGCCCTGCGCGGCGGAGGTCGCTCGCCTCTCAATTCCATCCGCTTTTCGAGGTATTTCCATGCAGTCCGGCCCCAGAGAAATCGTCACCCCGTTTCGTCCGATCCCGCTCGATGTCCCGGAGGGCATGAAGCCCAACGAGTTCTTCAACAGCACCGAGAACCTCAACGACCTGGCCCATAACAACGGCCTGCTGCAGAACCCGGAAGGCCTGCTGCTGTACCGCAAGGCTTTGGGGCACAGCAACGAATTCGACACCTCGATCATCTACAACACCTCGCGCACCATCCTCGACCCGCTGGGCCGGCCGGTGCGCCGCACCCAGGTGCCCGAGCAGGTGAAGAACGTGTGGAACCGGATGAACGAAGTGATCATCGAGTACATGCTGGAAACCTATCCGGATCCCGACGAGACCCTGGTGCTCGCGGGCGAGGCAAGCCTGGACGCGACCTGGCCGCTGACTTCGCCGGGGGTGCCCAGCATCCGCATGCTGCACAATCACTTCATCGTCTTCAACAAGGCGCAATTACGCGACGCACCGATCGCCGATGCGAGCAACCCCAACCTCACCGATGGCGGCCAGCACTCCTTGTTCCAGGCGCATATGCGCGACGTTTACCGGGCCTTCTTCGACGATCTGGACCTGCAGATCCTGCAGCCCTGCCAGGCGGGTTCCTGCAAGATCGCGCTGACCGGCTATCCGCAGGGTTTGCCCAGCTGGGAGGTCACCGGCGGCGCCGCGTCACTGAAGAAAGTCCGCTTCTGGAAGGAGTACGACACCATCCTCAAGGGCTTCAGCGACTTCTACCGCACCTTCTTCGGTCAAGTGTCCACGCGCAACGCGCCGTTGCCGCGCGACATCTATTTCCCCGAACTGGTGGAGGAAAAGCTGCAGTTCAACAACGACCTGCTGAAAACCGCGAAGATGGTGCGCGACCGCTGCATCAAGGACGCGAAGTACGCCAACTCGATCCGCTGGCAGCCCGCCTTCAAGCAACTCATCTACCGTAACGATGCCGGCAAGCTGATCGTCACCATCAGCCAGAATTCCATCGGCAACGCCATCACCGAACTGCTGGGCGTGGTGGTGAAACGCACGCCGGACGCGGAAGCCTACGGCCAAGCCGAGCCGGCCCTGATCGAAAAGCTGCTCGAAGTGCGGCGTCGCCTGGTCGAAGCGGATCTGGGCAGCGGCATCGCCACCCCGCACTGGGAAGCCGAATAAGGCCGGGCCGGCCAGGGAAAATCAGCCCAACACCACCTCGACCTGGTGCTCGCGGTGGTCGTCGACCAGCAGAATGCTCAGGTCGGGGCGGTTGACGCCATCCACCGTCACCCGGCTCACCGACTGCGACGAATCGCCAACCCGCTTGACGGTGATGTGGTAGACCGTCTCGCGATAACGATAGTGGATTGTGTAGCTATCCCAGTGGGTCGGGATACACGGCGTGACGCGCAGACGATCCACCTCCAGTCGCAGGCCGAGCAGAGTTTCCACGCTCAACCGGTACATCCAGCCGGCCGCCCCGGTGTACCAGGTCCAGCCGCCGCGACCGGCGTGCGGCGGGGCACCGTAAATATCCGCACACATGACGTAGGGCTCGACCCGGTAGTGCTCCATCGACTCGGGGGTGCTGCCGTGGTTGATCGGATTGAGCATGGCAAAGAGCTCCCACGCGCGTTCGGTGTCGCCCATTTCGGCAAACGCCATCGTGGTCCAGATCGCGGCATGGGTGTACTGGCCGCCGTTCTCGCGGACGCCGGGAATATAGCCCTTGATATAGCCGGGCTCCAGCGCCGATTTGTCGAACGGGGGATCGAGCAGCTGGATCAGCTGCGCATCGCGTCGCACCAGGTGCTGGTCAACCGCCGCCATTGCCCGGCGGGCGCGCTCGGGGTCGCCGCCGTTTGAGATGACCGCCCAGCTCTGGCTGATCGAGTCGATCCGGCATTCGTCATTGGTCGACGATCCCAGCGGGGTGCCGTCGTCGAACCAGGCGCGCCGATACCAGGCGCCATCCCAGGCCTCGGCCTCGATGTTGGTGCGCAATTGCGCCGCCTCGCCGGTACAGCGCTCGGCAAACTCCGTGTCGCCGCGGGCGTGCGCCAGAGCGGAAAACAGCTCGAGGTTCCGGTACAGGAACCACCCCAGCCACACGCTTTCGCCCTTGCCCTGGTGGCCGACCAGATTCATGCCGTCGTTCCAGTCGCCGCTGCCCATCAGCGGCAACTGATGGACGCCGAAGCGCAAGCCATGCGTGATGGCGCGTACGCAATGCTCGTACAGGCTGGCGGTTTCGGGCGAGCGTTGCGGCTGGTCGTAGTAGGCCTCTTCTTCCGGATTCAGTTCGCGACCCTCAAGGAAATGGATCATTTCGTCGAGCACGCCGGTATCGCCGGTTGCCGCCACATAGCGGCAGGTGGCAAACGGCAGCCACAGATAATCGTCGGAAAAATGCGTGCGCACGCCCTGGCCGTTGGGCGGATGCCACCAGTGCTGCACGTCGCCCTTGGCGAACTGGCGCTCGGCGCAGCGGATCAGCTGCTCGCGGGCGAGCCAGGGGGTGGCGTGGATCAAGGCCATGGTGTCCTGCAACTGATCGCGGAAACCGTAGGCGCCGCCGGATTGGTAATAGCCACTGCGTCCCCACAGCCTGCAGGAGATGGTCTGGTAGACCAGCCAGCCGTTGGCGAGCACGTTGAGGGCGGGGTCCGGCGTCTCCACATTCACCGCACCCAGGGTGTGGTTCCAGTATTTCCACACGGCTTCCAGTGCCTGCCGGGCGCCCGCCGGCCCGCCGAAGCGCTGGATCAAATTCCGCGCTTCGTCGGTATCGCGGGCGGCGCCGAATACGAACACGACCTCGCGCGTTTGCCCTTCGGCTAGCTCAAACCGGGCCTGGATCGCGGCGCACGGGTCGAGACCGGCGCCGATCCGGCCGGACAGGCGCTTGCGCCGCATCGCTGCCGGGCTGGCCAGCGAGCCGTTGCGGCCGATGAACTCGGTGCGGTTTCCGCTGACAGCCCGTTCGCGTTCGCTGACCTGTGCAAAGGCGACCCGGTTGGCGCATTCGAGGCCGTAGGCGTTGTGAGCGAACAGGGCTCCGCTCTGCGGATCCTTCTCGGTCACGATATGCATCAGGTTGGCGTGTCGCCACGCGCCGAGCACCAGTTCCCAATAGCCGGTCAACGACAGACTGCGTGCACGCTTCGACTGGTTGTGCAGCTTGACCACCACGAACTTGACCGGGGCGTCCATGGCGACGTAGGTATGCAGCTCCGAGGCGATGCCGGATTCGACATGCTCGAACACGCTGTAGCCGAATCCATGCCGGCAGACGTAGCCGGAGCGACCGCCGGCGGGCAGCGGCGTCGGCGACCAGAACGCGCCGGTTTCCTCGTCGCGGATGTACAGCGCCTCGCCGCTCGGGTCGGAGAGTGGGTCGTTGTGCCAGGGTGTCAGCCGGAACTCGTGCGCGTTTTCCACCCAGGTATACGCGCTGCCGCTCTCGCTGACGACGGTGCCGATGTGCGGGCTGGCGATGACGTTGACCCACGGCGCCGGCGTGCGCTGCCCCGGTTCGAGGGTGATGACGTATTCGCGCCCGTCCGGAGTGAAGCCACCCAGGCCGTTGCTGAAAATGCGCTTGCGTGTCGCCAGCGGTACGATGGTTTCGCTGACCGCCCGCCGCGTGGGAACCAGGCGGTCCGATACACGTTCAGGCGAGACCCGACGCTCCGTCTGCTCGATCAGCGTCTCGACCGCATCGCTGAAAACGATGCGGGCAACGGTCTGCAGCAACACCCGTTCATCCTCGGTCAGTTCTTCGGCACGCCGTACAAAAACGCCGCCAGGTTTATCAATGATTTGCGCTTCGGGTCCGGCGTTGATCAATCCCATGATCCGGTCATGCAGCACCGCCCGATAACCCGAAAAATCCTCGTTCACGATCACCAGGTCCGAGCGCAGGCCCTTCAGTCGCCAATAGGCATGGGCTTGCAGCATCTGCCTGACCAGGCCGATCCGATTGAGGTCGCCGATGTGGATCAGTACGATCGGCAGATCGCCCGAGACGCCAAAGCGCCACAGCCCGGACTGCCTCAGCTGGTTGCGGGCGATGATGCCGGGTGCGGCGCGGCGCAGGGCGTTGCCGTAGATGACGGAGTTGGCCAGGCGGCCGTAAACCTGTGCATCGGCTTCGCTGGCATTGAGATGGCGCAGCACCTCCTGGCTTTGGAACCAGGCCATTTCAAAGGCACGCTCGACGAAGTGCCGGTCGCAATACTTATCAAGCAAGGCCAATGCGGCCTCGCGCGTGTCCGCGATACCCAAGATGATCTGCACGCTCGCCGATTCGTCGGCCTGCAAGGTAACAGTGCGGCGGATCGCCACGATCGGATCGAGTACCGGTCCCGCGGTATTCGACAGGGTCGGCGGGCTGTCACGATCATCCAGCATTACCGGATTGGCGGTCGTGCGGCCGCGTCCGATGAACCGGGCACGATCGGTTTCGTAAGTCGGCGCATCGGCTGTCGCGCCGGGAGCGGCCAGCAGATGAAACATCCACGGCACCTGCTCCCCCGGAGTACGCGGCCGCCGGGTGCAGAGGATCGCCTGCCGTTCAGGCAGGATTTCGGTTTGCACGAACAGATTGCTGAATACGCGGTGTGCCAGATCGGCATTCAACGGCGCCAGTACGACTTCCGCATAACTCGTCACCTCGATGTGACGGGTGCGAGACGACTGGTTGGTGAGGGTGAGGCGGCGGATTTCGACGTCGTCCTCGGGGGACACGCTGACCTCGGTATACGCGCCGATTGCGTGATCACGGCGCCGGTATTCGGCACGCGCCTGCACGAAAATCGCCTCGTAGTGATCAGCGGGGCGCAGCGTCGGTTGATGCGCGGTCGACCAGTAACGTCCGCTGTCGCGGTCACGCAGATAGATGAAGGTACCCCAGTCGTCGGCCGTGACATCCTCGCGCCAGCGCGTGACGGCGAGGTCGTGCCAGCGGCTGTAACCGCCGCCGGCATGGCTTGCCATGACGTGGTAGCGGCCGTTGGACAGCAGGTGAACTTCGGGTATCGGCGTACTTAGCTCGGTGAATACCCGCATGATCCCGCTGGCTTCTGCGGCGGGAGGCCGTGCGGCCGCGCTGACTTCAGCGGCATGCGGGTGCAGGGTTGCGCCCGTCTTCGGCACCCGTTCCTGCAGCAACAGCTCGGTCGCTTTCGCCAGCGGGTCCGACATGAACCGGCGTTGCATCGGTTGGTCGAGCAGGATATACGCAAACGCCAGCAGGCTCATGCCCTGGTGATGTGCCATGAATGTCCGAACGATGGCGTGGCTCTTGTCCCGGGTGACCCGCGATGGCGTGTAATCGATCGCCTCATAGAATCCATGGGTACCGACAAAGCCAAGACTAGCCAGTGTTTGCAGGTTACGGCACGCTTTCCGCGGCCGTACCATCAGCGCCAGTGCGCTGGCGTAAGGGGCGATCACCAGATCGTCGGCCAGGCCGCGCTTGAAGCCGAGGCCAGGCACGCCGAACGCCCGGTATTGATAAACCTGGTGCACATCGGTGGCGTTGTAGCAGGACTCGGAAATTCCCCAGGGTACCGCGCGTTGCCGGCCATACTCGATCTGACGCGACACCGCGGCCATGCAGGTCTGCTCCAGCAAGGTGTTCGGGTAGCGCGGCATGATCAACTGCGGCATCAGGTACTCGAACATCGAACCACTCCATGAGATCAGGCTGACGTCGCTGCCATGGCTGGTCAGCAGGCGGCCGAGCGCGAACCAGTGCGTCTGCGGAACCTGACCTTCTGCAATGAGCAGAAAACTGGCCAGCCGCGCTTCCGACGCCAGCAGGTCATAGCAGGATGGATCACGGCGCCGTTCACCAACGTCATAGCCGATACTCAGCAGGTTGCGCTCGCGATCGTAGAGAAACTCGAAATCCATCACCGCCAGCGCACGACACTGTGCGATCAGCTCGTCGATGATGCCAAGCCGTTCGACCGCGCCCGGGTGCAGCCCTGTCGCCGCACCGGATCCGGCGCCGGGCGCACCTGCAAAGGCCAGTTCGGCCAGGCTTGGAATGCCGCTGAAGTGCTGCGCTTGCGGCACCAGGAATGCAATCTCATCCCGCAGGGCCTGAGATTGCCGGGTGAGCGCCCGCACCCAGTAAACCAGCTCGCCATCGATACCGAGATCCGCCGGCAGCCAGGCAAGCAGTTCCTCGCCGGCGCGATGAATCTCATCCAGCGCGCCGATGGAGGCGGCCAGTGTCGATGACGGTCGCGCGAGCGTGAGCGCACTGAGGCTGTCCTGCAGCCCTTTGACCCGCTTTTCCAGCGCCGGCATGTCTGACGCGGACACATGTTCGGCCAGCACCTGCACGCTGTCGTGCAGCCCCTGAAACGCGTTGGGCGACAGCACCGGCTGGTGTTTCAACTCGGCCAGTCCCGCTTCCAGGGTCAGCAGGCTGCCGACCAGGTTGCCGCTGTCGACCGACGAGACGTATTTCGGGTGGAGGGGTTGCAGCGTGCGGGTGTCGTACCAGTTGTAGAAATGACCGCGGTGGCGTTCCAGCCTTTTCATCGCATCCAGAATGTTCCCGATACGCTCGACACATTCGCCAGCGGTGAGGTAGCCGAAATCGCACGCGCTCAGCTCGGCCAGCAGCGCCATGCCCATATTGGTGGGCGAGGTGCGCGAAGCGATCGCCGGAGCCGGATATTCCTGGAAATTATCCGGCGGCAGCCAGTTGTCCTCGGGACCGACGAAGTCGGCGAAAAAACGCCAGGTGCGTCGGGCCGAGATCCGAAGAAATGCCCGCTGATCGGCACTCAGGCCCGAGGCCGGAGCAGACAGCGGCTGGCTGATCCACCAGGCGACAAGCGGCGAGATCAACCACAGCAACAGGATCGGGGCTGCATAGGGCCAGCCCGCGACAGGACTGTCAGCGGGCGCAAACACGATCCCCAGCGCAATCGCGACGGCGGGGGCGACCCACATTTCGCGGAAAACACCGGCCAGCGAGCGGCGTGCATTGCGGCTGGCGTAAGACGGCAGGTGCCACAGCAGCAGGCCGCGGCGGGTGAACAGCATCCGTATCCCCGAGCGCACGATCGCCCCCAGGGAGATCAGCGTGTCGTAGGGTAATAAGCTCAGGTTTAGCAGGGACAGCGCGATTGGCCGGCCCGCGGACCGGCTGGTCAGGCTCAGATGCACCCTCCAGCTGCGGTCTTCGGGCTTGCGAATGAGTTCGATGGCACTGGACAACAGGGGGGGCAGCAGTGCCACGCCGATGACCAGCAAGGTCCATCCCCACGCCGGCCCCAGGCCCAGCAACCAGCCGCCGACCAGCAAGGCGAGCAGCGACGGGGCGACCAGACTGCGCCGAAGATTGTCGAACAGCTTCCATATCGACAAGGCCGAAAGCGGGTTCACCTGGCGTTTCGCGTTGGTGTTACCGGAGTCAGGAGGTCCTGGCACACGCGGCAGCAGCCAGCCGGCGAGCTGCCAGTCGCCGCGTATCCAGCGGTGCCGCCGGCTGGCCTCAATAACGTAACTGAGCGGATGTTCTTCGATCAGTTCGACATCGGTCACCAGTGCCGAACGCGCATAGCCGCCTTCCAGCAGGTCGTGGCTGAGGATGAGATTTTCCGGGAAGCGGCCGTCGACCGCCAGACGAAATGCATCGACGTCGTAGAGGCCCTTGCCGATGAACGAGCCTTCGCCGAACAAGTCCTGGTAGACGTCCGATACCTCGCGGGTGTAGGGATCGATCCCCGAGTCGCCGGCGAACAGCTTGGTAAAACGCGACTGGCCGGCGCTGGTCAGGCTGATCGAGGCGCGCGGCTGCAGGATCGCGTAGCCTTCGACAATACGGCCCTTGTCGGCGTCGTAGACCGGCCGATTCAGTGGGTGGGCAAGGTTGCCGGTCAGGGTGGATGCGGCATCGCGCGGCAGTTGCGTATCGGTGTCCAGAGTGATGACGTAACGGATCGAACCGAGAATGGATGCATCGCCGACGATGTCAGAGAAGGCCGATTGCGCCTCGCCCCTGAGCCGGGCATTGAACTGCTCCAGTTTGCCGCGCTTGCGCTCGTAGCCCATCCACACCTGCTCGAACGGATTCCATACGCGGGGCCGGTGAAACAGGTAGAAGATGCACGGGCGATCCTCGCGGTAGGTTGCATTGAGCGCCTCGACCGCGGCACGCGCGTGGGCAAGCAGGGCGTCGTCGTCCGGCAACGTTTGCTCGGGCGCATCGTGGAAATCGGTCAGCAGGGCAAAAAACAGGTTCGGATCGCGATTGCCGAGATAGCGGATTTCCATGGCTTCGAGCAGATCGACAATGTCTTGCGGCCCGCCGAGCAGGGTGGGGACGACCACCATGGTGCGGTGGCTGTCCGGGATGCCTTTGGAAAAGTCCAGCCGCGGCAGCACGCGCGGCGGCAGGATCAGCGTGACCAGCAGATTCACCAGCGGAACCACCAGCGCCGAGACGCCGATGACGAGCGGAACCGCCAGCAACCAGGCCCGCCAGTCACCCGATTCGAAGCCGCCGATCGCGGCAAGCATACCCGCTGCTGCCAGCGCGGAGAGCGCCACGATCGGGCCGAGATACAGGACCAGCGGGATCTGCTGGCTCACCCGGCTGAGTCGGACTTTCCATGGCAGCCGGCAGCCGACTGCATGCTCCAGATGCTGACGCCCACGGTCGATCAGGTAATAGCCGACATGCGCACTGCGGTGATCGCGCCCCAATCGTGTTGCGGCCGCCTGCGCAAACTCAATGGCCTGGCGCGCCACCGCGGTTTCGCTGGACGAACTGCTGTTTGCTACATCCTCGATGACATGCCGGTAGCGGTCACGGGTGGCAAAATCCTGGGCGGCGTGGGTTGCGGTCGGGTCCTCACGCAAGATCTGTTCGACCATGCTGAGCGACTCGACGTAATCCTGCCAGTCCATGGCGTCGATGAAGCGCAGGCTGCCGATGCTGTTGGCAATCGAAATCTGGTTGGTTGCAGCGGTTCGGCCGGCCGCTTCCGACAACTGCTTGGCAGTCACTCCCTGTTCGGATAGTTTGTGCTCGATCCAGGTCTGCACGAACCCCATGACTGGGCCCTGAGCCTGGAGCCGGGCATAAAACTCCTCGACAAATGGCGCGGTCAGCGGCACATCGGCATTGGCAAACTCGGCCAGCAACTGGATCAGCCGGTTCGGTTCGGTTTCGGCCGTCGCCAGCATGCGGTCGGCCCAACTGATGGCGGCATCGCGCTCCTCGCGCCGGCGGGCAATCTGTGTCCCGATGCGCCGAAGATTTTCCAGCAGCGCCAGCTGCAGCATGATCGGAAAAGCCCACAACTCGCCCAGTTTCAACGGTTCGACCGTCTGGTAGGCGGCGATGAACTGGGTGGTGTTGTCGCTGTCGACGCGGCCGTCCATGTGCGAGATCAGTTCCAGCGCCAGGTCGTAGATGCGGGGGAAGCCGGCCAGCAGGCCATCGGCCAGTCGTGGCAACTGCTGGCTGTAGCCGCGCGGCAGATGTCGCCGTGCCAGGCTGATTTGTTGTTCGATCAGATAAAAGTTATCGAGCAGCCAGGTCTCGACCGGCACGATCCGTTGCCCCTGCGTGGCAGCGACGGCGACGACGTCATACGCTGCCAGCAGCACGCTCGCATTGTCCGCCAGCCGCGGCAGCAACCGGTCCGGGCCTGGCCGCGGATCGATTCGATGCTGGCCGGCCAGCATCGCGGCGTGGCGCTTCAGTTGCTCGATACTCAACAGTTCCGAGCGCAGCAACCCGGTATCCCGGACATTACGCAGCGCATTCCGCGTCCGGGCCGAAAATCCGAATTTTGTGATGGCGATGACATTCTCCTCGCTCGAACATGGGAAACGCTATCGGGCCGTCTCACCAAGGTCTGCCGATGGGCATCCCGGTGGAATTGAGGTCATCCAGCTTGAGCGGCTGATTCGGCCGCAATCGGCTGATACAGACAGAATAGGACTTGAGCGGTCCGCAAGCCGAAAACGCTGCCTGTGAACTTCAAAGGCGTGGATGAGCCCGTATATCCGACCCGTTGCATTGAGCCGGCGAACGCTCATCACCCGTCCCACCAATATAACCGAACGGTTTCAGCAGCCTTGGAGAGCTGCGAAGCAAGGCTCTCCAAGCGAAGTCCGGGTGATGACCCACGCGGCACGTTTTTCCTCATTTGGTAGTATCGAAGCTTCCCCTGTTGCCGAGCTGCCGATTGGGTTTCCTGGGCCAACGCCGCGCCCACTCAGCTGGCCGGTCGTGTGTCGGCTGCCATCCCCAATCCACAAAACCCAAAGAGAAGTCATGCCCCAGAATTTCATTCAATTGATCAACTGGCTGGAACTCCACCCGGTTTCCTACACCGTGCTTTCCCTCGTCGCCCTGTGCCTGCTGGCCTGGGCCGCCAACTGGCTGACCAAACGTATCCTGCTGCGTGGTTTGCGTCATCTGATCAGTCTCTCCGCGCTCGCCGAAACGCCCGAGCTGACGCCTTTACGCGTGATTTCCCGTCTCGCCAACATCGTCCCGGCGCTGGTCCTGACCCTCGGCATCCGGGCGGTTCCGGATTTACCGGCAACGCTCGCCACGGTCGTCCAAAACGTCTGCAGCGCGTTCATCGTGCTGACCATCGCGCTCGCCATCGACGGTGCTTTGAGCCTGATGGGTGAGCTGTATCAGCGTCGTCCGGATGCCGATCGCCGGCCGATCAAAGGTTATCTGCAGGTGGTGAAGATCCTCGTCTACGCGCTTGCCATCATTCTCATGGTCGCCAGCCTGATCGACCGTTCACCGCTGATCCTGCTGTCCGGCGTCGGCGCCATGGCCGCGGTACTGATGCTGATTTTCCAGGACACACTGCTCTCGCTCGTGGCCAGTGTGCAACTCAGCTCCAACGACATGGTCCGGGTCGGCGACTGGATCGAGGTGCCTCAGCTCAACGCCGACGGCGACGTGATCGACATCGCCCTGCATACCGTGAAGGTGCAGAACTGGGACAAGACCATCACCACGATTCCAACCAAGCGCCTGATCAGCGATTCGTTCAAGAACTGGCGTGGCATGAGCGAATCCGGTGGCCGCCGGATCAAACGCAGCCTCTATCTCGACCAGAATAGCGTGCACTTTCTCTCCGCCGAGGAGCGGCACCGACTGGGCCGTTTTGCGCTGCTCGACGGATACCTGTCGGCCAAGGACGCGGAATTGAAGGCGTGGAACACCAACCTGTCGAGCGAAAAGACCGATCAGGTGAATCACCGCCGCCAGACCAATATCGGGATTTTCCGTGCCTACGTGGAACGTTATCTGCGCTCGCACCCGGGTATCCATCAGGAGATGACGCTGATGGTACGCCAGCTTGCGCCGACCGCCGACGGCCTGCCGCTCGAACTGTACTGCTTCACCAATACCACGGCCTGGGTCGCCTACGAGGGCCATCAGTCGAACATCTTCGACCATCTGTTGGCGATCCTACCGGAATTCGGCTTGTGTGTTTTCCAGCATCCCAGCGGCACCGATATGCGCGCCCTGCGAGGCTTGGCGGACGACGCAGCAAAAAGCAGCTTGTCGAAGGAAAATACATGACGATCAATTGGATCGAGATGATCGACGCACGCAGTGCAAGCGCCCTCGCGTCAGGCGCGTTGCAACCGGTGCAGGTCGAGCAGACCAAGATAGAAGAGGGCGGGTTGCACTTCAGCGTGCGCTGGTGTCATCGCTGGCGGTTAAGGATGCGCATCCTGTCCTGGCAATGAAGCACTGTTTCGTACGCGTGCATTGCGGCAAGAATGTGACGGTGGAGGTGGCCGCCGACAGCCTGCATGCAGGGTTTGTCCGCGCCTGCGACGAACTCGGCCTCAAGCCGGGGACCGGTGGCCTGCTGCCACCGTGCAATCTGCTGGCTGACTCGGGCTGGCTGCTGATTCTGACTGTGGGTCTGGTTTTGGGGCAGGCAGAGACTTGGCAGGAGCAGGCTGACTTCAGAACAAAAATCACAGGCTGTGGCGCTGCTGGCCATGCATGGCCGGCAGGTCTATTTTCTTGACTACACCTTGTCTACTGGGGGGCAACCGGAAATCACGTATCGAAAACCCTGGTAGTAACGACATCCGACCAAACACCCTGAAATCACCCACAATGGCGCATAGATGGATAGAATTCCATTCATCACAGACCATGAACCGCCAGGACGTCCTTTCGGGGCGTGTGCAACCGGCCTAGAAGAACAGCAGGTCATCAATCAACGAGCCGGCGCATTTTCAACTCATGTTCATATCCAGCTGTCATCAGCACTCAATCGTCGGCTTACACGGTCAGGGTGCGGCTTCGCGGCAAAGGTTCGCCACCGACGGGGTACCGACCGGGATCGAGCCATCCATCAGGGTGTCGCTGCCATGAGTACGCCGTGCCCGTTTTCCGCCAGAAACGACGGCTCTGCCGAGGGCACGCCTGCGATCGATCTGAAGCAGCTGACCAAGGTGTTTCCGGGCAGCGGCAGGCCCGCGCTGGACGGGATCGACCTGAGCGTTCCGGCGGGCAGCATTTTCGGCATCCTCGGCCCGAATGGCGCAGGCAAGACCACGATCATGTCCACGCTGTGCGGCCTGCTCAAACCGACTTCGGGCTCGGCGTCGATCTGCGGCCACAACGCGGTGACAGAACGCGCATCCATCAAGAAAATACTGGGCATGGTGCCGCAGGAGCCGGCGATCTATCCCACGCTCACCGCCCGTGAAAACCTGGAATATTTCGGCCGCATGCAGGGGCTGTCCGGGCCATATCTGGAGCAGCGGATCATGGCCTGCCTGAAACTGGCCGCAATGGTCGGCGAATCGGACAAGCGGGTAGAACGCCTGTCCGGCGGTTACAAGCGTCGCCTCAATATGGTGATCGGCCTCATCCACGAGCCCAGAGTCCTCATTCTCGACGAACCGACCGTGGCAATCGATCCGCATTCGCGTTCGCTGATTCATCATCGCCTGCGCGAGCTCCATGCAACGGGCGTCTCGATCCTGATTTCGACCCACCAAATGGATGAGGCCGAGCAGTTGTGCCAGGAAATCGCCATCATCGATCGTGGCAGGGTGCTGGTGCAGGGCAAGGTGGCTGACTTGCTGTCGATGCAGGCCAACGAAACCATCCAGTTGCAGATGTCGGGCGAAGCGCCTGTGGATCTGACCGCGCGTCTCGAGCACATTCCAGGCGTACTGGAGGCGCATGTGGCAGGTCGCTGCCTGATGGTGGTTGCCGATCGTCCGGATCAGGTCATGGTTCCACTGTTGCAGGCCTTGCAGCAACATGGCCTGGGGGTGCAATCCTTGAGCTTTGGCACCACCAGTCTGGAAGAGGTGTTTCTTACGCATACGGATCGCCAGGGGGTGTCCAGGTGACCGATAGCCTGACCAAATTTACGGCCAGCATCGTCAAGGAAGTGCGCATCATCAGCCGCGACCATCAAGCCTTGTTCCTGTTCTTCGTGATGCCGGTGTTGTTCGTCCTGATCCTGTCGCTGGCGCTGCGTGATGCATTCGGTGACCGGCCGGGCGCCACCTTCGACGTATTGCTAGTCTCGCAGGATACGGGCGAGGTAACGAAAAGTATCGTCGAAGCATTTCAGTCCAATACCCATATCAAACTGACCCGGACCGACACCACCAGCGAGGCTGAGGCCCGCCGGTCGCTGATCGATGGCCGTTACCGGTTTGTAGTGCTGGTTCCGGCCGACGCCACCGCACAGGCTGAACGTCGGCTCGGCGAAATCATGGCCAAGGTTCCGCCCGAGCTGCGCATGGAAAAACCGGTCAAGCTGGTGGTCATGGCGGATCCGGCGCTGCGCGCGGACTACCGCAAGGTGCTGGAAGGCAGCCTGGATATGGCGTTGCAAGGCGTCGAGATGAAGCTTGGGCGAGAGCAGCTGGAACAGACGATGCGTGCGACCCAGGGCGCGCACTTCGTCGCGCTGCCCGACATGGAACAACAATCGAGGCTGTTTGAGCCCGTGCGCGGTGAAACCGTGACCCGCGCGGGTGTCGGCCCGACCCCGACTTCGGTGCAGCAGAATGCCCCGGCCTGGACCCTTTTGGCCATGTTCTTCCTGACCGTGCCGCTTTCCGTGTCTTTCATTCGCGAGCGCGAGCAGGGCAGCCTGTTCCGCCTGCAGACCATGACCGTTCCTCCCTGGGTGGTGCTGGGTGGCAAGGCCGTGCCGTTTTTCGTCATCAACATGATCCAGATGGCCTCGATCCTCGCGGTGAGTGTCTATGTGCTGCCGCTATTGGGCGGCGACAGGCTGGAACTGGGTAATTCTCCCCTGGCTTTGCTGTTGATGGGGAGCTCGGCCAGTCTGGCGGCCATCGGCTTCGGTATTGCCGTGGCCATGTATTCCCGGACCACCGAGCAGGCCACGAGCTTCAGTTTCGCCACGGTGATGATCATGGCCGCAATGGGCGGCATTCTGGTGCCGAAGGCGGTCATGCCGCCGCTGATGCAGGATTTTGCGGTGCTGTCGCCGCTGTCCTGGGGGCTGGACGGCTTCATCGACGTGTTCGTGCGCGGCGGCGGCGTGCCGCAGGTGTTGCCCGAGGCACTGAGTTTGCTGGCTTTTTCTGCCGTCTGCCACGGCATTGCCATCATGCGCTACCGGAACCAGACCTGAAGCGGTCTCCCGAGAAAATCATGCTCGGCGATGGTGACACCACCGCGCATCACACTATTTGCGCTTTTTTTTGGCGGATCTTTTAGTGCGGGGGCTAGGGCGAGGGGCAGGTTTCGGCATCCGCTTCGCCATTTCCTCGGCCATCGCCTCAAGCCGAATTTTGGCGTCATTGCGGAAAATCTCCTCGCTCACCTGCGGCGGCATCGGGAAGCCGGGTATCAGCACCGCTCGATAGACCAGCCGTACCCGCTGGGTTTTGCCTTCGATCTTCCATTCGCCGGCGAACGACTGCACGTTGCCGGCAGTCCGGTAGAAGCGGATACCTGTTTGAGGTGTCTCTTCCGCCTGCAGGATCATCACCACTGGGAAATTGGGCATCGAGGGAATGCGGCCGCGTTGCTCAATTACCAGGGGGTCGCCAGGGTTGGAAATCACCCGTGATACCAGCAGGTCGGGGACGAAGTCCGCCCAGTGGTTGTAGTCGGTCAGCACTGTCCAGGCCGTTGCGCGGTCGGCCGTGGTATCGATTTCGGCCTGGATATAGAGGCCCGTTGCCTTGTTTTCGATCTGCACGCGAGCCTCGGCCCAAGCCGGATGCGGGCCGGGCAGCAGCATGCCGAGCAGGCCGATTACCACCAGTATCGGCAAGCCTCTCATGGACGCACGGTTTGCGTCTTGCGACGTAGAATTTCCTGACCCATGGCCCGCATCATGTTCTCGATGTCCGACTCGATCAACAGGGAATCGCCAGGTGCGCGCAACGAGAACAGACCTGGCTGCATGTGGGCGACGTACTTGATGCGCACGCCCCCGCCGACCGGATAGAGAAGCCACTCACCAGCCATCTTGCCGATACTTCCGGAAAGCAGGTTGAAACGGATGCGAGTGGTGGGGGTTTCATCCATACGGAACACCATTTCAAGGGGCATGTCGAGCAGCAACCAGGACTTCTTGCCACGCTGATAGACGTGGATGGGGTCACCCGGTTTGCTGATAACGCGCGACAACTGCATGTCAGGCACGAACTCGGCCAGCCTGTTGTAGTCGGTCAGAACCGCCCAGACAGTTGAAAGATCCGCGGGCACGTCGATGAAGGCCAGGATGTCGACATTCCCCGACAGCAGGCTGCGGTCGACCCGAGCCTTGGCCGATAGTTGCAGGGCACTCGCCTGCAAGGGGATCAGCCAGGTCAGCAGCGTGAAAAGAATCAGTAAAGCCTTACGCCGTTGCATGTTTCTATCGACCAAACAAAGTGGGCGTGGCTAACATCTTGCGGATGGGATCGTCGTTCATGTTCAACTGAAGCATAACACGCAGCAGCGGCCCTCAATTGGCTGCTTTTATGGCCTTGGGCCTGCACCCGTGTGCTATTTTTCATGGATCCATCCTTTGAGAACCCGGTCAATTATTCGTTCCATCTGGCCTAAATGTATTAAGCCGATCGATCGATTTTTGTAGCACAATATTCCGACCTCACCTCACGGCGCGAGGCTATCCATAATGAGTAGAGGAGATATATCGATGCGCACACTGCCCCTGTTGATGATTCTGGCCCTTGGCAACTTTGTTGCACCTGCCAACGCCCAGCAACCCGTTCCTGCAGCCCCGCCTGCCGCGGCAACTGCTACGGCAGCGTTAGCCGCCCCGAACGGAATGCCCAAGACCCACCAGGAATGGGTCGCCTACCTCTCGGATTTCACGCGTAACGCCGAGATGATGTCGGACCCGGCGAAATTCGCCGCAGCCATGAATGCGATTTCGGAACCAGGTTTTCTTGCCGTCGCGATTAGATCCGCAATGGACCCTAATCTCTACGCGCGTTCCATGGCCAGCGCGATGGACCCGAAAGCCTACGCCAATTACGTACATCTCATCGATCCCATGACAATGATGTCCTGGATGCAGGCCATGCTCGATCCGCAATTCTTCAATGCCATGGTGACCGTGCTTTCCGACCCGAACAAGGTGATGCGCTGGGTCTCGTCTCCGATGGATCCCAATGTGACCGCCATGGCACTCGGCATGATGAATCCGAGCACCTACGTACCCATGGCCACGGCACCGATGAATCCGAACCTGTGGGGGACGGCCATGATGCCGATGAATCCGAACCTGTATTCAGGGTGGGCCAATACCGTCGCCAACCCGCAGTCGTATGGCCCGACCTGGGGAGGCTGGTTCGCGACCCCCTATGGCATGGTGCCCGCACAGACGATACCGGCGCGATAAGCCTCTAGACCCTGTCGACCTAGCTTGCCGGGGGAAGCCGGGCGTTGACCCAGAGTCTGCGCAAGTCAGTCACGGTTGACTGGGCCGTTCACGATACCGTGCGGGCAAAATCACGTGTCATGGTGAAGACGCTGCTCAAACGCTACAAGTGTCCGCCCGACAAGCAGGAAGAAGCGACCGAGACGGTAGTCAAGCAAGCCGAATCTCTTTCGCCTGATATGGGCGGTGGGTTAACCGCTAGAGTGTTAGTGGAATTTCAGCGGAAGTTAGTCGAATTTCGGGGGAGCGACAAATGGTGTCGCTCCCACGAAATTCGAGTAACAACGAATCAAGGGAATCAAACATTTATCGGTGTCGCGGCCCATGGCGCGTGTGAGCGGACCATTTCTTAAGAAATGCTATTATTATCAAAGCCATACAGCCCACTCCTAAGCAGGGGCAAAATATACCCAAGAGAAATTCTGGTAACGCCAAGCCTGTCGAACGCTGCCGACGGCGCCATCCATCCGATGCCGCTACCCAATATCCGAGTTGCGCAGGTACTCGATGATATTGCCGCTCCCAAACCCGATTGCGATCTTCAGGCAATCGAGTCCTTTGGCGTCCCGTAGGTACGGGTCACCCCCGTGCCGCATCATTAGGTCGAAAGCCTCAGCCGAGTCGCACTCCGCAGCCAGCATCAGGGGAGTCCGGCCGTGGTGGTCCTCGTGCTCGGCGTTTGGGTTGGCCCTGGCCTTCAACAGCAGTTCAACGATGCGAAGTAGATTCGGTTCAGAGAGTCGGGCAAATTCTTTCTTCATCATCGTCGCCGCCAACTCCTCGGGGATGGCGCGCTTTCGGGGATCTTCCAGTGACCGAAGGAGGGTCTGTTCGTCACCGAAGACTCCGCCCAAGCTCACGTTGTAGTGGCGGAGCACCTCTCGGCGGGCCTGTTCTTGCTGGGCCGGCGACGATTGAAGGAAGTACCGGCGGAACCACGCTGGCTTGCGGATCATGCCAAGGTTGCTCAGGCAACGATACAAGGGTGTGACATTGTCGATTTCCCCACGTCTATCCGCCGTCGCCCCCATGGCGATCAGTCGTTCGACCACGTCGGGTTCTCCGTAGCGCACGGCGCAGATCAGCGGTGTATGTCCCTTGGGCGTGGTCGCGCTATCGAGGGTGGCCTTGGTGTGGGTCCGCCCAAGGAGCAGATCCAGCGCCCGCCGATCTCCACCATTCTCTGCGTGTTGTATGGCGTAAAGCAGGGCTGACCCCCCGGTCTCGTCAAGCTGATCGACGGGAGCCCCGTGCTCCAGAAAAGCGTGGACCGCATCGAATCGCCCCATGGACGCAAACAGGTGCAACTGCGGAGAGCGACGCTTCTGTCCATCCATAGCGTGCACGGTTCTCACCCGATCAGGCTTGCGCAGATCAGGTTCAAGCCGCGCGAGATCCGCCTCGTTAAACATGAGGCATGGCAGGTGCTCGTGGCCACCGTCCGCATCCTGCACTTCAGGGAATCGGCCGTGGCGAGGGAAGACCCGATAAAACTGCTGACGGAACTGCTCGATCTCCCAGTCTTCAAGCACGTCGTCGCCCCTCGGGGCGGCGAACAGACCAAATGCGATCGCGCGGTGTTTGAGGCCCTTGAGCAGGGGCTTTTCCCCGCCGACGAAAGCGGCGAGTACTAGCGTCTCTTCAACAATTTGCTTCTGCTCGTTACCTGCACGGTAGTTTGCGAGTTCTGTCGCCTCCCTATAGTGGCGTAGCGCATCGCTAAATTCGCCTGATAAGACGTGCCAGCGTCCGAATAGCCGAGCGCGGTGAAACCGGGTCCGTCCCTCAGGGTCATGCTCTTCGCAAAGTTGTCGAAACGCCTCCAGGCTGTCTTTGGTACGCGCCTGGTCGCCAGGTGCTTTCGGAGTGGTTCGTTGCAGGTCTTTGTAAAGCATCGCCCCCGGCATCTTCAGGACAGAGAGGCGCTTGCTGGCCTCGATGTTTGCCAAGGAAAGCACCCGCCCGATGTCGATCTCCGGAAGTCCGAGCAACAGATGCCTGCGCATGAGAGCTCTGAATCGCAGGGGAGAGTCCTTTTCCAGCCAGGAGAGTGCGCGGGCTATTACCATCCAGCGTCGCAAGTTGGGAATCAGCTGTTTCTCCGAGGTGCCCACCCGACGCAAGACCGCGCCGGCAAAGCGCTTGATAGTTGGAAGGTCCGGAATCTGCGTCCCGTTCATCCAACGGGCGATCAATTCCCGGTCGGACCTGTCGGTGCCGGTGGAGCCAGGGAACGCGAGGCTCGCGAGTTCACAGCCGCTGTCCTTGTCGAGCCAGTCCAGGACAACCGCTATGGGCTGTCTTTCCGGATCAAGGAGTGCATTGAGATCCGGGCCACCGAATGCCTCTTTGATGTGAAGGAGCAGCTCAGCGCCCTGAGGCGCGAAGTAATGCTCTATGAGCAGGGGGAGCGTTTCGATCCGGTTCAGGCTGTCGAGTGAGATCCCTGCTACGAGGCGAAGGTAGTGCCCGAGCACGTTGTAGACGAATCCATCTATGCCTTCGGCAAAGTTATCGTCGGTTGCGGCTTTCAACGGGTTCGTGATGAGCCTCTCGCGAAGCGCAGTCGGCAGAGACCAGTCGTACTCACCTTCGCGAGCTAGGCGGTCAACGTCGCGATCCCGCGCCTTGGTGTCGAGCGCCCCGGCCAGTGCACGATACAACTCGCCAAGGCGGGGGTACGGAGGACGGCTTTCCGCTGTCATATTTTGAGTCATGCGGCGCAGAGAGGAAGCAGTTTGCGGAGATCCCGCTTGAAGTTCTGGAAGGCGCGGTGGTCGCTTGGCGTGCAGGGTACCGGTATTTTCTGGCCGGCTGGAGAGGTCAGCTTCCCGTGTCGTCCACCCATATGATATCGCCATCCCTTCCGGACCAGATTCCGGACGAGCGTGGCAATGTCCTTGTCGCTGCTGTACTTCATGATTGGCTCCCGGTTTCCGGGCGGTTTGACCGCCCGGGGGTGATCGTGGCAGTTACTTCTTGTTGCCGCCGCTGGAGTTCCGCGCAGCCGCCGACTGCGCGCGCGCGGCGAAGCTGCCGGCGGGCGTCTGGCCGCCGTGACTGCGTGCAGTGGCGGACTGGATGCGAGATGCAGCAGCGGGAGTCATTGCGCCGCGGGAGGGGGTGGGGCTGGTTTTCTGAGTCATTGCTTTACCTTTCGAAGAATCGTTGCCGGAATTGGCAACGGGGTGAAGCGTATGGGAGCGATCGCGAGACGTCGTCCGCGCAGGTGGTCAGAGAATCCGGAAAAATGCAGATAGCCGCTGTCGCGCGGTTCAGTCAGGACTAAGGCAGGGGCCAACGTTTTACCGAGAGCGGTATTTCAAGTAGTGAATCGCCCCGGTTTCAGCAGACACACCATTCCAAACTTAGATATGTGGCAACGAAGGGGGGGGCTGAATGGCCTTGGAGTTGCGGAGGCCATTCATGTACATGGCCGAAACCAACGGGCCGAGAGTTGCCTCGGCGGCGTCAAAGTCCAACTCGGACAGCAGCTTGTATTGCTCGTTCAGTTCGATTTTCCGGTCGAAGGGGAGGTCGGTGTCGATCTCGGAACCGAGGATGAGCTGGGCTCCCCGCGGCAGCTTACCGGATAGGAAGCTGATGACCTTGGGCAGGTTGATATGGTCCTGCCCCTGCTGGTTAGGGGAGTCAACGACCAGCGGGATGCGGAAGGATCCCTTCTCGCCGTAGCACGCGGCCCAGAGGGCGGCGTAGTAGGCCAGGACGGACCGTGGACCGCCGCTCCCGGACAAGTTGGGCCGGCTGGTGAGCTTCGCCTTGCTTGTGTCGGTCATCGGCAGGCTCAACTCGACGAGAGCTGCCGAGTAAGTCTCGCGGAAGATCTTCAGGATCTCCTTCGACCGGTTGCTGTCGGTCAAATCGCTCATAGCCTTTGTCATCCGCTCGTGTTCAAGCAGGTGGTCGGCCATCTCGGCCTCGAGGATTATCCGCTCGTCCTCGAAGGCCCGGAAAGCCTTTTCGGCGCCCATGCTCTCGACGACTTGGCTGAACTGCATATCCCCGCGTCGTGTGGAAAGAAGCGCCTCGACCTTGCGGTAGTTCCCTTCGAGTGCTGCGATCTCAGCGTTCGTCTTCGAAAGCTTCGTCTGGATCTCTCGTGCGTCCTTGCGGAGGCGAACGGTAATGTCGTGCAGGGACCTAGCGTCCTCGGCGTAGGTGAGAAGGTCGAGGAAAGACTCCGAGTGCTCTGCGTTGCACACGGGGCAGACGAGGGCCTCGCGCGGCTCGGAGCGGAGAAACTGAGCGTCACCCTCGTAGATATTCAGGGCCTCATTTGCGAGATTGGTTTGCAGGTGGATCGAGGCGAGCAATTCCCTCTCCTTCACAGCCTGGTCGCGCAGGACTTCTTGCCGCTTGTTGATCTCATTGACCTCGGCGGTTAGCTGCTCGATGTCGATCCGAAAGTTCTCCGGGTCAATCTTCGGCCCAGACATCGAGAACGACTTGCCGACCCGTTCGCGGGCTTTTTCGAGGAAGCCGAGTTCCTTCCTGAGGTCGTCGAGGACCTTCTGCTCGGCGTCCCTCTTGGACTTCGCCTCGTAATATTCGGGGGGCTTGATGCCGGAGAAGTATTCGAGGATTGAGCCCATAGGTGCCTTGAATTGGCCCATCCCGACGAAGGTATGCCAGTCAGCCTGCCAGCTGCCGTCCTGGTTAATGTAGAAGGGGAGGAAGAAGCACTTGGGGTCTGCCGGGATCGTCCGGGATTGCTTGTCGGTGAGTGGCAGGTTGAACCCAGTCGCATCCGAGAAGGCTGCGCTCCATTCGCCGTGGTCGCCGGTGGAGGCGAGGATGCGGCCATCGCGGTCGAACAGGGCCCGGGTTCCCGTCTGGTGGAGGACCGAGAACCGACGGCCGTCGACACTGAACCCGACCTTGGAGATCGTGTTCTCGTCCCACTGGCGCAGCTCACCCTCCGGGCGCGCCCCGAGCGTCGTGAACAGGGTCTTGATCAGGCTCGATTTGCCGGTGTGGTTCCGGCCGAGGATCAGATTCTTCCCCGCGTGAAATTCCACGTGCCTGGCCCGCCTGTCCCTGCGAGAGAGCATCCAGATGTCTTCGAATAGAAAGCTTCTCATATGATTTTGTCCGAAGGGTTCTGATTAGTTTTCTTAGGTCTGGTCCACGCATTTCCTGACAGCCCTCAACGCGATATGTGCAGTCAATTCCGCCGACCGGAAGGACGGGTGCGACGGCGCCAGATGGGTTCTTGCTCCGTCGAAGAATGGGCCGAGGAGCGGTCCCGGCGCGTTCGCTTCCAGCCAAGCATCGCAGCCGGAAACGAGCGCGGAAGTCAGCGGGTCGTCTCCGCCCATGACCTGTCGTTTATAGATGGCGGCCATCGCGACCCGGACGCTCGTCACCTCCATGAAGTCCAGGGCCCCCTCGGTCACAAGTTGTGTCAGCCATGACTCGGCGAGCGCCAAAAGGTCGGGCACTTGTTCGAGGGATCCGAGGGCTGAGGTGAACTGCCCGCGCGAATAACCTCTTTGCCTACGGAGTTCGTCGAAGTTCGAGCACGAGTCGGTCTTGGCGCCAAGTGGACCGACCTCGGCGAGCAGGGCGTCGACTAGGGACTTGGCTTGCCCAGCGTGGCGCGGGCTGCGCTTGCTGAGGAAAGCAACAGCGACGCCTTGGAGATGGGTTGCAGGCGAGTCTGGATGGATAGGGACCTTCTCGACGCGTATCAGCCCGGGGTTGGCGGGGGATGCACCAGCCTCTTGCAAAGATTCGAGTCCAGCTTTGAGCAGGGAAAGGTGCCCAGCTTCAAGCTGGGATAGGTCGCATGAGACCGAGGTAGCAGCATTGTCGCCATTCGCGAGCGGCAGGTTGCAGCCCGTATTGGAGAGGAACACCCCGGAGCTTTTCACGCCCTTGAAGGCGAGCACGGCAGAGTAAAGCTTGCCGATAGGGCTGTCTTTGATCTCGTCGGCGGTCTTGGCTGTCCGTCTCTTCGGGGCAGCCAGGCGGGTCAGGTGGCTCCATTCCCACTCGCCGCGATCTTTCTTTTTGACCTGGTAGATGCGGATCGAAGACGGGGCCGTTTCGGAGTCTAGCTCGGCGACGTCCTGGACGGCCTCGAAGAGGATCAAGAAATCATCGGCCCCACTCTCTTCGAGCTCGAACATTCGAGAGAGCGCCCACGCCCGCTGGAAGTCCACACCCTTCTGGTTGTGCCCTCCGCCGGTCTCCGCCAATTCCTTACAGCTGGCGACGCGAAACACCTCTTCGATGTTGCTGCTCCCCATGATTTTATAGTTTCCCCCTTGGGGATCGGATTATCCATGCATTTGGAATTCGTTAGGAGCATACAAGAATCAGAGTTTGCATTGCACGTGATTAAGAGCAGAGCTCTTGATTCTGCGCGCCGGCAAAACCGTCAACTTCCCGCTCGGCGCGGTTCCTGCCCCCGTATCCAGGAAAAAATGCGACCGATACAGGACGGGCTTCTGGACATACGAGTGTCCGACAAACGTGAGCCCGACGCCGTTTTCCCACTCCATGCCCGGCACAGCCAGGTACGCCCCCCGGTCGGCCAGCTCCTGGCGCGGGATCTGCCTCAACAGCCTCCGACTCCACAGCAAGGCTTCACACTGGTTGTCATCCGTTATGAACGGGAGCCTCTCGTCGCCCACCAGGGGCAGCGGGTAGCCATAGCTGCCGAAAACGCCTCGATCTGCATGCACCATCCAGAAACCCGACTCGCCCTCGACGCGCAGTACCAGAGGGGCATCCTCGATCTTCGGGAGCAGTACCGCCCGCAGATAGGCGAGTTCCTCTTCGCGGAGCCGGTAAACCCAGTCCTGCCCAGTCTCTCGGGCGGCAGCTTCGCCTCCCGGTGCCCCGTACTGATACTCCAAAAATGCGGACAGCTCGTCCTCATGGTTGCCCCGCACCCAGTAAAACCAGGGCTCGAGGATCAGCTTCAGCGTGCCGAATGAATCCGGGCCCCGATCGAGGATATCCCCGGTGCAAAAAAGCCTGTCGCGTGTTGGGTCAAAGCCCAGCCGCTCAAGCACATCAAGAAGCTGCTTGCGATGGCCGTGCAAATCCCCCGCGACGAAATCAGTGCCGTGGGCATTGGCCGGGTAGGACTTAAAAAATGCCATAGGGTCAGACCGATTATGTGACTGGCAGGAGGGAACCCGCCTTGCTGGGCCTTGGCGTGCTGGGACGCGGCGAACGCCATTCCTCGGCGTCATGCTCACACAGGACGATGCTGGCCCAGTCAAACGGGCTCACCCATCCAAAACCGTCCACTTCTCCGCGGCATGCCCTGACGACGTTTTCCGATACCATCCGGAAAAGGCAGACGGCCCTACCGGCAAGATCGCCCACAATCCTATGCCACATAGTTTGTGTGGCGTTCGGATACGGCGTGCAGCAATTCATCGCGATGATCAAGGGCATCCTTGGGAGCCATCGGCTCCCCGGCAGTGCCGGGCCTGCTGATCCAGCTATTCGGAAAATGGAACCAGGCTGCGAGCTTCCAGGGGTCCGCGACTGTTCCGAATTCACGCAGGATTTCCCGGATGATCGGCAGGGGCTGGTACGCCTCGTCTAACTGATAACGCGCGAAGTAGTCCCGCCCGTCATAGGTCACCGCGAAGATGAGGCCGCGGCGCGTCCAGTCACCGGCTGGCTGGTTTTTTTGCGCCGGTGGATCTGGCTGCAGCGCATTTAGCTGCTCGGCCGTCAGCCACTCACCTTGCTCGAGGATTGCCCTGACGGTGTTCAGGCGTGCAAGGCGTTCCTCCACTAGCCCAGTATTGGGCTCGATCTTCCCGAGAAGCAGTTGGGCAATCCGGTCTGCATGCTCGATTGCCGCCGGCTGCTCCGCCAACGTTAGTAACTCAAGGGCCTGCTCGATCCTGGGCTTGAGCGACTCAGCAACGGCCGGATCCATGCCGGCCGGCAAGTTCACTTTCAAGACTAGCTTGGGCTCGTAAGGCCCAGACTTAATCAATCGCCGAAGCGGCCCGGGCGGTGGACTGGTTCAGGAGTTCTATCATCCTCTCCAGTAGCGCCCTTTTCTCCGGCGGGATAGGGATATAGGACGTCGCGGCTCGTCTTATGAATTCCTCCAGCGAAATGCCGGCGTCTTTTGCCATCCGGGCGATCCGCCTTTTCTCCTTGGCTGTGGCATGTACGGTGATTGGCTTGTTAGTTTTTTTCATGGCATACCTCAGCAAGTTCCCATCCCGTTGCATCGTGCTTTGTGATCACGATGCTGGCCCAGTCAAAGGGACGTGCCCATCCAAAGGCGCTCAACTCCCCGCGGCACGCCCGGACCACAACTTCCGACACCACCTGGAAAGGCCGGGGGGCCCTCCCTGCAAGATCGCCAAGCCGAATGCCTTGTCCAGCATCAAACCCGGGCGTCCAGTTCTCCGTCAGGCGCTTCTGGATGACCAGCAGGTCGTCGACTGCTACCCGCATGTCTGCCGGATTACGGGGATTCCAAGGACGGATCAGCGTGGAGTGCGTCAGGTCGTCCCAGTCCAGCGGCATGCCGATGATCGAGGACAGTTCAGGAAGCGTCAGCAACCCCTTGTAAAGAAAGGTCTGGGCAGCCAGCATTTCATCGATGTCGTAACCGAAGTCCTCATTGGTGGGCAGGGTCAGTATCTCGCGCGCCAGCAGCCCGTCAAAGGTGCCCATGTCGGTTGCCAGGAAAGCCAACACCTCCTCTTGGGTGCGCAATGTAGGCGGGCGCCCGTGAAACAGGTCTGCGCCGGACAGCTCGGGCGGCAGGGGGCGCTCCGGTGAGCAGATCGCCTCGGCCAGTTCGTCCGGTAGCCAGGCCTCGGTCAGCACATGCATCGCGCAGCGCTCGAGGACGTGGGGCCGCGGCACAGCCGTCAACGGAGCAAGCGCCGGCAGCGCGTTCCACCGCAGTCCGGCGAGGAAGTAGGTGCCGTTTCGCCTGACCCGCGCCAACTGTTCGGCGATGGCGTGCCGTTCATGCACAGCCATCAACTGGACCAGTTTCTTCGGCCACTTGCCAGCAGCGACGGCCGAGGCGGGCAGTGCCAAGGCCTTGAAGGTCCGGAACATGATGTCCCACTCCACGGTGAGCACCTCGCCGCTGTGCCCGGCCACCCGAAATGGTGCCAGCGCGGCGAAGTCCTCCGCGACCTCGCAGACTTCCGGGTCAACTGCCTCTCCTGGTAGCAGTCGCAGGTCAGTCCCGCATTTGCCGCAATGCATCAGGCTCGCCCGCGTCCAGCGCAGGGGGTGCCCGCATGCCGGGCAGGCGTCGATCAGCCTGGAATGGTGCCTGCTACAGGCCGTTACTGGCCCAAGTTCAAGCTCCTCTTTAACAAACCCGTCCTCGACGAGGCACTGCGGGCAAACCTGCGTCCGCTCCGGCAGGAGCGCGTCACCGTCGACGAGGAGGTTGTGGAACAGGTAGGTCTGTCCCTTCAGTTCCTTGGCGCCATGGTTGTCGAGGTGATGCGAATCACCAACGGCCATGCGGCCGATGGCGGCAAGCAGGTCTGGCCGGGCTCTCAGCTTGAAGAAATAGCTGTTCTTGCTGGTCCAGAGGCCGGTGGCGCGAAGCAACGGCTGTATGCCGGCATAGCCGTTCGCTTCCGCCAGTCGGAGCAGGTAACCAGGGAGGGATTCGCCGGCCGTGATGGGCAGGTTGCGATAACAGCCGGGTATCCAGTTGGAGGGAAGATCCATATCAGCCTTTCTTGCTCCGGCCGCCCTTGGGCTTCTCGTTCTTGGTCAGGGCCGTGATCTTTGGCATGGTCATTGCCCGCATCACATAGGCGGTGACTTCCTCGCTGGTCCACCGGAATGGATTCCCTATCAGGTGGCCGTTATCTCCTACCTGGTCGTATGCCGAAGCCGGCATTTCCAGCGACAGATTTTGTTCAGGATGCCGGCGGCAAAGCGTCGCGATCCTCTGCAGCAGCTTTTCGAGTTTCCGGTAATGGGCTCCACAGGCGATCAGGAACCTGGAGGCTACATCATCGTCGTTGGCATCCAGGCGATCCGCGAGTCCGTACCGCTCTGCCAGGCTTTGGAACACCAACCGGAACTCCCTTAAGGATTCGGACGGGAAAAATCGCGGCTGTTCTGTCTCGATTACGCAGCTGAAGCGGCTTCCCAGTTCCTTGTCGGTGTCAAAAGGCTTCCTCAGCTCATCTGTGCCGGAGACGATGATGAGCAGCCGATAATCCCCACGATGGGTGTCGGGGATGGCCCATCCGCCAGCGCTTTCCAGCGGGGCCTGGTTCCAGATGTTCTTCAGCATCCTCGCCGTTTGACCGCGGAACAGGGGGGAGTTGGAGAGAAGTGCGTTATGGAACTCCTCAAGTATCAGGATCTGGACTTTGTGGGCCCGCATGGCTGCGTGCATGGACAACTCGAGCTCACTCAGCTTGGTGCTACCGCTTGAAGTCGACACAGGCTTGCCGAGTTGGGCGAGCACTCCGGCCGCGATTGATGTCGCATCGGCTTTGGCGGCAGATGAGACGCGACAGCACGTCTTGATGCGCTGGTAACCTTCCTGCCTTTCAACGCCATAGCGCCCGACCACCAGGTCGAGCGCATGAGACTTGCCGGTACCAGATGCCCCCATGAGCAGAATGCCGTGGCTGTTGCCGCCGGCCCAGATTTCCTCCAGGGCCATATCGACCTCGTCGAGCAGGCGCTGCTGAAACGGCAGCTTGTATTCGTATAGCCCCATTTCAGATTTTGCTGCCCTTGAGCAGATCGCTCAGGCTGACATTGGTGCTGGTATGCACCTGCTGCGGCGTGACAGTGGGCAAAGCCACCGCGTGCGTGGCGGCCTGGGCGTCGGAGCGCGTGGTCTTGCCAGGGGTCGGCGTCATGGGGCCGGACTGGACCCGCTGCAATTCGTCCAGGAAATGGAAGCCGATGTCCTCCTTCCACACCTCATTGCCTGTGTGACGCGCCTCCAGACGCTTGAGCAGCACGCGAATGAGCTCCAGCGATATCGGGAAATCCAGGTCGAAGGTAGTGAGGAACGCTTCGATCGGTTCGTCGAGTTGTGGCACGAAAACCAGCACGGAGCGGACATCGTCCGGATCGAGCTTGACGTGCACCTTTTTGCCGGTGTGCACGCGATATACGGCGTGCAGTTCGGGGCTGTTGAACATCAGCGTCTCAGCCTGCACCCCCTCGCGGGTCAGGGTCGCTTCGTAGGTCAGTGCGAAGGTCGTTCTGAGCTGCAGCCGGCCAGTGGGGAGCACCAGCGGCGCCTGCTCCTGGCCATCACGCCAGACCTGGATACGGGGCTTCTTGAAGTCGGGGTGGGGGTCATGATTGTGCTCGTGAATGCCCTCGACGAGCTTGGCCTGGTAATCGGCGACCGTCATGTTCGCCTTGGCTTTTGCCCGATCCCGGATCTTCTTGTGCCGCGGGTCAAGGCCAGTGTACTTATTTGAAACATAGCCTTGCAGGCGGGATACGACCCTCGTCTCGATGGTTTGCTGGTTTCGCTCGACCCCGCCTTTAAGATCGCCCCGTCGGGGCGGCATACGCAGCACAATGACCCCGTTGATCATGAACATCAGAATGATGGCGTTCGCCGTCAGGTCAGTGGCGTTGTCGACCACCACATAGACCTCTGTCCCGAAGACATCCCAATGCTGGGCGTAATGCCGCAATGACTGCGGCAGCCACAGGGATTTCGGCAGCACACAGTTGCGGTACAGCCGCACAGCATCGCGAGCAGAAGGGTCGACGGTTATCGTGAACCCCTTGATTACCTTGGACGTGTGATCGATCCCCGTCCCCGTGTAGTAGAAGAGGGGCTCGTTCCATTTTTCATTGGGAAACAGCCAGACGCCGTACTTCGTGTAATCGAGCTCCGTCCTCTGGCCTGGGTAGTAGGTATGCAACCGACCGATCTGACGTTCGTCCTGGATAGCGTGGAGCTTTCCGAGCAGCCGCACTTTTTCGTCGAACTTGTCGTCGCCGAGGTGCAGTTGCCGGACAAATTCGTAGGAGAACAAAAATGCCTTCTTAGCTGCCATGGGCCAACTCCCGATCCATGGCCAGTTGACGTTTCAAGCGCTTGTCCAGCTCAATCTGATAGGCCGAGGTGGTCAAACCTGGCTGTTCCCTGACCAGTTCACGGAACAGCCTTTCAGCCTCTATATACAGGGGCGGGCGCTCTTTCCAAGGGCAATATTCGACCCCTTTGCGCTGCACCGCAGCAAGAGAGTAGCGGAGGGACCGCCAGCGTCGAAGGTCGTTGTAGATGGTCCAACATGCCCAAGTTTTGGCGTCTGCAAGACCGATGCCCTGATGCCAGTTTTCCAGTGCGGCCTTGGCTCGCTCGAAAGCGGCCCGAAACACAGCGGATCTGGACGAGCTTCTGGCATGCGGCATCATCTGGCGCAGCAGAAAAACCTTGCCGTGCCAGTCAATGATGCGATGGAGCGGTAGGAAGGACAGGTTGGTCACTTTCCTCACATTGTCCGCCTCGGGATCTTCGAGCTCGTCGAGCATCTCGGCCTCCTCGATAACCAGCAGTGCTGCCAGTTCCGAGCGGGACATCTCCACGGTCGCACCGCCTGTCTCCGCCTTAAGGATGAGCACAGCACCACCAGGCTTAACGTACTGAACGCTATGCCTCACGCCCTGGATGGCAATGAGCCGCCCGGGCCTGATATCCATGCAGATCAGACGCGACATGGTTGCAGCTCCATGGGAAGCAGGGGGCGGTAGATCAGCGGCAAGCGCTGGTGATACAGCATGTGATAAAGGAGCCCGGTTGGCACGCCCGCGGCAGCAGCAAGGGCGCGCCAAGCCTCGAGCGTCGCCTCCGGCCCCTGGGCCAGACGCTGAGCAGCCGCTTCGACGACACCCTCCGGATACTGCATCAGCCCGTAGCGCCGGAGCAGGATGATGGTGTCGATGAAACCGTCAGCCTCGAGATCCTCGCGGTAGATCACCTTGTAGGGGATCCCCCGCTGCTCGAAATGGGCCGCGGTCAGCGCAAGCTTCTCGCGGTCCTTGTCTTTCAGGCCGTCCCGTGAATACTTCGCCTCATAGAATTCAATCTCCCCGGTGCCGAGGATGGCCTCGTAATCCGGGTGGCACGTCAACTCGGGCAAGCCAGCTTCCGCCTCGAATGTGAGCATGTGCGGCTCGAAGGCCATGCTGACCACGTCCGGCCGCCATTCGAGGTAGATGCCGCAATACAGCGCACCCATGGAGTCGTAAACCAGATGAGACGACTCAGCCTTGGCGCACGGGAATTGCCCAATGAATTTGGGAAGTTCCCCCCGGTTGCTGATTGTCCGGGTGGGGCTGTAGAGTCTGCGGCTCATCAGCGCCCCCTTCCTACAGCTTCAAGCTTCTTTCTGACCATCTCTGCTCCTCAGCACTCTCACTGGGAACGATCTACGGCGGACCCACGGGATACTTTAGTAAGCTTTTGATAATTAAGCATAAAGTGCAACTATAGTTGCATGTATTAGTCGCGTTCCGCATGCATGAGGCCCACGATCAAGGTCGTTTATGGGGCGTTGATAGGCGTGGCAACCGTCGCGGATGTTTTCGAACGCCAAGCAGGCAAGGCCATGCCATTTCCCGACCTTTGCGCCTGTCCGCCATCTGCGCAGTAGGCGATACGCTTTCGAGCTATGCGAAAATGCCGTGATAACAAAAGCAAGGGGCGGGCAAATCACCATAGCGAAGCGCGGGTCAGGGCGGAGCGTTGGCACGTATGGTTCCTCGGGGCGACCCCGTAAGGATATCGGGTCCGCAAGTATCCGCAGCCCGGCCACTACATCACAATTAGTTGGCTTGCTTTCTATGGACAGCAAGGCGAGTGGCTCGTGTCGGTATTGCATGACAAAAGCTTTATCGCAGACTTTTCAAAAGGGAAACCAGTGGTCGATAACCCGTCAGATTTTTTTGTCCTGAAGCGCCTTGTTCTGCTCGACTCTTATCGTCGAGGAAGGAAGGTCGAAATCCGACTGGACGGCCACACCTCGCTCAACGGCGGGAACGCCACGGGCAAGACCTCGCTTCTACGCCTCATCCCGCTGTTTTATGGCGAGAGCCCAGGTAAGCTAGTTCACAGCGGGGGCGGCAAGGATCCATTCGTTGCCCACTACCTCCCGCATTCCAGTTCCTACATCATCTTCGAGTACAGCCGGCGCGGAATGGGCTGCATGGTCGTCATGCACGCCTCGAAGGCCGGAGACAGCCTTTACTACCGGTTCATCGACCAGCCGTTTGATATCGCCCGTTTCGTCGATGAAGCCGGCGAACCGGTCATCGGCGCAGATCTCTATCGACACATCACGAAGCGCGGAGAATTCTGCTCCGAGCAGATCACAGCGCTAACTGACTTTCGCTCGATCATCCAGAACACGGTTCGCAAAAAAGAGCACCGGCCACTTGCTGCGCGTTTCGCCTTCGTCGGCGCCGGCGCCCGGCTTGGGCACATCGAGAAGATCGTGACCGGAATGTTCTCCAGGGTGACCAACTTCCATGATCTCAAGCGAATCATCGCCTCGTGCATCGCGGACGAAGGACAGAGCCTGCGGCTCGAGTCGAACAAATCGGCCATGGATTCGTGGACAAGGGAATACCGGGCATATCAGGCGGTAATGGCCCATTCCGGGCGGATGAAGGCGCTTGGCGAATCCGCGCTGCGTCATGATGCCGCCGCCATGCAGCTTCGCGAAGTGCATACCGAGTTTCTACTGATCATCCGCCAGCACGAGGCGATTATCCTCGCGGCGGAAGACCGGATGAAGCAGCTGGACGAAAAGAGGGCTGCTCTCGACGAGGAAACTCGCAAGCAACTGGACTCCCTTGGCCTCGCAATTGGCACAGTGAACGGCAGCATCAGGACGATCAGCAAGCAGATCGAGGCTCTTGAAGCCAGACGAGATCAGTACGCCAAGGATGGGATTGAGGAACTTGCCCGCCTGGTAGACGAACTTCCCCGACTGACCGAACAGCTCCGCGAACTCGAGGAACGCGAGGAGGCCCTGCTCGGGAAATCTGGGGGCCTTGCCGCGCGCTACGACCGGCTGAAAAACGACCGAACAGCGCGCGCCAACGAGTTCGCGAACACCCAGGATACCCTCAAGGATCCCATCCGGCGCCAGACCGACGCCGAACGGGAGCGGCTTGCCGAGGAATCGAAGGCCAGTTGGGCAGCAACCGAGACCAAGTTCCGGGAGCGCGAAACGGCGCTTCAGGACGAACGTGGTGCTATCAGGGAGGATGTTGGCGTTTTGCGCCACAAGGCCGCGAACCCGCAGCCTGACCAGAAATACGTGGATGCCGTGACCCGTGCCCAGGACAATCTCAACCAGGCCACCCAAACGCACCTCGATGCATCGAAGGCCTATGAGGCATCCGAGCACGTGTGCAGTCTGGAAGAGCAGGAATTCGACGCAATCGATACGAAGATCCAGGGACTCTACCGGCAGCGGAGCAATGAACAAGGTGAGCTGGATCGTCGGCGGACGCTTGCCAGCGCACCTACTGGCACGCTCCTGAGTTTCCTACGTGAGCATCGGCCGAACTGGGGTTCGGATATTGCCCGCGTGGTGCCCGAGGACTTGCTGCTGCGCACCGATCTCGACCCCTGCGTCACGGGCGACGCAGGGGAAGGGCTGTATGGCGTGTCACTCGATCTTTCGGCCATCGATGCGCCGCGTGCTGCGAGCGAGGAGGCGTTGCATGCTGAGATTGACGCCTCGGAACGCGCTATCCATCAGGTTTCCGTGGACATCAAGGCCGCAGAGAAGGATCTGGAAGCCCAATCCGGCCGGATGAATTCCGCCAAGGACGAATCTGCGAAGTTGAAGGCTGCGCAGATCGCGGCCGAGGCGCGCGAGAAGGCCAGCAAGACAGAGCTCGACACCTCGCAGCGGGCGTTGAAGGAAGACCGGCACCAGGCCGGAATCAACGCAGCGCGTCAACTGAGAGAGAAGGAAGCCGAGCTGAAGAAGACTGAAGACGCCATCAAACTGCTTCAGGAGGCGATGAACGAACACAGGCACGAACACGAGAAGGCCCTGAAGGCGGCCCAGAAGCAGGTATCCGACAATGCAGCGACGGAAATAGCCCGCATCGACGAGGCCATCCGGGATGAGTGGGAGGACTGCGCTCGCGACCTGAAGGCGCTGGACGCCGAGCTGGCTTCGGCGCTGAAGGCGGAAGGCGTGGATGTCGAGTCGCTGAACAAGCTCAGGAAGGACATCGTGGTTACCGAAAACAGGCTCGGTAAGGCACGGGAGAGTATTGCTCCGGTCGGAGCGTGGCGAAATTGGGTGAGGGACGTGTGGTCAGGCTTGGGCGAGATCAAGGCTGAGCTTGCCCGCGAACAGTCGGAAGCCAAGCGGCTCGCGGGTGAAGATGTCAGCGCCAGACACGAGCGTGAAGCGAAGAACGGCGTCCTGACGCGCCAACACGACGACGCAAAGCGCGAGCGGGACAATGCTGTTCGATTCCTCGGGTTCGTGAACAAACGGTGCGAGCGCTTGACCGAGTGGCCGGCAGACCGGAGTCTGGTCGAAACACGTTCCGGCCCGACGAAAAGCCAGGATGCGCTCGAAGCAGAAATGGATCGCGCGCTGGCAGAGATCGCCAAGGAGCGCGCCAGCGCACGGAAGGAAGTGGACGTGATTCGGGCTGCCATGGTCGAGCGGCTGGACACCGCGCCGTTCGACTTCTATGAGAAGTCCCGGAGGGCACTGGGCCCCGACCAGGAGGGCGGTTCTCCGTTCGTTTGGGTCAAACCCCTGCAGGAGTGGTTCGACACGGCCAATGTGGACGCGCGGCGCCTGCTATTGAGCCAGTGCCGGACGTTCTCGCAGGACATTCACGAGTTCCACGACCGACTGGACAAATTCACACGCCAGGTGTCGACCTTCTCGAACGACCTTCGGGACAAGATGGGCAAGGCAATCTATTTCCGGAGCATCAGGGGCGTTTCCGCCCGCCTGACGACCTCGTTCAATACCCTTGAAGGGTGGGACAAGATCAAGAAGCTAGATTCCGAATACACGGCGTGGGCCGGGGTGGACTCCAATGAACTTCCGCCAGATAGCTTCGCCATAGCGGTCAATGACGTCCACAACCTCTTGAAGGGTCGCCATGTTGAGGTGAAGCTGGAGGACTTGATCGGAATCGAGATTGACATCGAAGAGGCCGGTCAGCCGCTGAAAACCGTGAAGGATGAGATGCAGTTGAAGGATGTCTCAAGTAACGGCCTGTCCTATCTCATCCTGTGCGTGGTTTTCGTGGGGCTGATCAACCAGATTCGACGCAACGAGCCGGTCAAGCTCGTTTGGGCGCTGGACGAACTGCGCGACCTAGACATCGGAAACGTGCAAGCCTTGCTTGAAATGCTCGCACTAAACAACATCCACCTTGTTTCCGCCTTTCCCGATCCGGATCCGGACATCCTGTCGATGATCAAGAACCGCTACACGATCGAGGAGGGACGGAAGGTCGTCACCTTCCAGCTTCCCGAGGAGATGGACCATGTTTGAGGGTGTCATCACCAAGCTCCTGGAGGGCGAGTTCATCTGCCGCACCGCACACCCCGATTTATTCGAGTACCTGGAGGATGAAGGGGCGCGTGGTGAGGTCGATGGATACCTGTTCCGCATCGGCCGGCGTCTCGCGAGCACCCCGAACATCGAAGCCTTCTATGCGGCGCACGCGAAGGTGGGGCCACGCGAACGCGCCGAAATCCGCACTCTGTTCCGCGAGGTGAAGCACGAACTGAAGCCCGTGCTGGGATTCCTGAACCTTGTTATGCAGACGCTGAATGCGGACAAAACGCTGCTGCCCGGTGACGTGATCGACTTTCCGACGCTCCTTATGAAGATTTCCGAGAACCAGCACCTAGGCGAAACCCTGCGAGCGTTCGCGGTTCTCGGCAACGAATACCGCTCGAACGATCCGAGCCAGCGCGCAATGCTGGAGAAGGTTCTGCTGCAAATGACCAGGGCCGGATACTTGATTCCGGATCGCGAGCGCGACCGCTATCAGGTGGCCGGTAAGCTCGACTACTTCTACGAGGTCATGGATTTTCTCGCCGAGAATGAGGAGAGCATCGAGGATGACACCGAGAAGGAACCAGAGGGCGAGACAGGGAGGTTGATTTGAGCCGCGATGGCGTATTGACCCTGATTGGCAGGCTTCATGCCTATCAGGACCTGGTGTCACTCGCGTATCACAATGGCGAGCTCGTCAAGGACGAAACCAATGCCCGAGGGGTGGAGCACCTGCAGCAGCACAAGGTCCTCATCCCCCGTTCGCTCGAGACCTTCACCCTGCACACTACGCTGCGGCGCTTTTTTGAGGCCGCGCTCAACGTCGAGCGCATGTACCGCAGCGGCGCGGACATCGGACAGGCCTTCGAGCGGCTGGACACCCTGGCTGACGCCCTGTTCGTAGCCTCCCACGAAGGACGCGCCGAGGACAAGGAGTGCCTGGAAGACGAGATCCTGCAGTCCATCTACGAGATCTCGGACAATTTGGCTGCGGAGCTCGGGCACTTGCGTGCGCTGGTGGAAAACCGGTTTGCGGCAGTCGGTACGCTTGCTGAGAAAGTGCGCCAAAACGCCTACTACATTGGTCGCACGGAAAAGCTCGTCGATGCCATTGAGCTGTTCACCATGTCCGACCTCGGTGAACGCATTCAGTCACAAACCCCCTTTGCCAACGTGGCGCCGATGTTCACGTCGCAGCTGCTTGATCGGCTGTCGTCGTTCCGGCATAACCTGCTGGGCATCCTTCGCATCCTACAGGCCTATCTGTTCGAGTTTCGGTCTATTGAGGAGCGGACGAAACGGGTGCGCAGTATGTGGCTGTTCCTGCAGCGCCACCCCTTGTATGAGCCCAGGGACTGGGCCAATGAGCCGCATCCACCTGACTGGCTGAAGAAGGCGCCCGGGATTCAACTGAAGGCTTCGCCATCGGTCCGGGACCCAGCGTACACCGACGATTTGACGGCTATTGCGCGAGAAATCCTCCCGCCGGAGGTACGCCTGCCCGTTACCCGCGAGCGCGGCAGCCTGCTCCTCGACGACGAGGATGAGGAGGTGATCGTTCTCACGCCCAAGGCTTACCAACTTGCGATCACTGCCATGCTGTCAGAATGCCAGCAATCCGGCGGGAGCCTGTCAGCACTCTCCTGGTTCCGTGATCACCCGAACCATACCGGGGGTATGCCGCCGTCCTTGTGGCTGCAATGCGTGCTTGAGGAGGCGTATCGCCCCAAAGCGGCGAGGATGGGCCTCAAAATCGTTTCCGACGGCGTTCCCTTTGAGGTCTTTGACGGAAACGCCTTGGTGCGCGACGTGACGATCTCGGTTGTCCCCTGATGGACAAGCAGCTCGTCCGGACCCTTTTGAGGGTATTTCATTCTGAAGAGACCCGGTTTTCGGCTGGGAAGGGGCTTCTTCACTTCTGCGAGATCTATGGGGTCGGGCAACTCAAGGGGGCCTCCATTCGGCTGACGGACAAGGACAAGTCGGAAATCGGGGCTGTCTTGAAGGGAAAGTTGGGTATCGATGCCCGAACGACTTTTCCGGACAGTTGGGACAGGCTTTCCCGCGCGGAGAGCATGAATCTCGGGAACGACGAGAAACTGTCAGGTAGTCTGGTGGGCGAGGGCAGAGTGCAGGTGAAGGCCATGTGCGGGCATGAGCTGTCCGTATGCGGTGGACGCTGGGTCTTGCCGGAGCGTGCCGACATGGGGCTCGACCTTGGTGCGCTGCTCGCAGCGCCCATCGGCCACGGCAGCCTCCTGATTGTGGAAAACCGGCAGACGTTCACGGAACTGTGGCGGGTGCGTAAAGATCTGCTGGAGGAGGTGTCCCGGACTAACCCGCTGGTCGTGTTTCGTGGCGACGCAGAGACTGGATCCCGGGCAGACGCCACGCATCGCCTCATCACATCGACCGACTTGCCTGTCTTTGCGTTCGTGGACTTCGATCCGGCTGGGATGGTGATCGCAGCCGGACTCCCCAGACTCGACAAGCTTGTATCCCCAAATTTCGACGAGCTTAAGAGGCTGATCCGCGATCACGGCCTAAGCGAGCGATTTATGAGCCAGGTGGCGGCTCCGAAGATGGCCTTAGAAAAGCTCGAGTCAGATAAGGTGGTCGGCCTGGTGCTGCGGGTGATTATGAAAGCGAGCAAGGGCTTGCCGCAGGAGTTTTTTCATCGCGGTGGTATAAGCCCCTAGCGTCAGAATCCCACCAGGCTGATCTGACTCCCAGGCCTCTGGCAGTTCGGCCAGGGTCGGTCAGCGCGACCGCACATACCAATCAACCAAGCAGGGATGGCCTTCGGAGCGTTACCAGAATTTCAGGGGGAGTTACCAGAATTTCGTGGGAGCGACAAATGGATATAGTTTCATATGTAACTATTTCTAGTATTTAACATAATATACATTATGTGCATATTATCGGGTCTTGATAAAGCCCCTAAGGGGCGTCCGCATTGCTCAAGTAGACTCGTCTGGCCACATCCCTGACCCTACCAGGTCATCATCAGACACAAATTATTGCGAGTTGTCAACATTCACGCCCGATCCTCTCAAAAATATTTTTTGTAAAATTGCCACTGAACCCGTGTGGACACCGCAAAAACGAGCGCTAAGGGTGCAATGACCCAAAACGGGCTCATTGCAACCGGCAGGCATAGATATAGCGTGACCCCGGATGCGAAGAACATCAGCTTCGCGAGGCGCCCAATTTTGTGAAGATCCGCCGATTCGCGTCCTGCGCACGCGCGGCGGATATAACGCTCGGTCAGGCCGTCCACCCCAGCCAAGACATACAACAGGAAAAACAAAGGGGTCGCAGCCAGTACGAAGCCAATCCTGATCCCGTAGACCTGAATCACGTTCATAGCCAGGTAGATTTCACGCGCATTGCGCGCAACGAACTGGCTGAGGTACATCCGGTCAACCTCGTTGACCGGATACCCGGAGAAA
>JACDJC010000567.1_pt1 | contig 42196 bp, 63 predicted proteins | sample 7454191 | NCBI WGS metagenome assembly JACDJC01 (sample SAMN14253291, study PRJNA609438) | sludge metagenome | isolation source: sludge after 25d culture with pyrite and EDTA | collected 2018-12-20
CTATCGGTGTACGGTCGCGACTGATTGCAAAAAGTTGCGTAATATGCTGATATAGTGCGCTTTGCTTGATTGGTTGCGACGTGTGGGCGGTCGGGACTGGCGGGCGCCTCCTAACTTGGCCATCCATGTATAAAAAGCGGGTGGGATGCGTTAGGGATTGAAGCGGTTACCCCACAGTGAGGAACGAGCGAGGAGTAAAAGCGCAAAGCCCGACCTGACGAATGGAAGGGAACGCCCAAATAATATTTTGAATTATCGTTTACCTAGTATAACACTAGCCGGACTTACTACACTTGGTGTAAAAGGAAAGAAGTTCATTCCTATAAATAGATCGTCCCAGGCATCTGTCCCATCTGTTCTTAGTTCCAGTGGATCGTCTGTTGAATCGGCATGCTTCTCCCCACTCTTATCTTTTTCAAATCCATTCCTGCCTATCTTAACTCCTGCTCCCTCTAACGCTGGTATAAGAAACTCGTTATTCTCCTGGTTAAATTGCGGAAACAAATACTTAATGCCCAGTAAGGCATCACTTATGTACTGATGCTTTAAACTGTGCTTCATTGGTTTGCCTATATATACCATATGAACATACCATCCCCTTGCTACCAGTTCACTATATACTATCTCGGCAAAGTTCTCTGCATGCTCATCGGCATAAGCGCCATCGAGTGCTGTACTGTTGTAATAATACACCACCTCTTTTACTGGATGGTCAGAATAATACTCAGCCCAATAGCGTATCACTGCCCTTAACTTCTGCTCATGCTTGGTATAGAAAGATGAAAGGGTTTTCATCTTCTTACGCTGTGGCTGGCCTGTAATTACCCAGTTGATGTTTGCATTGTAATCGCAGGCAATATAAAGTGGTTGCGATAAGTCTATGTCACCATCGGCAGCACATGATAATTTTGATGATATACGGTTGATATCTATAGTTCCTTTATTGGTTCGCTGGTTCTCCAGCCAGTTCTGATTGCTTGCCTGGTAATAATGCAACTCTGGTTTAAGGTTTGAATAAAAGCCGTTGGGGTCGTGCCGCATCAGCTTATTCATTATGGATATCTGGAAAGTAATTGGCGACAATGCCCGCTTTTGTTCGGCAATGTAATCGGTTCCCACTATTTCAATATTCTCAATAGTGTCGAATTCGAAATACATATACAGGTATTTCCTGAAATAATTCAAATCGTGCTTAATCTGTTTCAACTCCCTAACGATATGAGGAAAGCGCTCAATGTTTTTACCATAGTCCTGGTATATTTTCTTTCTTCTACGCAACAAACCATCGACCACTTTATATACTTCCATATTCTCTGGATCGAGCATTTTCTTTTTCTCGTCCAAAACCCACATTCCTTGTTTGCTCGTTGGCTTATCGGTAACAAATGTTTTGCCCTTGTGCCAGGGAACATTCTTAAATTTACCGGGGGTTCCTGAGATGGCAGGAATAACCTCCTCAAAAAGTTTATCTTTCTTTAATGAACGAGCTTCATCTGCTTTAAACCAATCTAAAGTTAAGGAGTTGGCTGAGAATTGAACATCCTGGCTAAGCATATAAATTACGGCGCCATTAAAAACATGAATACAATGTTCCCAACTCCTGGGCTTTACAAAGGGTTCTTTAAAATTCATCCATTTGGGAGCTTTACGACCAATGAAGTAATGAATATTCTCTTTGTAGCCCAATGTTTCAAGAAAGGTAAGTGTTTCAGGAATTGTGCGGCTAAGAAGCTGCTTAAACGAAGCCTGGTAAAAAGCCCCGGCACCATGAGGCATGTGTGTAATATCGCGGGCTGTCTCGGGACCAATAACCCCGCGTGATTTGCCAAAACGCCTACTGGCCACAATCATTTTGCTGTTTGGTGAATAGGTGCGTATTTTACGCTGTCCGGCGTTAAGATATACTTTATTCGCGCTCATTTATAATTTTAGCTTCCTGAATGGGTTCCACATTTCCGCCAAACTTAATACGGAGTTTTTGTTTTAATTCTTCCAATTCTTCCTGGCTTTCGGTCAATGGTTCAAGCTCAAGAACTGAAACATCGTCGGTAATTTCATATTCCTGCGGTTTAATATCGTCCCAGGCGTAGGGTAAAATATCTTCTTTATCCAATTTATTTACTTTAGCCGATGCCATGGCCGCCTTTATCATTGCTTCGGCTTGTTTTACTTCCAGCATAGTTTCTGCATCCATAGCCAGTTTGTATCCTTCGTGAATCATCCGGTTGGCTTTTTGGCGCATAAACTCTTTTGTGGCTGTTTTTACATTGCCAACTAAATGTTGAATTATAGGAATATCGCGGTAAGCTGTAGCTTCTGAGATAGCGAAATTATCCATCAATAAGTTTCTTATTTCGCGTTCCGATAAAGTTGGGTCATCGAGCCATTTCATAAAGGCAAAACGGTAGCGCTTTACCATATTGATTTCATCCTGATGAAAAATTACCGGCAGGCGATCGTCATCGGCAAACAGATCGGTTTCGAGGCGTGAAATAAGACTATTGTTTACGGCCATATTTTCTTTCTTCGTGTTCTTGTTCTTTTATGTATCGTTCAGCTAATTCTTCGGCAGCTGGTGAACCGTGTTTTGCCATTTTAATAACATTCTCGCGAATGGCTTTTTTTGCCTCAGATTTTCCCAACAGGTATGAGGTAAACGCATTACCGCTTCGGTTAACGATAGCGCGGATAAAGGAATCCATATCGATTCCGGTAAGTATAGCAATTTCGTCAGGAGCCAAAAAAAGCCCGGCCAGCTCTTTAACTTTTTCGGCTTGTTCATCAGACAAATCCATGTTCATTAATTTGCAAACCTGTAGCAATTTCAGCAATCAAATGATTGTAATAAAAATCGAAAATTTTGGTATCGGTGCTAATGATACCGGCCTCAATTTTATCGTTAATGTTTAGGTTAGCCGATGAAACTATGGTTATATAGTGCTTTCCATTGTATATAAGCACAATTTTAGCGTGACATTTTGTAATGGCTATGCGGCTAATAACATTACTTGCAAAAAAAAGCAGCCCCAATTTGTGGCGGCGCACGGTAAAATCGAACAAACAAGCCATGCTTTGTATGGTTCTTTTCTCCATTAGTCGCTGAAAGGTACGGATAGCAACCTCAGTAATACTAAACGATGACAAAACCACTTTTGCCGGGCCTGTTTGTTCCAATAAATGCTCAATTAACTCATGCATCGAGAATTCACCAGTAGAAAAATAGGGAATGTTATTTCCCGGCTCCGGAACCTGAATTTGCTCCAATCCTTTCTTCATAGTTAATTCCCCAGGTGGTTAATTCGGCAATGCGTTTTTCAACCTGCTCTTTTTTGTTTTCTTTACCCGATTCCGTTCTAATGTATTTCAGATTGGCATCGATACGTTTTTCTTTGCTCAGCGCTTTTACCGTGGGGTCTTCCATGGCTTCAATTTCCTCAAGGGTGTATTTGCCACTTGGTTCAATCGGGGTTTTTGCTTCAGGCTCTTTACCCTCACCCATTACCCATGCATCAATTTTTGCCCAGTTTTCTTTAATTACCTTTTGGGTATCGAGTACCTCGTTCATTAAAGTTTTACGGTCCGGGTCAAATTTAACATCGGTTCCTAAAGCACGAATTTTGGCATGTTTGCCGGCAATAATCGGGTAATTTTCGGTATTGAAATCGAAAGCCGATTTCAAATCGTCGGGCAAATCTTCGTACTTCACTTTAGGGTTTTTCTCGATAATAGCACGGCCATTGCTGATTTCTTTTTCAACAACTTCCATTTTGTTTTTAACTTCATCGAGGTTTTTACTGGCATTAACCACGGCGGGTTGTTCAGGAGTTTTTTCTTTTTTGGGCTGGTTGTAAATGCGGTCCCAATTCAGGAGCAGTGAGAATAAAATGTTTTTCTGCAATGAGGTGGGTTCCTCAGTTGTGAAAAACTTTTCTTTTTTGGGGTTTACCTTTAAATCGACAAACAATTTAAACCCCTGGTTATAATTCCGGTCTTTGGAAGCTAACCAATCTTTAAGTTTCTGATTCATTTTTGATTCATTTTAAGTTTATAAACTTTTGTGAATCAAATTTTAAAATTTGGTCGCGACTGGGAAAGGACTAATAAAAAACCCCGACCAAAGCCGGGGTTTTTCAAACAATTAAACAATCACCTTATGAAAGAAAATTACTTACTGCCTGTTGACCGTGTTTATTGGTTACCAGAAATTTCTTATGCTTCAAAAGATGCTTTGTGCGGTAAGCATCGGGGCGTAAATTGTAAACCTGCAGGCGAATCTTATCTGACAAATCGTGTAAAACAATTGGGGCTTTTCCTTTGTATTTTTCAGCAAAATAAACCTGCTCAAAAGTAAATTTCTGATCGGCTTTTAATGCAAGCACCTTGCTTTTCTCGTATAAACGCGGTAAGCCCGTACTAAAATCGCCTTCTTTATTGCAATAAGGTTTATCAATATCTGACAATGTAATCTTTGCCAGCGGATAGGCATTAAAGGCAAAAACAAATTGTTCGGTCTCCAATTTTTCGGCAGCGGCTTTTACCATATCACGACCATTGCCGTTAAATTCGATAAAAGATACTCCCTTTGGCAACTCGCACTTATTGCCAATTACAACCAGCTCACACTTATCGAAGTGTTGTTGCCAGGCGGCAAGAGAGGCAGCTAAAACTGCCTCATCGCCTGACGTAAAACCTAATACTACTATGGTCTTTCCTTTTTCCATAACTCAGTTATTAAAGGGCCGGGGTTAATGGAAGTTCACTGGTGATAATTGGAGCCGGACCGTTGCCAGTGTCTTCAACCGTAAAAGTAACGCCCGGCCGGTCGGTACTTGCTTTACCTGTTGAATCTTTAGGCGAACATTTTGCCGGGAAACGTGGTGAACCCAGTAAGCGTTTTCTTCCGCCCATGTCTTCGAAAACAAAAAACATACGGCGGTTCTGAACTACTTTAGCAAATCCCAGGGCATCGGCATTGGGTTGCGGAAAAAAGAACTCAGCGGTGCGCTTGGTGCTTTCAGCATCGCGGTCGCCTTGAGGTTCTCCATCTAAACCACTGGTTTCGGGAGTTACATAAATTTCGTTCATCTGTTTCCCAGTAAGCATTACAATGGGTGTGGTTATTGTAATGGCTTCGGAAAAACTGGCTGGTGCGGGAATAGGTTCCGGCCACAGTGTTTCGTCGGCATCGGCAATAAAGCCGTACCAAACTTTGGCAAGGCCACCAAAGTTCTCCTGGCCCTCACCAAAGTTTATATTGCTGTTTTCTAAATTAGTATAATCCATAATTTACCTCCTTTTATACGGTGTAATCACCGCTTAATGCGTTAGCTGTTGGAGTTCCCTCGTTAACCATAAATGCGCGTTTATGCAGGTTGGTTATGCGCATACCAATTTGCCATTGCATCCAGAACTGAACCAGGTTAGGGTCTTCGTAAGGATTACGCACCTGAACAAAATCGATATCGGATAGGGTATTCATACCCAAATCGAAGTTATCGGGGGTGGTAATGTGTAAGCGGTCGCCGGTACCTAGTGCATAATGCGAGGCAATTGATAATTTGGGAATTCCAGAACGAAATTGAATGTGCTTTAACAAATCTTCGAACTCTACTGTTTTTTGCGAAAGCTTGTTTTGTAAAGCATCCTGAACATTTAATAAGGTTGCGGGCGGTATACGTAAAATGGCCGGGTAATTCTTAGCCTTTTCGTCGTATTTGCGTAACCATTTAATCAGGTTATCGAATGCCAGGGTGTCGTTACCATCGACCGGAGCATTTAAGCCCACATCGCCCAAACCGTCGCCGGTGTTAACCAGGTTACCTTTTGCCAGGCTGATGTCGGTTGCGGTAATGGCTTCGGTAATAATGGTGTCGTAACCATCGACCATGCCCATTGGCGATTTATCGGCTTCGTTGCGCGTTGAATGAAACAGCGCATCAATAATATCTTCGCCAACAGTTATCACTTTTTTAGAGATTATTTGTCGCTCAAGCGGATGCTTCTTGGTTTTGTTGTCGAGTTTGTTGGCTGCGGCATCAAATAGCACATTCTTATCGCGGTACGTTTGAATGTCGTCTTTTAATGCGGCATAAGCCTGTACGGTTACCAGGTCGCTTTCGATTAATTTGGATATTTCACCGGCATAATCGATAGTACCTGCCACATAAGGCTTGGCGATACCACCCCGACGTTGTTCTACGATAATGGTATCTTTATAGTTTACCTCAAGCATTGAGATAAACAACACTTTAAGCGCGTTAATTAAAACGGCATAAGGAAGCATCCGAAAATCTTTTTGATAATTCTTTGCTTCGCGGGCTAATCCTGTAATGTTTACTGCGGCCATGGTTTTACTCTCCTAAATATTCGTTAGTAACTGCCAAAATATCGTCAACAATGTTTTCGCCTTTGGCTACAGTGTTGGCTTTTGGTTTTGGTTTATCGTCGGAACTGGTTGGGGCTTGCGCACCGGTTGTTCCGGGTTCGTCTCGTAACTCGGCAATTTCTGCAACGTGTGCAGCAATTGTAGTATCGCGCTCGGCGATGGTAGCATTTGCAGCCTCTAGTTCGCTTTCGGCGGTTGCCTTGGCTTGCTGAGCTGCCTGCACTTGGTCCTTTAAAGCCTGAATTGTTTCCAATTCGGCATTAATGGTTTCCAACTGCTCTTCGGTTAAATGGGCACCGCCGTCTTGAATCTCAAGCGAAGAGATTGCAAGGAGTGCCACTAATGCGGCTAGTTCCATACTTTTTTTTGATTTATTTGTTTGCGAATTTGAATTGCTTTGTTTTGGATTATTGCTTGAATTCTGACTCTCGTATTCATCAATTATGTGTTGTACCAGTTCGTCGAATGACTTTATATCATCGACAAAAACGCCAATAACCTCTGATGATTCCCAGGTGTCGCCGGTTAAATGAATGGTTTCTTTTGTACCAGGCAGATTGGTTTTCATGTCAGCAATAAATCGTTCATTAAATTTATCGAGCCATTCCTTAACCAATTCTATGTTACCATTATTTATAGCCTCTTCGTAACGTTGGTTTTTCTTTGTGCTTTTTGATGCGTAAACCCGGTATTCGTAAACTCCAAAGCCATCTTTTTCGCCTGATTTAACGCCACGAAACTGTACCATGGTACCCACTGAACCTACGACATCGGTAGGCCGATGCGCGAAAATTTGGTGGCAATACGATGCGGCATAAATTCCGGCACTGGTGCAATAGCCATCGACCCACGCATAAACCGGTTTTTCACAAGCCTGAATTGCTTCTGATAGTTCAACTACACTATTACTTGCTCCTCCCGGAGTGTCAAAAATTAAAATGTGTGCAAAAACATCGGGGTCTGCATCAGATTCTAATAATCGGCGCCCAATGGTTCTGGTGCCAACTGGGCCACATTCCATATCGTCGCGAAGCATAATGTCGCGAATGGAGTGAACTGATATGCGGGTAGGTTGATTTTCTACTGCTCCTGAAGTGTATTCGGTGGTGTCAAGATTATAAGGGATGGTATTTTGAGGTTCTTCAGCAGCTTGAAATTGAAGGCCATTTCGCAACGATGTTAACAGAAATTGATAGGCCCAAATTGAATTTGGATCTATCATGTAAACACCGTGTACTAAATTCTTTAAAATGGAATAGTGCATTGCCTTGATTTTTTGTTCAAGGCAATGTTATTTATATATATAAAGGCTATAAAAGACTAGGCATTATCGGCATAGGTAGCAGCTCCTCCGGCGGCTATCATGGCGGCTTTTATCTGCAATGCAAGTACACTGTCGGGTACTGCATTTGAACCAAACTGGCCACCTCCGTTTATGAAAAAATATTTGGTTGCATCCCAGTATTGCGGTTGGGTTAGTATTAAATCGTATTTCTCAAGCAGGGCGTTGATATCGCTTTTAATTATTGCGTTACCCGCTAAGTTTAATAAATAGGGATTGCCTGCTGATGCAAAGCGTGTAGCACCGGCGTTTTGCATTTCAAGCATTTCGTTAATCGACTGATCCGGGAATGATAAATTATTATAACCTCCCTGACCGTCGGAAACTACGCCTTTTATTTTAATGTAGCTGCCCTCGGCTGCTGCATAATTGCGTGTTATTTGTTTCCGCTCAAGGGTATTGAATGAAATAACTTCCTGAGCTCCGTTAAAATCAATCATTAATAAGCGTGTTGAATCGCTCCAGTTAAAGAAATCGAGATTAAGCGTAAATGGCAAATTAACCAGTGAAACCAAAGCGGCTGTTGGTTCAAATACCTGGTCCCATAAATTTACGGGTGGCACCGGATAGTTATCGAGGGTAATAAAGGGAACTACATCGCCCTGGGTTTTTAACTCGATTGAGTAACCGTTGTAATTGGGCATGTCGGGAATGTTTTCTGTAATGGTTAATTTACCGGGCGGTGTAAGCCGGTTTAAACCGTTCATGTCGGTAACAATAAGCCGTACTGTTTTGCCACGGTAGGCGCTAAAATAGTTATCGGCGTCGGGGCGCACTTTAGGATGCCTGAAATTTACCTGGCAATTGTAAATGGTTCCGTTGCCTTCGTCGGCATCGGAAATTGAAAGTGAACCGTCGGTTATTTCAATTTCGTCGAATTGTTTTCCGGACGAAAATTGCATTTCGGATAAATAAATTGTGTTTGCAAATGGAACATGGGTGATGTAAACATTTTTAATTATCTGAACTTTGTGTAAGCTGCTAAGGTTGCTTTTGTTAGCTGATTTTGCCAGTGTCATATTTATTTGTTTTTCAGGTTAATGACTTTAATTGATTGCTATATACCGTTATTACTTAAAAATGGAAATATCGTTAAAAAATTCTGCCGGATTTTTTTGTTTTTGTTGGGTTTTTCTAATGCGGTAGTATCGTTTTATTAGCATGTTGTAAACTTTGTTGTCGGTATTGGGCAGGTTGTGTTTGTCGATAAACAGATAGATTCCATCTTTGAGTTCGAGCCGGTGGTTTAAATAGTAGGGTTTTATGTAATCCCAGAAATCGACATCCATAAGGGAGTCGATGTAATCGCCCATAACTTTATGGCCGCGTTCGCTAAGGTTGTTTTTACCACCGGATGATTCCATAACCCAGTCGGGAACTATGGCGGTTAATCCTTTTTCGGTGGTTTGATACTCTTCCCAGCGGAGTAATGAGAATAGCAATGGCGCCAGGTTATATTTTGCGCCAAGTGCTGGCGGGGCTCCGCAAATACTTTTTAAGTAGGCGGCCTGGTGAGGTTTTAAATAAAGTTTTATTTTTTGCATGAGTGATTGTTTTGAACAAATTTAGTGAATTGCAACTTTATTCGCAATTGTGAATAAAGTTGCAATTGGTGAGCAAAAAAAATTTGATGTATAAACGCCAAATAACCTACGCTATACAGAATCAGCAAAGCTGACTCTTCATAGCTTGCAGTTAGCGGTAATGCTAAGAAGCATCTGCCTTGAAATTTCCCATTAAAGTCCGTTCACTACTTGGAAAATATTTCTTTGGTATTGGACCCGCTATAACATTTATAACTGTTCCTTCGCAAGAATAGAACGGTATCATTCTATAAGTCCATTGTTTTTCTTTGCAAATTTGAATTGCTTTGGGTTCTTCGTAAGTTGCTCCGACTACATAACCCGTTTTATCTGATAATACATATACATGATTCATAAATTCCTTGTTTAAGTTGCTATCCAAATTTGAGTTGGTCTTTCTTTTTCTATCCAACCCTCTTTATCATCGGCGTGATAATCAATTACGCGTTCTGTATTTGGCTTTTCGTTGCATTTAATAGCATAATGTATTTGGCAACCGGCAACAATTACATGGTTGTTATGGTTACCTACTTTTGCAAACCAGTTCGAACTATTTCTATTGGTTTTAACGCCCAAAAAATCATCTTGAATTATTTCCACATCGCCCCAAACTGCCCGGTAATATTTACCATCAGGAGCTAAAAACCAAGCATCGGTTGTTATTAAATATTTTCCTTCCATAATTAATTCCTCCTTTTAAAATAAAGTTCAACGTTTTTGCATAGCTTTTCCAGTTCATTAAGCTTGCTATTATCATGTGTAACCTGGATAATAGTTGTTTTTTCCTTTTGAAAAGGCGCCTCAGTAAATTCGGTAAACCCGGCTTTGGCCAGTTCCGTTTTAAATTTATTTACCTTGTAATTATCGCATACTATTCCTGATTTCATGGCTATTCCTCCTGAGCTTCTATTTCACCATTTTTAACCATTTCATCATATATAGCTTTCATGGCCGGGGCTAGTGCCTGCCAACATTCGGGGCAAAACCAATTGGCATCTTCATCGCAATGCATAATTTCAATAGGAAATTGTGTGCCACAGCTTTCACAATGTTCGAGTTCCAGTTTTTCAAACTCAATTACCCAAACCCAGGGATTTAGTTTCCAGGAGTCTTTTCCGTTTATTTTAATCCATAAACTACGGAATGAGTGTATTGCATTCAAATAAATTGAATTATCCCTATAATTCTTGAAAATAATAGCTCCTTCTTCACAGTCTTCCTTAAAACGTCTGAAATAATGCTCAACTCCTTCAGCTTTGGAATCTTCCTCAGAAATATCCTGCAGGCGTTCAACACGAATATTGGTAATTTTTAACCAAATGCGGGCAGCTGCTTTGGGCATGTGGATTGAGGGAGTCCAGTTTAATGGCGATTTACCCGGTTCCCAGCGATAATTTGCGGTTTTGTCGGGTAGTATTCCCTTTTCATGTAATTGGTTGCAGGTACGTTCAATTAAATTATTGAACCTGGTTCCATCATCATCAATAAAACGAACCCATGGAGTATTTGTTAACTCGGGGCTGGCTTTGTAATCGAAAGCTAAGCGACCATCGGAGCGCCATGCTCCTAACTTTATTGTTTCCTTTACCCAAAGCAGATCGCCTACTTTGCCGTATGGGCAAATAGCATGGTCTGAAAAACCATTGGTATTAAAAAACTTCTGATTTAATCGGCCTTTTTTGTCAATGCGAAAATCACCAACGTATGGATTCCAATTATCGGGGGTTTCGTTCATTCGCTCTAATCCGTTTAATCGCCTGGTCATGGTTTTGCGGTTTTCTAATAAACCCTGAACCATTTGAGTACTGTATAATATTGGACGCTGTTTCATAATCTGCTTGCTTTATGGATTTCTTCCTGGTGACGTAAAAATTTACCAATAGCTTTGTGATTTTCTTCAACCGCTTCATCAATAGTTTTCAATACATTTTCGGTAATGGATGTTTGCACTGCTAAGGTGGTATAGCGTGAGTTTCCCCAGGCATATATGGCTTCGGCTTCGGCGTTGTTGTATTTGAATTTTACACGGAAGCGCATATTTTCTAACAATTTACAGTCTGTAATCTGTAGCTCGTTGGTAATTGTGAAAGGTAATTGCATCATAATGGTAATTGTTTTAATTTTGAATTGGGTTAAAATTCCCCGGTTCCTGATTAGCCTGGCTATAAGGAGCCGGGGTAACTTTTTAAAATGCTTCTTCGTTGGCTTTTAATGCGTCTAAGCGTTTCATAAAAACACGCATATCAAATTCATCGATAGGTTTAACCTGCAGTGCGCTGGCCATTCCGTCCATAACCTCTTTGGTAACCGGATTTAAAGCATAAACTGCCGATGGATTTATAAAGCGGGTAAACTTTGGATTTACTTTTGTTTCGGGAACATCGACCCGTAAAAAGGTTGCTCCTCCAAAGTTGTGTTCAGTAACTATTCCGGCAATTTTTTGATGTCCGAACAGTTCTACAATTGCGGGTACTTCAAATTTTTCTTCCATATTAAAGTTGTTTAAATTGATTATTTGGTTTATAAACTTCTAATTCTATTTTGGTTAGCTGCCAAATCTGCCCTTCGCCCTGGCATGTTGGGCAGGTGTATTCGTTAACCTGCATCATTGGTCCGTGTCGGGTGCTTTCCCTTATTTTGCGGTATCCTTCGCAATAAGGGCAAATAATAAGTTTGCGTTCGTTTTTAAGTATCATAACTTTAGTTTCAATTGGTCCTTAAGTTTCTTTTTTCGTCGCGATTCTTTGCGATGTGGAATGTCATAGTTTATATGGCATTTTTGGCACAATGCTTTCAGATTATAAAAACTGTTGTTGGTAATATCATGGTCTAAATGTGCCGTGGTTAGTACAATGCGAATGGCATTTGCATCAGTCGGATCGGTTAATTCCCTGGTGTGTTTATCGAGGAACTGATAATTCCATGCACCGCACTTCTCGCAGCGGTTTTTTGCGCGCACAAAGCGGATAAAACGGCTGCGTAGTTTAAAATCGGGACTGTAGTTTTTATAATTGATGGGCATGGCTAAACTATTGGATGTAAAACTTCGGTTTCATAATCCTCGATACTGACAAGGTGAACTGCAATTCCTTCGCAGTATTCATCATCACTAACCGGCTCAGTATAATTACCTTTGTACTGTTTAATTAAATAACCTTTTTGATTAAATATTTTCACATATCCAAAGCCTTCAATAAAACCATGATTTACCCCAAGAATTAACAGCGAATTAGCCAAATGCCTGGCTATGTCAATTGTATTTTTTGCTTGAAAAAATACGCTGGCCCATTCCTTAATTTTCTGGTCATTCCAAACTTCAGGATCCACCATAATTAAGTATTGGTCTGTTCTTGATACTTCAATTTCAATTTTTTCCATGAATTAAATTATTTTTATTGGTCTTGAAATCAATCCACCACGAATGGCACTAATTTTCACTAATATTTTGGTTCAAAATGTGAACAGGCTCTATCTTTTGGTCTCCTCATAATTATTTGAGGTTCGTACATGCATGCTGAAACATCGCCTTTTTCGTTCCATCGCAAATAGTCACAGTTTTCACAAATTCTTTCAATAGGCTTTGAATTACACATGTTTTCAGGCCATTTTAAAAAATTTCTCATATGGTTGGCAAATGCTGCTGATCGTCTTGCATCAGCAGTTGTTTTACCATGACTAAACACATACTGTCCTAGGTTTTCATCAATTCCAAATATTACAATGTTTGTAAGATTCAGATCCTCTCTAATTTGCTTTACTTTTTTAATTGGAATCATTGTTTACTCCTTTCGTTTTAGTGATTGTTTATTGTAAAGAATTCTTTTATTGAAATTTCGAGTGCTATAATTATGCTATGCAAAATGGTGATTGATACATTTCGCTTTCCTAACTCAATATCGGATAGGTACTTTTTATCGACATTGGCATTAAATGCAAGCTCTTCCTGCGATATGTTTTTGAGTTTTCGCAGCTCTTTTATCCGGTTCCCAACTTGTTTTTTAATGTCCATTTTCTGTTTTTAGTTTTTGTACAAAAAAGTGTTTACCCCGGTACTACCTGTAACTTTTAAATAATTTATTTACAACCAGTGTTTTATAAGCGTTTTTTGGGTAGTTACCTTGCAAGGGTAGTACCCGGTAGTAAGCGGGTAGTAACTGACAATTTAATAGGGGGGTTACTACCGTTTTAACTACGCTGTTAAAGGCTTTGCACAGTAAGGTAGTAGGGTAGTAACCTAATAAACACTTTTCCGCGCGCATTATATTTATTTTTATTATTAAAGAATTAATATTTTGATTTATAATAATATACATATACAAGGGGTTTAAATTTGCTTAACCAGGTATCGGTACCGGGGGGTTCCGTTAATTTTTTTGCTCTTGCGGAAAAAGCCCAATTGGTTTAGTGTTTCGCCAATATTTTCGGGGGTTACTTCGCGCGATATGTCGGCATTAATTTTTCGCTCAGCGCGTAGGTTCTTTATAATTTCGGTGGGCATTAACCACTGGCCTTCAGTTTCAGTTTCGGGAATCTCGTAGTTTTGCTTAATTAAAAGGCTGGCCGATGTTTCAATTTTAAATCGCTGGTTGTATTCGTTAAATTCTACAAAATCGTCCTGGCTCCAGGCGTAATCAAAATTTTGGTCAATTAGCATTAAAGCTTCGGCCCATATCTGGTTCACATCAACTTTATTTGAGTATTCAAAATCAATGGTATCTAAAGCAATGCAACCAAAGCGGCGGTACCCCAATGCCGGGGTAAGGAATCCTTTATGATGGTTGCCGGTTTTGTTGTTGGTGGTAAACATGGCATTGGCAACGCGGTCGACTGTTACCGGAAAAGCAAAGCGTTTATCTATAATTTTGCATTTATCGGCACTCAGGGTTGCTTTAAAATCTTCGGCGGTACGGTTGTTTAATCCTACGCATTCGTCGAATAGCACTACAAAGCTGTTGGTAAAGCTGGACCGTAAATCGAATTTTTTGGAATCTTTTTCGCTTATGGTTATGTAGTCTTTTAAATCGTCGGGAACCAGGAATTTCGAAAGCCAGGTTTTTCCTATTCCTTCTTTTTCCTGGATAAACCCTAAAGCCACATCGTTTGGCCGTAGTTTGAGCGATTGTGCAGCGGCTGCCACAAACCATTTCCGCATCAGCTTATTCATTCGGTTGGTGTAATAAGCATCGGGTTTGTCGCCAAAATCGGTGGGCTCCAAAAAATTGCAAAGTAAATCGATATGACTTTTGCCCTGGTAGGTTCCTTTTATTGCAGTGAAATAATCCGATATCGGATCGAAGCTTTTCATTTGGTTGGGTGAGCGGACAATTTTACGCAACAAAGTGTCGCTGTGTTGAATTCCCTCTTCCATTAAATGGAGTGAGATATCGTCGAGAGTTGGCGTATACGGGTATTCTTTGTTTACCGATTGCACCAGTATTTGATTGCTGTCTAAGCGATTTACCAGAATTTTATAATTATCGTTCAAAAACTCGATAATTGGTGTAACCTTATCGTCTTTAAGAGCAATAGCATCCCTTTTGGGATTAATGGCGGTTAGTTCTCTTCTCATCATTTGCGTAGGGATTCTCCTTTAAGTTCGAATTCGTTAAACATGGCCCGCATGCGGTCAACCACCGCTTTGCCATATTTTTTTAAATAGGGTTCTGAATTGATGGGTACCTGCCCGGTTGCAAATGTCCAGGCCCCTAAATCGTAGCGGGTAAACAGCAGGTTAGCCATTGGGCGGATGGTAGCTCCATAGTCGCTGGCTTCTGACGATTCATAGCCCATATCATCAATAAAAAGCGGGATGGTTGATAGCGCTTTTAAAGCTTCGTGGTTTTTAATCTTTAAACCCAAGTCGATGGCTTTACGGTAGGTTATATTTTTACCAAAATAGCGGTACATTTCGCAGTAAGCACTTAATATAATTGACTTACCAGTACCGTTGGGACCGTGCAGAAAAACGCCTTTATTTACATCGCCCTTAAATTTATCATTCCCGGTAAAATGAAAGAAAAGTTGCTCAAAAAGCCAGGTTTGCGATTTTAATTCCAAAAATTCGGCTGGAAATAATTTTCTTTCAATCATTATTTGTTCAGCCTTTAGCTTAAACAACTGCCACCATTCGTTTTTATCGACTTGTGGGAATGGACGGTGTACTTTTTGCGTTTCATCTTGCTTTATGGCCTTATTGGCTTTTTCGGCAGTAATTATATTACTAAGCGAAAGGGTTTGAGCTTCTCTCTTCATCTGGTTTGTTTTTTTGATTGGGGTCTGGTTTAAAAAAGTTTCGGTAACCACGGGCCATGGCATAGTTCAAATATTCAACAGCTTTAATTGGGTCCTCTTCGGCCAGTTCCCAAAGCAGCTTAAGTGCTTTGGTTTCCATTCTGGATCGCATGGTAATGCCGTGCTGTTCGCTCAAGTACTCTTTATAAAAGTTCCAGGTGTTTATAAACTTTTCGTTTTTGTCCGGAAAAAGTATTTCGACCGGGCTAACCGGGCTCACAAACTTATCGAACTCGCGAATGTTGGCTATTGCTTCTTTCCAAAGACTGTTCACCTTGTTTTGCATTTTTTTTAGCGATGCCGATTGCGGTAATGCTGAAAAGTAAGTTTCCAACTCGTCTTTAAAATATACCAGGCTTTCGTAAGTCTTATCCCATTGTTGTTTCATAGTTCAGCTGTAATTGTTGTGATTCTTTTTTCGGTCCGGCGAAATTGTAAACTAAAATTTCGGTCCGGTAATCGGTTCTTATTCTATTTGAAACTTTCAAATTCATTTTATGAGTTTCAAAATTCCAGTTGTTTTTAGCTATGTAAAACTTCAAAGTTTGCGACCAGTAATTACTCAGAATGAATTTTCCTTTTATGGATTTAATTGCTTCGAGCAATTGAATAAATTCATTCATGGTGTATCCACGATAGTGACCCTGATAATGTCCAGGGTAAGGTGGGTCTAAATAAAAAACTGTTTCCGGGGTATCGCGATCGAGTATAACTTTAATGGCATCACGCGATGAAATCTGTACCTCTTTTAATCTATTTTTTAGTAAATGAAACTCATTCCTCTTTTTTGCAATAAATCTTGCTGAATGACTACCAGATGAACCATTACACCACTTCCAACCACCATGAAAAGAACCCGAGTAACTCATGTTAGTAGTTACCCACACGGCCCAGGCTAATTGAACTTGAGAAAATTCGCTGCGTCCATTGTATATGTCTTTAGCCTGCCGGTACAAAAATTCGGAATGAAAGGTTGACTCGATTAGTTCCTGAAGCTCTTCGAAATTGTCACGCATTTGTGTGTAGAAATTAATCAAGCGGTTATTGTTGTCGTTAATTACCTCAAGGTATGAGGGTTCCTTTTCGAAAAACACCGCTCCTCCTCCGAAAAAAGGCTCACAATAAATTTTGTGTTCCGGGATGATTTGTTTTATCCTTTTTGCAAGCTGCTGTTTGCCTCCGTAATATGTTATTGGGGTTCTCATACAGCTTGCTCAAATAATGAAAGTTGATTATTCATAAATTCAAATTCTGATTTTGCAATATGAATATGGATATAGGTTAAACCACCTTTTTCAGAATCCATAAAAAAATCATAAACACAAGTCATATCAGGCAGCGGATAGTGTTTAGAACCCCAGTGAAGTGCTCTGCAATATTCCTTATAAAGGTTTTTATAATCAACCGGGTTAAATGGTCTGACTACACCTTTTTTACCAGGTTTAATATTTCCGCCTCGGAGAATTGGTTGTTTTATTCTTACGGTTAACCCTTTGCTTTTAGTAGGGGCATGACACATATCAAGTATTTCGCTCCAATACTTTTGCTCTTCATCAAAAGGAATTTCAATGCGTGGTGGTAATGCTAACATGAAAAATTCTTTAATAAACCGCCCTGGCACTCTCCGCCTTCAAGCTTCGAGGCGGGGCGGTTTGGGTTTATGTACATAAGGTTTTTAATCGGCTTTAATAACCGGGAGCCAACCTATTAAAGCCCCCGGTTTAACTATTAAACTATTATGAGAAAACTACGTGTCTTTACAGAACATGCACCGGTCGTTAACAAGCGGGTTGTTTGCATGTATAGTGCTTGCGCAATGCGGGCAAAAAGGGACTTGCATTGTAAGCTGTTGTTTCTTCCGTTGCCCCCTCCGTATTGATTTTCGACGGGTAGGTTTTAATGTTTGTAATTTTATTTGTTGAAGATTCATTTTGTAAGGTTTTAATAATTAACATTTTGCAATTATACAGATGGCCCAGCTCAATGGTAATCTGTGCTTGAATGTCGAAGTCGCCAACGCATGCCGTTTTTGAAAGCGCATATTCAAGGGTTTGGATTTGCGATTCGAGCAACGAAAGCGTTGAAAAGCTATTTTTGCCGAAATGCAGTTTCATAAAAATCAGCTATCAGTAAAATCACCAGAACTACTATAACTAAGCCCATTGCATTTCGTTTATTTCGGTGTAAAGCACGGTTTCAATACCGTAAGCTTCGGCCAGTTCAACTTCAATACGGGCTCCTTCGCTTTCCTTCCAATCGGGCAGTAAAAACAGGTAATCGGAATTAAGCAGGTGCGGTCGCAAAAGCTCCATTGCTTTTTCCCAAGGAGTATCTTTTGGCACAATACTCATTGGGTTGGTAACTTCAAACCCTATCCCACTCAGGAGTTCTTCGGTTACCTGAAACTTTCGCAAGCATTGCTGGTAATCTTCACCGGTAATTTTTCCACCGATGTACACTTTCTTTTTTTCCATAGTAGTGATATTTGAGGCTCTGGGGAGAGCGTGTTTACATTAATTTGTTTTTATAGGCCCAGTTCACCAATTCGGAACGGGTGTGTATGTTTAGTTTTTTAAATATTCGCTGGCGATGGTTACGGACCGTGTTTGGAGAAATAAAAAGGGTTTCTGAAATTTCGTCGAGACTTAAACCACTGGCATATAAAATGGCAACTTCGCGTTCACGGTCGCTTAATGTGGTGTTTAATTTAGGTTCACAAATTACTTTATAGTCTTTGCAAAAATGGCCTTTAAGCGGGCATTCAACACGCTCTAAACAAAGATTTCCATCTTCGTCAATGTCGGGTTCGTGGTCGTTGCGCGAAAAATTGCAACGCAAGAAACGGGCGGTCATATTATACTTTCTATCGGCACCCTGCCAATACAAATCTTTTAACCGTTCAAAAGCTTCCGGGTAATCCTCTTCAATCTTATCGAATATCATATTGATAATCGGTTTTTCTTCCTGATTAAAAATTCGGAAACAATCTTTTGCCAGGTCATTAACAACCAGGTTCCGGCCGCTGGGGTCTTTAAAAAACTCTATTAACATGGGAAAAGGTCATTAATTTTACGTCCGGATACTTCGGCAATTTGTTGCTTCTCTTCGGCAGTGAAATTGCGTTCGCCTTTAATTTTTTGCCAAAATGTTGTCTCAGCCATGCCGGTTGCTTTTAAAACGGCATCACGAAAATCATTCTGTGGCTTAACAGTTTTCAGTTTTTGATAAAGCTCTGTTAGGCTTAATTTCTCTTTTTTAAAATAGTCCTTGAAACTCATTTTCGTCAAACATTTAGTATTAATTGTGATTAAAAGTTGAATTTGTTGTAAATTCATAGTACGAATGTGCAAATAAATTCTGAATTGCGAAAATAGTTTTAATACTTTTTTCGTAATTATTTTTTTAAATATTGAAAATCAACATCATGGGAATATGGATGCAACAAAGTTTATATCGGTTCTAAATAAGATTGACAAACCGAAAAAAGAAATCATGGATAAAATCGGTCTAAGCTATACTGGATTTGACCGAAGCGTTAAGAATGGAAGTATGAAAGTGTCAACTTTAGAGCTATTCTGTATAGCTACCGACACACATATTTCTGAGTTTTTCCCTGATTGGATTGTAATTGATGAAAACAGGCGAATGCCTAAAGGAGTTTCTGAAATGCAAGTAAAGTATCAGACCAATTACAACAAAAGTATTAACGATGTGATACAAGCAAAAGATGATTTGATTAAGGAGCAACGGGAACGAATTAAGGAGCTAAGTGAATTAGTGTCAATGTTTAAGAATGGAAAAATTAAATTAGCAGAATGATGAGAATTGATACAAAAACTGATACAAATTGGCATTATTCGAGGTGTTTAAAGGTTTTCTACAGATTTTAAACCGTTGAATATCAGCAAAAATACAAAACCGCTCAACCCTGCCTCTCGGTACAAGAGAAATCGTTACAAGCAAGGATTGAGGGGTTTAGAGTTTCTAAACCCCTTTTTTGATACTTGTTTTGATACAAACTTATCCAAAGTAGTGATATTGCGGTTCTGGGGAGAGCTCAAAGATTCAGGAAATGGAAAAGTTTAAATTGGCTAAGCTGGTCGAGAAACCAACTATCGATGAGCGCTGGTACGTTGAATACAACTACCGAAATCCGGAAACAGGCAAGTTTAAAAGCCCTGCTTTCAGGATATTTATTTCTTCAAAAATAAAAACCAAAGCCGGCCGACGTAAAAAAGGGTATGATATTGTAAACGAAATCAACCGGAAATTACGCGAAGGATTCAACCCTTATCAATTACACGAAGTTCGTTTTATTCCAATTTTTGAGGCTATTGCTTTTGCACTCGATGTTAAACGGGCGCATCTGCGTTTACGCTCTTACCAAACTTACAAAAATATGGTAAGCACTTTTCAGCGTTTTCTTAAGGAAAAAAAATATGCAAATATTTCAAGCGAAGATTTTAGCATGCAAAAGGCCCAGGAGTTTATGGATTGGGCTAAAATTACATTGAAAATTAATAATCGGACCTATAACAACTATGTAAAACATATGAGAACTTTCTTCTACACTCTGCAACAAAGGGAATACATAAGTTTTAATCCATTTAAAAAAATTGACCTGGTACAGGTAGAGGAACCTGAAATTGTAATGTTTACTAAAGAGGAACTATCATTAATAAAACAAACTCTGCCTAAGTACGATCCGGGATTATTTATTTGCAGCCAATTAATTTTTTATTGCGCTATAAGACCAACCGAAATTTGCCGCTTGCGAATTTCGAATATCGATTTAATTAATAAGGTTATTCATTTGCCAGGAAGCATCAGTAAAAATAAAAAGAGTGAAAAGGTTATTATTCCTGACCAACTCTTTGAAATTCTAATAGAATACAATTTGGAGCGATATCCAAAGCATTTCTACCTAATTAGCCGGGGACTACGTCCTGGAATCTACGAAATAGCACACACTCGAATATCGGAGCGGTGGCGCAAGTATGCCGATGATGTTGAACTGGATCCACGTAAAACTATTTATTTGCTAAAACACACTGTGGCCGGATTGTTGGTAAAAGCCGGGAAAGATATACGCTCCATACAGTTGCATTTTAGGCATTCAAATTTAGAAATGACCAAAATTTACCTGGATAAAATTGCCAACATGCCCGATAATGATATGCGCGATGGATATGTTGATTTTTAAAGCGCGCGTAATTTACTTTTATCGTAGGTAATTTTTTTTGCCTCTAAGTTGTAATTTAAATTTTCAACTAAAAATGGTGTATTTCTTATTTGATAAATGGCTGAAAAATCGAAATTATTTAATAAAGCCGGTGGAAAACGCAAGGTGCATTCATAGGGTGTGTATGAATTAACAAGCATGTTGGCCGTATTTTTAAAACAATAATTAAAAATTGACTCCGGGCTTAAAAATAGTTCATTGGCTTCGCCCGAATTATTCCACAAACCCCAATCGCCATTGGCATTGTGCACAAAACCTAGCATAAACGGAATTTTCTTTGGTTCCATCCGGTAAATGGTGTTTCCTTCCATGTCAACCTCACAATAATTATCGGTGCTTAATGATTGCACGGCAGCAATATCCGACTTTATTTCCTGCTGTTTTTCGCCAGCTCCAAAAACAACTTCCTGAATGTTTTTACTGTATTTCTGCCAGGTGTAAACACCAGCTGTATCAACTTCGCGCCTGTAATACCAGTTTGTATCAGTTACCAGGCGAATGGTTCCGGCCGGGTCGGCAGGCAGGTTTGCAACCTGGGCTACCGGGCCCTGAATGTTAATGTTTTGTTGTTCCGATAAATATTTATGCGGGTTCTGTTTGCTGTCGGAAGTATCGACACCAATTTTAAAAACAATTTTTTGCGCCAGTTCCTCGCTCAGTTTACTTAAATCATCGTCGGCGTATTGGGTGATATCAACTATTTTACTGGCTTTAATTTTTTGTTCCAGGCTAATAATAAAAACCTCTTTTGTAGTTTCGTTAATAACCGGGTGTACATTTAATAAATCGCTTACGGCATTTATAAATTTTGAAAAAGTTAAATCGGGCAAATGCTCGGCAAGGTTAAAAGCATTTTCGGAACCCGATGTGCTTTGATTTGTGTAAAGTGCTAATTTTTTAAAGTGTGAATCTTCTCGCAAAAAATTATAAACTACGGTATAGCCCTTTTCAATAAAAAGCTGCTCATACAAATAGCATAAAAATACGAAAGGCGTTAAAAGCGGGATATCAAAATTCAGGTTGTTTTGGTTTTTTACTCCGGCTACATAAGCCGCTTCGTGCATGGTCCCGTTTAAAAAGGAATTATTAATAATTGCCACCACTACAAAATCAGAAGTATCGCTGGTATAATAATACGGAACGGTAAGCTGGCGTGTACCTCCCAGTTCTAAATCGCGAATATTTGAATCGCGGTATAATTCATAAAACTGCGTTTCGTCGATATTAATCCGGCAGGCCAGTTGTTTGTCGGAAAGCGATTCGTAAAGCATTTGTACCGATTTTTTATACGAATCGAACGAAACATTAACCGGAACCGAATTAACTCGTTTAATTCCTGGTTCCTGAGGAGCTCCCAAATATTTACCATTTATTGCAGGTAAACCAAAATTTAGCGAATTGCTGCCCCTGCTCCGCACCAACAAAGGATTTATTGCAGTAATGACCACCTTAATATTTGGCGATACAACTAAATTATACTTATTTGTTTTGATGGATAGCATTTTACACCCCAATTAAACTTGGATAATCATTCACCGTTCCCGGATCCCAAATAGTATTGTCCCAACCAACATAAATTGTGGTATCGGGTATTAAACCAGCTTTCATTTCGGTTGTGGTTTTACCGATACCACCTGAACTGGTAGCATTTCCGCTTGTCTCAGTATCCCAGTAACTATTAGTGATATTTCCAGTATTGTTGCCACAAAATCCACCAACATTCCCTAGTCCTGTAACTAAACCTTTTGAGTAACAATTACTTATTGAACCTTTATAACACCAAGCAATAAATCCTCCACAATTAGGGTAGGCTCCTGCTGGATTATTTGTGATATGTACGTTACCGGATGACCAGCAGTCTGAGATAACACTTCCCGCTTCAGAAGCTCCTACAAGACCTCCTGCATTATTGAGCGAAGTTATGTTTCCAGTTGCATAGCATCTACGAATCGTTCCTATATTTAATCCAACAATACCTCCTGAATGAATATATGGGCTCAAACTAGAAGCGGTATTTATATCCATAGCGGAGTAACTACCCTCTATTGTAGACAGCTTTCCGTGATGGCCACAGATACCTCCAAAAAATCTTTTATCAGCAGAGAGAGAAGTAATTGTTCCAAGAGTATGGCATCTTTGTATAAAACAACTTTCACCACGGCTAGCACCAACTATACCTCCTACAAACCCACCTCCAGTTATATTCCCAATAAACGCAGAATCTCTAATAATACCACCATAATACCAATCGGTATATGTTCCTCCTATAAGACCTCCAATATATGAGAATGTACTTGCGTTTATGTCGCCATAGCCAAAGTTGTTCTCAAACATACTATCCTCCCCAAGGAGAAAACTAGATATTAAGCCTACGTTGTTCTGTAAGGCATTGATAGTACCATATACTCTTGTATTTTTTATTTTTGCATTAAACGAAACCCCCATAAGGCCACCACCAGTGGAAGTAAGATTCATTATATCTAAGTTATTTCCGTCGTACTCACCTACAAAGTTATCAGGAGAAAATAATCCGATTGGCGTCCAGCTTGAAAAAGAAACTAAGTCAATGCTCTTTAGCTGGACATATTTTTTATCTCTGCCGGTAAGGTAAGTAGCTTTAAAAGGTGTACCTGCCCCCATAACTTGACTGACCGAGTTTCTAATACTATTTAATTCCACCCCAGTTGCTACAGGTATATACCCTTGTACTCCTATCATATCAACCAATTCGGCATAGGTATATTTGCCTGTGTTAACCCAGGGCTCTTGAAATCGATAGGAGTTTATTACATGCATAGTATAACTTTCTTTGTAGTTTAAAATTGGTTTAGGCTTCATTTTCAGGGTCGGTTTTTTCCCAATCAGCATCTAAATCAACCGGGTTGTTTTGGTCCAACTCGGCCTTTTTGTTTTGCGCTGTTATGTGGTTATTCCAAATCCGTTGCGCTTTGGCCTGCAACAAATCTAAAATTGCCTGCTGTGTAGTATTTATTGATAGGCCCGATGCTTTACGATCGATAATAGCCACGGAAAGCGCTAAAAGCTTTAGGTGTTTGTTTGTCGGAAAAACTCCAAAATTGGCATCGGCCTCGCTTTCGTCAACGCTTATTTTTTTCTCATCAATGGTTCTATCCTGCAATTCGTAGGTTGTAATCCATTGCAGCAATTGCGGGTATTCTAAATCATAATCGCCAAGCTCTTGTATTGTTAACAAATTAGTCAAACGGGGGTCGTATTCCGGTATCGGATACGGTGTACGCTTTATGCAATATTGCAAATCGGGAGCCAGGCCAACCACATTTGGACTTTCCAGCACAGCATTCCAGTTAATTACGGTAAAGGTTGTTTTTTGCTCATTGAGCCATTGAATTAATATACAGTCAATCATATCCATGTAAAATTAAAATCAGGGAAAATTTGATTGTTTATATAGTCGCTTTCGCGTTGTTCCCTCAGCTCACGCAATGATGCTTCCTGAGCTTTTCGCAAATCGCCATCTATACTTTGAAAATTCAAGTCCTTAATTCGCTGCCAAAGCGGGTAAGCTGAATCGATAAATGAGCCAAAAGCATGGTTAAAATTGCTTATAACTTCGGCCTGGCTTTTTTCCTGAAGCTGCCACGATACCTCGCAAATATTTAAAAGCTCACCCTTTGTTTCGCTGAGATTCCATTGCTCCACTAAATCAAACTGATGCGGATTATACGCCGGTTTTTCAAGCGCTTGAATTTCGTAGTACTCAATATCAGCATCTAAACCTTTTAAAGGATTAGGCCAAATGCCAGGATACTTCACTTTTTGAACTGCACCTGTACTTTTTATGTATTTAATTACTATCATACAAGTTCTGTTAAAGGGTAAATTTTTCCACCGGCACCGGGTACGGTGGCACCTATTTGTATTATATCAGCTTTTAGCCGGTCGCCTACTGCCAATGTGGTTGTGGCAATTTGAGGCGGTGTTATTGTTACCGTTGTACTTGCGGCGGGCAATTCAATAGGTGTTGTTAAAATTGAAACTCCATTTTTTTTAACATCGCACAAAATTGAACTGCCTGTTGGTGCTACATTTACAGCCAATGTAATTGATACCAGGGTTTGCTCCCGACGAACTTCAATTTCGGCATCATTATCGGTTGTAAGGTCGCTGGTTTCGTCGCTTAGGGCAAAAGATAAATCGCTAGCTTTAAATGATGCTGATGGCATCTGTGCAGATAATTCTTCAGCTTTTGCCAATACCTTTTTCAGCCCTTCATTTGCATGAGCACCGGTAATAAATTTGCGGCCATTTACTTTAAAAATGGAATCAATCCAGGAGCGTATCTGATTGTATGTTTCCGTTGCCATAACTATATGAAATAATCTTCGTTAAAATCGTCGCTGTAATCGCCAATAACCGGAATATCATCATCAGAATATGCTTCGTCGACAAATGCCCTACGGTAAATACTTTTATGGGTGTAAATATTGCGGTTATCGGTGTGCAAATTGTAGTTATCGGTAATAAATGTGCAGGCTACAATAATTCCATTTATGTACTCAAAAACATCGGGCGATAATTCAATTTGCTGAATGTAATTTTTCCAGTCGCGGGCGGTTCCTCCGTTTAGGTGTAATAAACCCCAGTTTAATTCCCACTCCAAAACCCGTTCTTCCGATACCTGAATTTCTTTCCGGTCGGCAGTAGTGTAATCGTAAGGCAGGGCGCGGTTTGCAAATTCTTTTTTAACTGATGCTGTGTTAACAGCTTCACCCGTGCTCCGCATTACATCGTAGCCACCGCCGTAATCGTTTCGGAATATGAAAAAACGCAGGTAATCGTAAGTATCGTAATCAATTATATAAGTGCGTTCCTGGCTAATGGGCACGTTTAATTCGTTAAGTAGGCTCACGGTAAAGTTGGCTACGGTTTTGGTATTGTCGTAATCGTAAAGGCTTAGCAGCTGTGGCGAAATGTTTATTTGCAAAACCCGTCCATAAATGGCGTTTATTGTGCTTACATCAACCTCGTGGCTGTTACCGTCGGTAAACATTATTTTAAGATGAAGTTTTACCGTGGCAATGGTATCTTCCAAAACCAAAAACGAAAGCAATTCTAGTGCGAATGGACTAATTAATTTATTGTTAGGTTGCAGCGTAAGAAACGATTTATTTACCACCAATTCGTTGTAAAAACTTCCCAGCTCCTCGTTGCGAATAGCCCTTTTCATGTATGAACTTTTGCCGGCAATGGCAAAATATATTTCGCTCCAAACGGTAGTCTGTTCAACGGCCGGAATACCTGATTTATCGTAAATCTGGAATTTATAGGCTTTGCAGGTATTGTTGTATTCGAGAATACCAACCTGCAAATCGAATCCCGGATCCGGAAGTTTTTCTAGCAAGGCTTTAATATTGAATGTTACTAAGCCATCCAATGGCGGACGCTCGGCCAGTTCGCCAATAAAACCAAAATTCTCATCGAAAATACGAATGCCAACCATATAGCCATCTTCCCACACGGGAATGTTTCCGGGAATTTCTTCAACCAAATCGGTTGATGCAGTACTGCCTATTGATATTTCGAGGGTTATATCTTCAGCAACAATTGATTCAAAGCGCACTACTCCATTCGGATGCATTCCGTAAGCAACTTTTTGGACCGTGAACTTGCTGCGAATTTCGTAAATAGCCGAAATACGGTCGGCAGCATGTTGCATAAAGTCGGCATACTCGGCAAAGTAATCGTAAGCAATAATATCAGTGCTCTTGGTCAGGGTTTCAACCAAATCGAACTTTATGGTTTGATTGGTTTCCGGAATAACCACTTCAAAATATTTACCAACATTCGATATTCCGTAAATAGACAAATCGTACAAAGCCTTATTGCCCTGCAGTAAATGCGTGTTGGTAAGTACCGTCACCAATACCGGGTCGCCAACCAACGAAACTAATTTAGGAGCACTATATATACTTATGGCCATTTATTTTTTTGCGTAAAATTTTGCTATGCTACGGTCGCCAAACCACCATCCAACAACCGTAAATGTGAGGTATATTATAGATGAAATAAGATTGAAAACCTGGTCTGATGAAAGCATGTTATTGTTTTGCATTACAATTGCAACCGATTGCTGGGTAATGTAAGCTGTAATAACCATTAATACAATGGTAATTGCCGGGCGCATACCGGTGCGAACCACATCGACCAATCCCAGCAAAAAGGTAAGCAAAACACCAAACAGGGTGGTCCATCGCCTTTCAAAAAGTTTTTCGATAAGCTGACTGCTCACATTAACGCGGTTGCCAAATTCTTGCGAGATGCGGAAATTGTCGTTTGCCGAAAGTTCCAAATCACGGGCAACCTGTTGTTCCGTAATTTTTATGTTTGCTTCGGTTTCGGCAATCATAGCATTGGTTTCGGCCTGAATTAATGCTATTTCGTGCTCGTTTTTGAGCTTTTGTGTGCGGTGGTTCATTATGCCTGTGGCTATGGAACCGCCCAATCCGGTGATAATACCAAAAATACTTTCGAATATCATGCTGCTTGGTTTTTGTAAGTTTCAGTAATAATTAATTTAAAAGGCTCGTTGTTCAGTGCCTGCATAAAGCGGCGTATGGTAATTTTTGAGTTTAGTACGGCTTTTTGTTTACCAATCCATCCGCGTTTTTGCCCTAGTAAAAGGCACCCTGCTGAGTTTGTACGGTACCCTTTTTTAATATCACCGGCATAATTTCCGGCATGTATTAGTATATAGCTGCGGCCATGGACATCGGTAACATGAAAAATTTGTCCAAATTTTGGACTTTGGCGTATCTTAACATTATAGGTTCCGGCAGGAATACAACTTAACGAAGTACGGTTATTGCGCCAGGGCAACTCAAGGCAATAATTTGAAAAGCCCAGTTCGGGACTGCTCCAAACGGAAAAGGTGCCGTGGTCGGACGATTCGTATCGGTTTGAATAAACAGTAATCATTTTTTTCGTTTAAAAAATCTAAACCGGCGTTTGCTTTTAACTTTTTCAACTCCGGTAATTGCTTCTTTTTTTAACCTGGTGGTTAACCACTGGTCGTAAATTTTCATTAGTATCCAAAGTATCGATAACAATGAAATGATAATTGTAAGCAAACTGTTAAAAACAGGACTTAACAAAAAACCATCAAACGAAGCACCCAGAAAACCCAGCTGAACGTTTATAAATGTTGCTACTCCGGTTAATGTTATGCCAACTTTATCAACTATGGGTTGCAGGTAGTCCGGTATCATTTTTTCGTTTTTGTTTACAAATAAAGTTTTCATGTTGGTAGTTTTAAAGGACAATTAAACACGACTTCCTGATGCTTTTTGTACTTCGTAATCGTACCCGGCTTCGGCAATTTTTTTAACTGCATCGGCTGTAATTACCAGGTTTTTACTGGCAAAAATCTTTGCCGCTTCATAAATGTAAAAAGCAGCTTTCTCAAAATCGGAACCGGTGTTTTGCGAAACGGTTGCCGATGGGGCGCTGGTTGTTGTACTGGCATAACCACCGGCGGCAAAACCCCTACTGGCATTCATGCTGTAGATAGCTCCGGGTAAATCGAGCCGGCTTATGCTTCCGTTTTTTTGTGCCAGGTTAATTATATCTAAAACACCTTTTACACTTGGGTTTGCTGTAGCCTGGGCATTGGCAACAAACTCTTTTTTGTGTACCGTTCCGGCTACATCGGTTGGAGCTCCATCGAAACCGGTATAGCCACCGGTAAAGAAAGCTCCAAATTCTTTTAAGGTTGTGCCTAATATACCTGCAATGCTGATTACTGCAGCACCTGTATTGATACCTACCCAAGGTTGGCCAAAAGTTAAAGGAGAAAGAGCTAAGGCTTTAGCATTAGCAATAGCAGTTTGAAAAACGACTTCAGCAACTGCAGCTGATTGTTGAAATAAGAAAAGAGCCTTACCAATTTTAGATTGCTCACCAACCAAATCGCGTAAAGTGCCGAATGCTTGCTGGAATAAACCTAATCTTGCTAGTTCAATTTCCTTTTCAGCAATAAATCTATTGATATTGTTTTGTAATTTTTCATTTTCAATTTTAGCCAATTCATCTTTAAGCCACAACTCTGCCTGAAGTTCTCTTAATCTGTTACCTTCGGCTAATTCATACTTCTGGTTAAACTGTTCGGTTAGAAGAGCAATTTCAGCATCATGTCGCTCTTGTTCTGTTTCTGCTTCTAATTTCTGTAATTCAAGTTTTTCAATACTTTTTCTTACATATTCTGCTTTTTCTAATTCACTAATTCTTTTAAGATGCTGTTTTTCTTTTTCTTCAATTTGTTGTTTTAAAAGGCTGTTTAATTCAAGCTCTTGTTTACTTAATTCTTGTTTTTTTATTAAACGCGATTCTAAGGATTGTTTTTCCGTTAACCATCTTTGGTTTTCTATTTGTAATTCTTTCTCAATTCCATCCTTTAAAGATTCGATTTTAGCTTTTGACAACTCATTTCGAGCTTCAAGAATTAAACGATTTATTTCTTTTTCATTGTCTATTTTAGGAGTAACTATTTCTTCATCATCATCTTCATTTACTTTTTTTCTGATTTTTGCAAACTTCTCAAGTTCAACTTTTATTAATTCAAGGGACTTTTTATAATCGTTTATTTTTTGCTGAGTAATGCTAGCTAAAAGAGGATTATCATTTTCACTTACCGACCGTTCTAAACTTACGAGTTCCTCTTCGAAGAATCGTTTATAATTTTCTAATTCGGTTTCCTTTAAGTTTCTAAGCGAATTACCAAATTTCTCAAGTACATTTATACTTTCATCAAATACGGTTACAAATGATTGAGTACCATCAGGTAGGGTGACCAGTTCTTGTTTAATAAATCCTATTTTTTTCAAAAACTCGGTATACTGTTGTTCTCCCAAAAGCTCATTTGTTCTTTCTAATTCATCGTTAAACCCTTCCTGGCTTTCTTTTGCTTTATCGGCTTTCTTTTTATAAGCCAATAAACCAACTCCGGCTGCGGTTAACAAACCAATAATTAAGCCTAAAGGATTTGCTTTCATGGCTATATTCCAAGCTCGTTGAGCAATTGTAGCAAGTTTTATTTTACCAGTTAGAACCGCTTTGGCTACTGCTAGAACTTTAACAGCACCAGTTTGTGTGGCAATTGCTGTTGTGTTTAAAGTTGTCCATAATTTTTGGGCTTTTACTGCAATTACATAGGCTCCAATTGCAGTTGTGGTAATTAGTATAGCTTTTCCATATTTTGCAAAGAAATCAATTAAGCCCATTAAGACTTTTAATAAAACAGTTCCAGAAATATGTAATTGGGTCATTGCTGGTTGCAACCTTTTACCCAACTCAATGGCGTATTCGCGGCTTTTGTTTTTTGCCTGCTCCAAGGCTGCGGCATTGTCCTGGGTATTTTTTTTAGCCTGGTCGTAAGCTTGCGAGGTGTCGGTTAAGGCATCGGTCATTAACTCTAAGTAGCCCCGGTTCTCGACTAATATTTTTGCACTGTTGGCGTTTTCGCGGCCAAATATTTTTACATATTCGGCAGTACTCAGGTTTTGGTTAGCCAGGTTCTCCATGGCTTTTTCGAGTCCAACCACTTCGGGATTGGTTTCATCGGCGCCACTTGCAAGAATGGTAAAAAAGTTTCTGAGCTGGTTACCAGCTTCAGAACCTACTTTGCCACCTTTTTCGCCCAATACCTCAATTAATGCCACACTTTGTTCAACCGGAACGCTGGCGTTTTTAGCATTAACTCCAAATATTTTAATACTCTCACCAATCTGGTTAATGGGCACGGCTCCTTCTTTGGCACCGGCAGCCATAGCATTGGTAAAACGCGATGTTTCGCTGGCAGCTGCTCCATATTGGTTCATAGCCTTGGTAACTGCATCAACAGCAGGGGCCACTTCCATGTCGGCAGCTTCGGCCAGTATCAAAATTTCGCGGGTAACGCTGGCTAGTGCTTCTTTATCTTTTAATAAAGCGGGCTGGGCAGAACCAACCAACTGAAAAGCATTTAGAATATCGTCGGCGCTTTTGGTAATGCGTATTCCTTCGTCGGTTTGGGTGGTTGCAAATTGCTTGGCTTTATCTTCTAAAAATCCCAATTCCTCAGCTACCAATCCGGTTAATGCCGAAACGTTTCCCAAAACATCTTCGCGCACATTAGCCATATCAACAGCTTTGCGCACGGTTAAGCCAATGCCGGTTAAGCTGGCAAGCCCGGCAGTAATTATTCCAAAATAGTTATTAAAACCATTGGCCATGCGCTTAAACAAACCTTGCTGTTTTGCCAATTCGCCATTAAAATTAGCCATGGCATTTTTTAGCAATTTTTGTTTAGCCAGCTCGGCATTGTATTCAGCTGAGTCTTTACGCAAGCCACGTACTAACTTGCTTTGTTGAATAAAGGCTTTTTTAAGGTTGGTGAATGAGGTGCCGTTAATGTCTTTAATTACATTATCGACTTTAAACATGTCGCGGGTAAGCTGCTTTACTTCGGTCTCGGCCCCGTCGATGGACTTTTTAAGTTTGTCCATGGTAACCTGATCGCCTGCTTTTTTTGCGGCCAGTAATTCTTTACGCCATTCCTTTGTCTGGTTGGTAATGGCCTCAATTTGGCTTTCGATTTGTTTGCCGTTAAACTCGACGCGTGGGCGTGCTACCTTCTCTGCCATTGTTTTTTATTGGCAAGGTAGCTGGGTGGGGTATTTCTATAAAGGACAAGTATAGTCCACGAATTACACGAATTAGCACGAAAAAACCCTGTCAGATTTATAAACCTGACAGGGTAATTAGGGATGGGAGTAAATTTACTCCAAAACAAATTTACGTAAATCGAGCCGAACACTGGCTAGTTTGTCCATTATTTCTTTATTGTCAAAGTCGCCATCGGTGTGGTTCAGTATCAAAATGCAAAGGGCATCGGCCATGGCCTCAGTAACCTCGGTTAAAAAATCGGGGTTTGCTTTCAGCTGGTTTACTATTGCTTTAGTGTTGGCTGTCATGGCTTACCTCCGTGTATTTAAAATCCAGTTGTTTTAAAATGTGGTTAATAATATCAACCAACTCTTGTTTAATTTCATCGTTGATAATTTGCAATTCCATATGAATAGTGTCTTTACCATCGGTAATATTCAGGGTGCATTGGCATTCTATGAATATAAATTTTATTTCAAAATCCTTATGCCAATCGTGGCATTTAATATGGATATCGGCCACCTCGTGGTCGATTAGCTCCCATTGCAGCTTTTTTAAAAATTCGTAAATCATTGGATACCTCCTTCGCTAAGTGTCTGCATTGCTTTTCGGGCGGTCATATATTCCTCAAACGATGCCGATAAACCGGCAAGGGCTTCCTGCACTTTTTGTTCAGCTTGTTTGTATTCTTTTTTCCAGCTTAAATAAACATCGCGTAATTTATCGGTTTCGGTTTTAGCCAGGGTAAGGCTATTGCTGCTATGCTCGGTTAGCATTTGTAAAAAATCAGATTCGGTAATACGGCCTTTGGCGGCAAACTGGTGGGCTGCATAAGCGCCCACTTCACCCCAAATAAGTTCCTGCCCATTTGGGAAGATTACTTTTTGCGGATCGCCCAGCTGGGCACTTCGCATTAAAACGTATTGGCATAGTTCCTGGAGACTATTTTTTGGAATATCTTCAACAATACGTGCATTGTTTTGGAATATTACTTTATATTCCGGCGTTTTTTTCAGTACATTTGTCATGACTTTATATTTTATAAGTTAGTACTAGCCCCTGATTAGAAGTGTCGATGCTCTGTCAGGGGTTTTTTATTAAAAAGTTTCACTTAATTTTTTAAATAACTCATCGTTTTTAACATGATAGCTTAACCCAATTGTATCACATAGATATCGGCGAAGGGTGTCTCCAGTTAAACTCCAACCTGGTTTGTAAACTTTGAAACCTCTATCAACCAATTCTAACATTAAAGTGTCTGAATCAAAATCGTTCAAATATTCTTCAATGTCCACATTTATATCAACATAAGTACCCATAATATAATTTTTAGATTTAGTGTTTATGTCTTTTGTAAACTTTCACTATGCAAATATAGCAATTAATATTTTTAAATAGCAAAAGAAAGTTACAATTTTTATATTATAGTATTTACTTACTTTATATATTTGTATAAATAAATTTGAAAAATGAGTGATAAAGTTCAGTTAAATGCTAAGATTGATGCTAATGTAGTTAGGGATTTTGATGAAATCCTGAATGAATTTAAAGAGACTACCGGGATAAAACCTGTAAGGCAAGAAAGCATAGAAACAGCTCTGAAAGATTATATTCATAAAATTAAATCTCAGATAGAGATTCTCAAAAAAAATAAATAACAAAAACCCCGGCTTAATCAGTCGGGGTTTATACTATTCGTTAATATAATTACAGTCTTTTCCTTGGCAATTATTTGAATTTTTGGGGTTATTAAACCCACATTCCGGGCATTTCCATGGTGTAATATCAATAAAATCTTTCTTAAACTCAGGCTTCAAATTTTTTGTAAACTCTTTGTTAAGTTTATCTGAAATAGATTCTCCTATACTTTCTCCGACAATGTATTTTCTAATTTTAGAAACATCGGAAACTAATTTAAAAAAACTAATTAGCACAATCACGCTAATGATTAATGATATAAACCAAATTAGGTTTAATGTTTCTGGTGTTAGGTTTTCCATAATTCAATTTTAAAATTTATAAACTAAACTCACTCCGTTACCGGTAAAATTAAGGCTGGTATTTTTGTTTGCCTGCCGGCGTTCGGCCTCCAGTAAATTACCGGCACTAATTAATTTACCAAAAGCAATTAAAGCCGATAACGATGAAGCGCCATATGCAATAGTACTAATAGTTGTAATGCGTTTTGTGCGCGCGGTAATATCGTCAATATCATCTTCGGTTAAATCGTAATTGTACAAAATCAAATTATTGGTGTCGTAGTACTTTGGCAGGCTATATTCCTTTATTAAACTATTGGTACCTACGTATGAAACTAAAAATCCGGCAGCGGCAAAGGCCGTGCTAAAATAAAAAGCAGTTCCGGCAGCTTTAAGCTGGGTTCCGGCTGTTTTGTACTTTATGGGTTTGTTTTCCCAGTAATTAATACTTTCCTGGGATTGTTGGGCATTTAAAATAAAAGGAAACAATACCAGGATGAGAATTAATTTTTTCATTTGAGTATCTGTTAATGGTTAATGTTTTTATCGAAAAATTCCTCCAGATGTAAATCAAACAACCAATTGATGACAGCAATAATTAGAAGAATAATTGCAAGAATTAGAAAAATTTTTCCAATGAAATTAATAAGTTGTTGTCTTGCTGATTTATTCTGATAATGCATAATCACTCTATCTCTTCATAAAAAAGCTCATACATTTTACTCACTATCAGTAATATAAGTAAAACATATCTATATAAGTAAAAAATGATTAAAATTGTAACAATGTGTTTGTAGATTAATCCTGGAAGTATAAAAGAGGTAAAAAATTGATAATTTGAAATTAGCAGTAAAAATATTAAACCTAATGCAACCAATATTGAATAACTAATAAGAGCTGAAAGAATCTTCGAAAAATTTTTAACTCTTTTAAGGTAATTAATGTCTTCTTCATTTCTAGACTTTTCTATCTTTTCTTTTTTATTGCTAGCTTTTTCAACAATTACAATTAAAAGATTAAAACTAAGACCACTGAAGATTGATAAAGCTGTAATAATCAAACTTATCGTCCTATCATTCAAATAAAAACCAAAATACGATAATCCAATAGATAACGCTATTGGTACTAAATACCAATAGATATTTCGATCAGCCTTTGATAAATCATTACCATCGATATCTTTAAGTAAAAATCTATTAGCATCACTAATTATTTCTCTTATGTTGAATTCAGTCAACATCTTTAACATCAATTTCTAATTCGGCTCTTGTTTTTTTCAATTCATTTAAACAATAAGAATGGATCTTGTCCAGATCAGGAAAGTCTTCACCTTGCTTTTTAATTGAAACTGGCAATTCAATTATCGGGAATAACTCTAATTCTTCAGTAAAATAAGCACTTGCTCGTTTTTTATTTTCATCTTCACAATATACTATGGTATCATAGTCTGAAGGATTTTCCATTTCAAGTTCTTTAAGATCTAAATTAAAAAATTTTCCAGCTTTAGTCCTAAATTTTTTAACAAATGTTTCTTGATCTTCATTAATATTTTTTAATCTAATCTCAAGTTTTAAATTATCAAATTCAGCTAAGTAAGGATTAAATTTTCTTTTTGCTCCTTTTGACATTCCCCTTTTGATAAATGCTATTTCTTTTACAATACTCTTTTTCTTAAATTCATCAACCTTTTCTTTCGGTACAAAATTTGCTTTATCTAATGAGACTTGATAATTTGAAAAAAAGAATGCCAAATTGCTAAAAAAATCACTATTAATTGATGAGTTGCTATAATTTTGAATCATCACTAATCCATGATTTGAATTGGGATGCATCCATAACAAAAAATAGAAAGGTAGAGATGTGACTTCTTTTACGTCAATTTTTTTACTCGTTTCAGTTGGATTATCCTGTGTAAAAACATTCTTCTTAATTCCAGTATCTCCACCAATAAGAAATCCATAAATTAAATTTCTATTTGAATCGAAATAAATATTATTACTATCTGGAATAAATGCTTTATCTCCAGTCAGATTCTTTTTGAATTTGTTATCAAAAGATTCAGCATACTTTTTAAAGAAAACTTGAAAATCATTGAGTCCCGTAATTTCAGATTGATCATAATCATTTCTAATCTTTTGAAATAAATCAGAAAAGAGCATCGGAGCTCTTGATTTAGAGTTTCTTTTTCTGATTATAACTCTATAAATGTGTAATTTAATTTTAATCTTATTCATGGGGTTTTTGGTTTGCATATTGATACTATGCAAACTTAAAAATAATTACTAAATAAAAAAAGCGGCCTTAACCGCTTTATAAAAAATGCTTTCCACACCCCTATAAGTTTAATTGAGTTTTTGGTACAGTTCCAACAAATTGGTAATTATTGGGTAATTGTTTTGTCCGGTTCCCTCGCTGGACTCGGATATAAGCTTTACCGCTTTAATTATGGCATCTTTAAACTGTTCTTGCTCAAAGCTGGTAACTTTTATAGTTACCTCATTTTTAGCGCTCATAGGATTTTTATTTAATGGTTATTTAGTTATCCAGGCTATTTACAATAGCTGAGCTGATTTTGAGTCCATACTTTTCTTCCATTAATTCGGTTAGCTTCTCCACCTGGTAATCGAAGGTTCCGCTAAACCAGGGTTTTTTTCGTCGCCGGGTTTCCCCTGTTCCCTTCAGGGCATCCAATTCTCCGGCCTTAACTCCGCGCCCCACTCCCATATCAATAAATTTACCATAGTAATTAAAGGCAAATATAATACGGTCGGGGTCGCCATTTGAATTGGTATATATGTGGTAAACGAAAGAATTTAATAATTCGCCTGAACTGACTGGCCTTTTTTTGCGTTTTTTCTGAATTTTATCAATCCAAATCTTTATAACAATCTCAGCCCAGGCTTCAACGGTGAGTTTTAAATCTTCGTTTTGTGCCATTACTCATTCCAATCGTCGGGGTTATAAACCAAACCGCTGTACTGGTTTACATAGAAACGGAAATAAACTGCTATAAACTGGTCGCCAAATGGCCCAACGGGGAAATAAGGCACATCGTCGAATTGCATTAAATCGAGTCCGTTGGCGCGTTGGCTTTTATCGTAAAGCATTTTTGCCAGTATTTTTTGTCCTATGGCTTTGCATTGCGCTTTGGCTGTGGCTCGTTCATTGTGGTCGCCAAACTGGTATTTTTGCGTTACATAAAACTCATAGCTGGGTGTGTCGGTAAAGTTTCCACCACCATTGTTACTTATTCGTCCTTCGGTATTCTCAATAACCATTAATGCCGGAAACTGCATATCTGGCAGGCTGGCAATTAATTCTTCCAATCCGGCAATGCCCGATATACGGAAAAATTTTGGCAGCGCTTCGGTGTGGCCAATGTCTTTAAGCTTAATGGCCACCTGCTCCATGTAGGGAATAAAATTGAATTGAATCATAAGTTATTTTTTAGCCACTAATAATTAATAGTCAACTTTTTACCTAAACCGAAAACATTACCGTAATGATACTTATTCAGGCTTAATACACGCATGAATTCTTTAACTGTAAATGAAATAAACCACCGAATTACCAATCTAATTGTATCGGCATAACCATATTGTGTTTTGGCATATTTTCCTGCCCATAATGATGATACTTTGTATTTCATATAATTTACTTTTTAGTTCTACGCTTCATCTCTGCAACCTTTTCGTGGGCGCTTTCCATTTCGCCCAAAATATCGCGCACATTTATTTCCAAAAGCTGTTCGTTCTTGGTTGGGTCGCCACCATTAACCGCACGAACCAAATCCATCATTTGTTTTGCCATGTTTTTTGGTTTAGCGGTTCCGCCATCGGCTATAAAAACCCTGGGAAATTCTTTTTGCATAGCCGACCGACAACCGGCATAAAAATTAAAGAGTGCATATTTTTTATTCAGCTTTAACCAAATAAGCTTACGCGAACGTGCCGGAAAATTACTGTCGTTAAAACGTTCGCGGCGGTCGCCTCCATAGTCGGGCGCATCGGGTTTATAAGGTTTTACCTGTTTGCGCCAAAGTATGGCAATAATATTATTCAGATAAACTACATGCTGGCTTTGACAAAAGCTCATGAAATTCATTTCGGCAAAAATGAATTCGCGCAAGGTGATGTTGTACAAATTATCGGCCGGACCGTAGAATTTTTTAAACCAAATACGAAAAACAGGTAATGGGTTTTTTGTGAGTTCGCTTTCAGCTACCAGCCATCGCAAGGAGTTTATCATGATGCTTACCTGCTCAGCAGAAAGCAGAAACTTTTTGCGACCCTTCCGGAACCGGAAATATTGCATTCCACCTTGAAAAATATTTTTCTTCAGGACTTTTATTCCGGTTAAATACATCAGAATCCGAAATAAAGCGTGTTCTTCAGGAACCCGTGTAACAAACAGTTTCATAATAAAAAACAGCTGTTTACGGGTTAACTCATTCCACTTTTGAGCCGTGTCTAATTTTACAGGTTTTGTTTTCATTTGTGTGATTGTTTTTGTTTTTATCCCATGGCAAAAAAGCCGTAAGTATCCAAATCGTTGGTAAAAGGTACTTCGTAACCATTCAAGGCATAAACCGGATATTCTAATAAATGGTCCTTTAAATAATCCTGGGCGCTGGTTAAATACTCGTTGGCTTTATTATTAAAATAAGTATTAGCGGTCGATTCCTTTTCCTGAATCGTCTGCAGGTACATTGCCATAAATGCCAGGGCTTTTTGAATGTCGGGTAAAACATTTACGTCGGCAGTTCCGGCAATGCTGGCAATAAATTCGGCACTCATCTTTTTAACCATCCAGTTGCGTTCGGCTGTTTTTAACAGAGGTACCAGGTTAACAAATTTCACCCTGGAGTAATTAATATCAATCTCGCGGGGCCATTCGTCCATATTGGCAATTAAACCGCCTTCGCACAAGCTGCTTTTATTCCAGTCGGGGTAATCGATTGCATTATCTTCTAAAAATAAAAGGGCATCGCTCAGGTAATCTTCGGCAGCTTTTAAGGCGGCATTTTTAAAATTATCGACTCTGTTGGCGCTGGCCGGTGCAATGTTTTGGGTCGATACAATTCCAAAGCCGGTATTTGTGGGCACTACATCGAGAAAGGGAGTGGCCTCTAATATGGCTAAATTGGCAATGGCTCCTTTCAATTGCTTTATTAACTCAGCGCTTTCTGCTGTAGGAGCATCAACCAGCAAAAGTTTAGTTTGAACTATACCCAGGTATTTGGGCAGGTGCTTTAACATAGCCCGCTTTTCGTGCTCAGCTAAATAAGTGAACGTTAGTGTGCTGGTTGGTATGTAGCTTTTAATTTCGTCAGCTGTAAGTATCATGGTTAACCCTCCAAAGTTGATTGAACACCTGTTTTGTTTTTGTCGAGCGTGGTAAGCTCAATATTGGGAATTATAAAGTGGATGTATTTGCTCCACTTATTAATTGCCTTAATTACACTGAATGGCCGCAAAACCCGGTTGATTATTGGCTTAAGAATAGCCTGTTTAATCAAAAACAATTCCCTGGCTTCGGTACCGTTAATGTTTTTGTTTTTGCCAGGCGATGCACCAACCAACGACGGGTGTACCAACATAGCGTAGCACATTATATTGCTGGCTTCCTCGCTGTCTTCAATATATTCGCCACTGTTCATATTGTTTTCAACCGGTTTTATGGTCATTTTAGCATAGGGCTTGCCATCCGAACCACGCTTGGTATAAGTGACTATGCTTTTGCCTGTTTGCTCTTTTTCAGTAAGGAACTTATTCATGTTCTCGTATTCCTTCTTAACACGGGCGATTTGTTCCTTTTCGTCGGTAATTTTTTCGATCCGGAAAATATCAGTAAAGTAATCCTGGTCTAATTCAATTACATAGTTTATAATAGCCTTATTCTTTACCAGGTTCTTTTTTAGTTCCGGAATGGTAATTGCAAAATCGTACCATCCACTTTCAATTAAACTATACCAGTAAGGTTTTTGGTAATAGTTCCGGCCGGGCGTTGAAAAATTAACCGGAATTATGTAGTTATATTGATTTTTAGTTTTGCCATCCTCCATCAATTTACGCAATTCCCGTACGGGCGAATGAAAATCGAGCACAGGAGTGGCATAAGCAATATTTTCGGTTTCGTCGGGTTTTTTACCTCCCCAGTCACCATAATAATAGTGGTATTCAATTTTGCCATTTTCTTTATTCATTTCTGAATAGCGGCTAAATACAGCTTCTTTGTTTTTAATCTGAACTATCTCAGTGCCCTCTTTATTAAAAATAGCTTCCGGGAAAATATTAAAAAACCAATGCAGGTCGGTAAGGCTCTCAAGTAAATAGCCGTCAATATCGTTCTCCTCATAGAATTTATCAATCTTATCAATTGATTTTTTGATATCATCCAGAATACCTTGATATACAGCTGCAGCCTTTTCGCTCGACTTGTCGATTAATTCCGATAAATATATTTCGGCATTGAAAAGCGGCACTACCTGTTTTTCTTTTCCAACCGGAATCATCACAACCGGGGTAACCCCTTCGCCAAAACTGGCCGAAACGTTAAAGAACAGGTTAGCGCTCATTACCGGGCTTATGCCAACTTTTTCGGTTAGTAGTTTTGGAAAATTGTTATCCTCTCCCCAGGGAACCACCTTGGGCATGTCCTTTTTACCTTTAATGGTAATGTCAAAAGGTTTGGTATCGGTAGGCGCTAAAATGGTAGAACTGTCGGTTATAATTACCGCTGCTTTTGCTCCGGGTAAATAAGCCATGCGGCCGTTTTCGCTAACCTTTACGCTACCGTATTCTTTTGCTCCTGGTGGCGTTGTGGTTCTGTCTTTATTTGGCTGCTTGCTCATACAAATACCTCCTGTCCGTTAAAAACAATGATTTGCATGGCGTGAATGCCGCGAATTTCGCCCGATGGAATAAACTTTAATGTAACCATATCGCGTTGCCAGTTGGTGCTGGTGCACACAACTTTGCCCGTTACAATTTGCCCGGTGCTTTTCTTAACAAATTTTATGGAGACAACCGGCCGTTGCGCGGTTTTGTCAATGGGATCTAAAAGTAATCGAACGGCATTAATGTGAATCATTGCTTTTTTTTAGCAATGATAAAAAGGTGGGTGAGTTATAGAAAGGACAATGGGAACTCCATAAATTTATGATTCTCCAAATGAAAATATTTCACGGCAATAAAACTTTGGTCTGGATTGTGGAAAGCAAGTTTTTGCGGGAAATTCGTTAACTTTTGTTCTTCCGGAAATTAAGCATTAATTGAATGACGGTAGGAATAATTCGCTGAAAGCGAAACGGGAAGAACTCCTTTTTAAGCGCGCCAAAGCTCCCAGTCATTAGGGAACTTTTGCGGGGCTGTCGCTACCCTCTTGCGGTTTTCACTTTCAAATTATCGGCACATTTTCAAAGGAAAATATCTAAACGAAAATACAAGCCATCGGGTTTGCAAACAACTTTAAAAAACTAAATCAGGTACTAAATTAGGTTTATTGGTGCTGGTTGGTTCCGGTTCCTTTGCTGCTTTTACCTTTACCACCTGCAAATTACTAAACAGGTAGGCCAACGGAAAATATTTAAACTCCTCGGGTTCCGTGGATCCTTCGGGTGTTTGCTCATATTTTCGTGGTTGGCCCCAAAATAAAAAGGCTTTACTTCCCTTATTAATGGTGTACCCTTGTTCCTTCCATTGGTTAAAGGTGTTAAACTCTTCAATATCGGGGTTTTCTTCTTGGTAAAACTCGTGCAATCCTTCGTTAACAGTGTTGTAAATTCCTTCTTTTACCATCAGCCTAATATTTTGGCTTAAGGCGATCAGCTCTTTACGTTTTAAAATATACTGCTCTTTTTTACTTAGTTTTTTACTATCTTTGTTCATAGCTCAAAAATTTTAGTGAATACTTGTTTTTGGGTCTCAAATCTTTTTAAAGCCCGGTTTGGTCGCCGGGCTTTATTGTTTTTAAAAATCGGCTTTTATTTCTGCCTCCAGCTGCTGAACTTTTACCTCAATCCGCTTTATTAAAAACTCGGTGCAATCTTCAATAATTCCAAGGTTTGAAATATTGAAAAGTGGTTCACTGCTGTATTTGCTGTTAGTCATAAATGAGAGCTTAAAAGTTTGCCCTTCAAAATCTGAATTGCGTTGTGCTTCCTGGGTGCTTGCCCTGGCATTTATTAAACTCTCTTTATGATTTTTTAAAACTGCCAGCTGGTTAATCCTGGCTTTCTTTTGCTCGTAGAAGTCAATAACTTCCTGAATGTTTGCCGGTTTGTTTAACCTTGCTTTTTCCAATACTTCCAACTTTGCTAAAAGTTCTTCGTAACTGGGTTTTTCCTTAGGTTTTTCGGCTGTTTTTTCTGTTACAGGTGTTTTGGGTGCTTCCTGTTTTTTTACTTCCAATTTGGGCGCATTTTGCCCGTCTGACTTTTTTTGTGTCATAACTTCAAAAATTTAGTTTAAATTAAAAATACTTTGGTCTCAAATCTTATGTAATATACTAAATATAAACAACTTGACAAAATAAATTGAATAAAAAAGCATTAATTAATCATTTATTTTTTGCTATTATTTAGAACGTTTCTAAATAATTTAACATTTTTCATGTTAAAATAATTAACTGCCTTATTCCTTGTTCTTTAGGGGTTATAAAAGGGGACAATTCCCTCTTTTACCTCTCGGAGAG
>JACDJC010000570.1_pt1 | contig 42095 bp, 37 predicted proteins | sample 7454191 | NCBI WGS metagenome assembly JACDJC01 (sample SAMN14253291, study PRJNA609438) | sludge metagenome | isolation source: sludge after 25d culture with pyrite and EDTA | collected 2018-12-20
ATGCAGGCCTTGCAGCGTCTGCAAGGCCAGGGCGGAATGGGCGTAGGCGCCGCCTGCGCGCATTTCGGCGGCCACCCAGATCGCTTCCATGATTTCCTTGTCGGACGCGCCCGCGCGGGCCGCGCCTTCGGTGTGGCCTTTGATGCAATAGGGGCATTGGGTGACGTGGGCCACGGCCACGGCGATCAATTGCTTGGTTTTCGCATCCAGCGCACCGGGGGCGAATACGGCTTTGCTGAACGCCTTGAAGGCGGACAGTGCTTCGGGCGCGAGTTCGGCGCGCCGCTTGGCCAGTTCGGGGCTAGGATGGGGATACATGGGGGAATCCATGATGCGGTCTCCTGTAGGTGTGATGCAAACCATCTTAAACCCGCGGTGTGGATGCGTCGGGGAAAGCCCCGTCGGCAATGGGGCCGGCCCCGCGCATTGATTGCGGTGCGGTTCGTCTCAGCGGCGGGCTGTGTAAGGATGCTTGCCCGATGCCTTGGTTCAGCGCATCCGGGCACGCCCGGCTTCCAAGGCCCCTACGGCCTGTTCGCGTTCCACGCCGACACCCGCACGCGCAACGCCCCAGGACTCACTCTTTGGCAAGCCGATTGTATTTCTTCATCACTTCCTTGACCCGGTCGTGCGGGATCGCCGTGAATTTGTGGCCGTCGCGGCCCACCATGGTTTCGGCGGCGATCATGGCGTTGATGACGGCTTCTTCCGTCGCGTGGGCGGTTGCCTCGAAGAGCGGGTCCATGGTGTCGTTGGACACCATTTGAACCGAAGCGTTTTCTCGGCGGCTGAAGGCGCCCGGGTTGGCGGTCGAAAATGCCAGGAAGATCTCGCCGCTGCCGTTGCCGCCGTAGCCGCCGGTGCGGGCCAGGCCGATGGGCACGCGGCGCGCCAGGCGCTTGAGCTGGTGAGGCAGCAGGGGAGCGTCGGTGGCGACGATGACGATCACGGAGCCGGTTTCGGGCCGTGGTTTCGCGTCCCATGCCGTGAGGCCGTCCGGGATGAGTTCGGTGCCGACCGGTACGCCGCTGATCAGCAGGCCTTGGGGCGTGCCGAAATTGCCCTGCGCCAGCACGCCGACCGTGTAGCCGCCTTTGTCGTCGGGCAGTCGCCTGGACGCGGTGCCGGTTCCGCCTTTGTAGCCGAACAGGAGCATGCCGGTTCCGCCGCCCACGTTGCCTTCGGCGACCGGACCCGATGCGGCGCTGTCCAGGGCTGCATAGACATGCTGTTTCTTTACATGCATGCCGTTGATGTCGTTAAGGACGCCGTCATAGGTCTCGGCCACCACGGGCAGCGAAAAATAGAGGTCCTTGAACAGCCTGGGGCCGACCAGGTCGTGGTCGGCCAGCCAGGAGATGGCGGCGTCCCGCACCACGCCGACGCTGTGGGTGTTGGTGATGAGCACCGGCCCTTCCAGGAAGCCGCTTTCCTCGACCCAGGTGGTGCCGGTCATCTCGCCGTTGCCGTTCAGGGAATACCAGCCCGCGAAGACGGGATCGTAGGTTTTGCCGCGTGGCATGATGGCGGTGACCCCGGTGCGGACGGGACCTTTGCCCACTTCCAGTTTGCCATCGCCCTCGATGATGGTCGAATAGCCCACGGTTACGCCTTTGACGTCGGTGATCGCGTTGTTGGGGCCGGGCGCGCCGACGAAGGGTATGTCCAGGTCGCGCGCGCGGGGCCGGTCCGCCGATGCCGCCGGGGCCGTGGCGACCGCGGCGGCGGTGCCCAGCACAATGGCGGGCAGGATGCGTTTCAGTGCTGTCATGTCGTTCTCCTCGTTGTGGAAACCCTTGTGGAGCAGATCTTAGGCGGCGCGGCTGCAAAATCCGTAATGCCGGCGTCTCAGGCGCTAATGGCGCCGTCTCAATGCGCGGTTGTCCGGACGGCCGATTCCTGCCGGACGACTCTTGGCGCCATTCGGTTCATTCGGCCTTGGCGGCGGCCGCGGCGAGCATCGCTTCGCCGATCAAGCGCTCGCCTTTGGCGACCAGGGCCGTGCCCGCTCCCTGGATGTCCCGGATCTCTTTATTTTGGCTCAGCTTGGCTTTGCCCACCAGCTTGGTGATTTGTATCTCGATTCCCACGATCGCTTTGAGCATCATGTCGGTGTAGTCTTTTGGCGCATCCGTCATCTTCCAGGGTATGGGCTGGGACGCTTCATGCGCCCGGGTCAAGCGCGCGACCACGCCGCGCACATAGCGCTCGTCGTCGCGGATCGTTACCCGGCCATGGGCATGCGCCACGATGTAATTCCAGGTGGGGACCTGTTTATGGAATTCGTGCTTGCTGGGATACCACTGCGGAGAAACATAGGCATCGCCTGCGCGGAACACCACCAATACCTCATCGCCATTGCCAAGGTCTTGCCATACGGGATTATTCCGGGCCACGTGGCAATGCAGTATTCCGTGCTTTCCACCGGCGGGATCGAGCTCGAATGGCAAGTGATTGGCATCCAGTCCGGCTTCGCCATGCGTGACGAGCATTCCAAAGGGGTGTTTGGCGATCAGATCGTGAAGCACATCGGTGCGTGGTTCATCGAAGTGTTGGGGAACGTACATGGGAAAGGCTCCGTGGCGGTGGGCTCGGGGGAATGGGTTCGTGCAATTATCCTTGTTATCTGGCTTATCATGTAGAGCCAGAATCGAGCAATTTACTTAAACCAGAATGGCACGCAAGCCCAGGGTAGTGGACATTCCGTCGATCGGCGCGCTGGACAGGGCCAGCGGCCAGCTTGGCCGCCAGCTTGCCCATGCGCTGCGCGAGGCGGTGCGCAAGGGCGACCTGCTGCCGGGCGATCCCTTGCCTTCCTCGCGGGTTCTGGCGCAATCGCTGGACATCGCGCGGGGGACGGTCATCGAAGCGTTCGAACAGCTGCTGGCGGAGGGCGTCCTCGAGACGCAACATAGGGTGGGAACCCGGGTAGCGAATTCGCTGGCTGCTCCGCCTCAAGGGGAAGGCAGCCGGGAAAGGCGCGCCGCCGTTGCGCAGCCGCTATCTCCATCGGCTCGCGTCGTTGCGCTCGCGCAAGTCGCGCCGGCGGGCTACGGCGAGCCGCAAGGTGTGCGCGTGCTGCGGGAAGCCGTGGCCGATTACGTGCGCCGTTCGCGATCGGTGCGTTGCAGCCCCGACCAAATCGTCATTACCAGCGGTATTCAACAGGCGCTGTATCTTTGTTGCCAAATCCTGTTCGAGGACGGCGACGGGGTCTGGGTCGAGGATCCCGCCTACCGCGGGTAGGCAGCAGCGGTAGCAGCACGATGCCCAGCGCATAATTCGAGGTGTCGCCGGCGATCGCAGCAACGAGCACTATGGGGACCAAATCGCCAGATCAAGCTCAGCCTGCGTATTTTCCGTCAATATGGCTATCTGACGTTTGCAGACGATATCCCTATTCACTGAGGAACGTAGCGCTGATGAGCTTGATTTCCCGGCTAACGCATCGTCAGTTCTTGTTCGCCCCGGAAAGCTCGACAACTTCCTTCCACTTGCGTGCCTCGTCTTTCAAGAACGCGGGAATCTGTGCCTGCTGCATGTTCATCGGCACCAAGCCGAAGCCCAGTAAGCGCTCGCGCATTTCCTTTTCCTGCATGACTGCCGCAACTTCTTTTTCAAGGCGGTGCTTGGCTTCGTCGGGCACGCCGGCGGGTGCCACCAAAAGAATCCAGCCCTGCATGCTGAAGTCCTTGATGCCTTGTTCGGCAAGGGTCGGTACTTCGGGCAAGCTCGGAATACGCTCGGCGGATGTGACGCCGATGGGCTTGACGCGTTTGCCCTGCAGGGCGGAGGCGAACACCGGAACGTTGTCGGACATGAAGTCCACTTGCCCGCCGATCAGGTCCGTAAGGCTTTGCATCCCGCCTTTGTACGGGATATGCATTCCCGAAATGCCCGCGTCGTGCAGAAATTTGGAGATGACCAGGTGCGGCGTTGTTCCCACTCCGGAAGAGCCATAACGAAGACCCTGCCCTTGTTCTTTGGTGTGCTTGATAAGGCCCGCCACCGTATCGAAGGGCTCATCGGGACGGACCACCATCACTTGCGGAGCCCAGGCAATCGCGGCTATGGGTTCCAGATCGGCCAGGGGATCATAGGTCATCGTCTCCGGGCGCAATGTTGGACCGATTGACAGCGGACCCGTCGAGCCCATGGCCAAGGTATAGCCATCGGGCGGCTGTTTGGCTGCAAAGCCCGTGCCGATGGTGCCGCCGGCACCGACTTTGTTTTCGACAACGACGGGCTGACCCAGACGCGGCGAGAGCAGTTCCGCCAACAAGCGCATTGAAACGTCGGAAGAATTGCCAGGCGGAAATGGCACCACGATCTTGATCGGGCGCTCGGGCCATGCCGCGTGGGCGAACGTTGTGGTTAACGCCAGACAGCCGAAGGTCAGTCCAGCGGCGAGGGCTTTGCGTAGTTTCATAAGGAATTCTCCAATCGTTCTATTTGTTATGCTGCTTCAAGGACATGCTTGCTCGCACCGGACAGGTTGCCGAGCCGTTCGCCGCCCCGCATCCGCTCGCCGTTCTTGTCGCCACGGGCTTGTTTTTCCAGCGCCATCTCGGACACTTCGGCGACTTCGGCCCGGGGAATGACAAGTACGCCGTTTTCGTCAGCCAGGATGATGTCGCCCGGGCAGACGACAGCGCCGCCGCATGCCACGGGTTTGTTCAGTTGCCCGCCGATGTTGTAGATTCGGGTGGTGATGGGCGATACGCCCCGGGCCCAGACCGGGAAGTCCAGTTCCTCGAGCTCGGAAGGGTCTGTGCACATGCCGTCCACAATGGCGCCTACAGCGCCTGCCAGCACAGCGCCGAGCGCCACGCCGCCGCCCAGGCAGGCATGCTTTTGATCTCCCAGGCGGTCGATGACCAATACATCGCCCGGACGCAGCAGCGTCAGGGCGTGATGCAGCAGGGTGGAGTCCTGGCCGGGCAGCGACAAGGTCACTGCGGTGCCGATGATCTTGCGCGTATGATTGATCGGCTTGATGTCGGGAGCCATGAACCCCCAGTGGCGGAAGTGGCCGACGGTGGCCGTCTGCACCGCCGACAGCATGTCGACGTACTTTGCTTCCAGGGCGGCCGGCATGGGTTCCAGGATGAATTTTTTCACTGAAGCACCTTTTGTTTGGCGAGGGGAATTTCCTTGCGGACTTTATCGATCAGCTGGATATCCAGGCGAGCGGTGGCGAAGCCGTCGCCGTCGGAACACTTGGCGATGACATGGCCCCATGGGTCCACGATCAGCGAATGCCCGTAGGTGTATCGCGTCTCGCCGTTCTGCCTGAACGGTCCGTGCGAGCCGCAGGCCACGACGTAGCTTTGCGTCTCGATGGCGCGAGCCCGACACAGCACCTCCCAGTGATCTTTGCCTGTCTGCAGGGTGAATGCCGCGGGCAGCATGATGACGTTGGCGCCCCGGCCAACGAGCTGTTGAAAGAGCTCGGGAAATCGGAGGTCGTAGCATATGGCCAGGCCGAGGCGGAAGTCGCCCACGTCGGCGGTGCAGACCTCGGAGCCCGCCGCCACCGCATCGGATTCACCGTAGCGCAGTCCATCGGGCGTGAATATGTCGAACATGTGTATCTTCCGATACCGCCCAAGCTCTTTGCCGTGGGGATCGAACACGACCGTCGTGTTGAATACGCGCTCCTGACCGGGAACCTTCTCGTAGAAGCTGCCCGAATGGACATAGATGCCGTATTCGGCCGCCATGCGCGCGCAAAACCTGTATGCGGGGCCATCGGCCTCGGGCTCGCCTGCCGCGACCTTCTCTTGCGTACTGCCGCCCGCCCAATCGAAGTGTTCGGGAAACACGATCATGTCGGGGGAGTCCTGCGTCACGGCGCTGCGCGTCAGCCTCTCGGCTTTTGCGAGATTCGCCGCTTTATCCGAGACGGAATTCATTTGAATGACGGAAATTTTCACTAATTTTTTCTCCTCTATTGCCAGGCAATTCTTTTGCCGACCGATTCGCAGTAGTCGCTCGCAACGCCGCGAGCCAAGGCGGCAACCGCCCTTGCCAGGCCCTGGCCTTGGTCGCGCAGGAACACAGCCTGGTAGTTGACGGACACGAAGGGCCGTTTCAACTTGATGGGAACCAGCTCGCCGGATGCGATCTCCCGCTGCACGATGGCTTCGGGAACGACTGCGATGCCGAGGCCGGACGTGGCGAGTTGCAGATTCGTGGGGACTGCATTCGACACATGGATGATCTGCGGGCGTACGCCGCAGTTCTCGAAATAGTGGTCTATGCGAAGCTGCGAACGGGTTCCCGGCGGATAACCGATGATGGGATACTGGGCAAGCTCCTCGGGAAGCGCCGCATCAGTGAACTCCAGCCTCAGCCTGGGGCTCGCCACGAACGTCATCGAAAAAGCACACAGCGGCACGATCTCGAACCGCTCGTGTACCGCTTCGCTGTCGGCGCCCAGGACAAGATCGACTCGGCCGATCTCAAGTTCCTTGAGCAGCTTCTCGGTCAGTTCCGTCTTCAGGCTGATTGAGATGCTCGGATAGTCCCGCCGCAGCGTGTCGACAAGTCCGGGCAAGATCGTCGGAATCAGCGTGCTGGTCATGCCGATTCTCAAAGACCCTACCAGCTTGCTCGGATCGCGCATAGAGGCGCGCAAAGACTGATGAGCGTCCACGATGCGCTCCGCATGCTCGAGGAACGTCACGCCGGCGGAGGTCGGCTCAAAGCCATCGCCTCCGCGCACAAACAGGCAGACGCCCAGGTCCTGTTCAAGATTGGAAATCCGGCTTGATACGGCGGCCTGTGTCAGGCAAAGCTTTTCGGCTGTGGCCTTGATGCTTTTAAGCTTGGCCAGCCACAGTGCCGTTTCAAGAAACCGAATATTCATTGAACACCGCTGCGTTTATACCGGCGCTGGAGCGAGCCATGATCGGCAGCTCGCCTTCCAGTGTGGTTCTGTGCATCGTCCTGACGTACTTTGCGTCATCAAAGCCGGTGGCGCAGTGCTGTGTGCAGCGGTTGTCCCATAGCACTGCGTCGCCGGGCGCCCATTTGTGGGTGTAAATGAACTGCGGCTGCTTGGCGAAATCCTGGAGAAAGGTGATCAGTTTTTTGCTCTCATCGACGGGCAAGCCTTCGATATCGCATGCCCAGCGCCCGATATAGAGCGACGTGCGCCCACTGACCGGGTGCTGTCGTGTCAAGGGATGGTAGACATCCGGGCGCTCGCGTTTTTCTTCCTCGGTAAGCGGCGCCATCAGCGGGTAATGGGTCGCATGCAAATCGATACGGCTGTAACGGGCACGGCGGCCCGCAATGAGCTCCTTGATCCCGCTGGGCAATGCCTCATAGACGCTGTACATATCCACAAAGAGCGTGTCGCCGCGCTCGGGAGGCACTTGCCTGGCATAGAGGAAGGAGCCGCCGTTCGGAATGGCCTTGTCTTCGCCGTCGGTATGAAACCCTTCACCGGCCCGACGAAGCCCCGCATCGCCTTCGGCATTGCCCGTCACAGGTTTGGACGGATCGGCCTTGCTCGCGTTGGATACGACGAAAACTTCGGGGTAGCCATCGAGGTTGAACTTGAGCGGCCTCATGATGTGCAGATCGCCGAGCCGACGGCTGAAGTTCACATGTTCTTCCGGCGTCATGTCCACCCCCCGGAAGCACAACACAGAGTGCTTGGTCCAGGCACGCGTTATCTGCTCGAGTTCATCTTCCGACACCGCCAGCCCCGGCGGGCAATCCACGACGTCGGCGCCGAATCCGCCCGTATTGGATATTATTTTCACCATCAGATCCTCCAAGTAAGTGACCAGATGATGTGGGAAGCGCCAGGGCGTGACAAGCTGAAAATTTTTGCGTGCCGCTTAACCTTTTCTTAAGATACATCAAGAAAACCTTGTCCGGTCAGCTCACGCTCAGCCCGCCATCGACCGTAAAAACCTGTCCCGTGACCCATGCCGCCTCCGGCGACGCCAGCGTAACGATCCAGCCGGCCACGTCGGCGGGCAGGCCGCGTCTGCCGAGCGGAATTCGTGCGCGCTCGCTTGCCTTGACGCTCTCCACCTGTTCCGTCGATAGCTTCATTCTTTGGGACAGGAACTCGGTGTCCGTCGGACCGGCAGCGACGGCGTTCACGCGTATGCCGTCGCGTGCCAATTCAAGCGCCCAGCATCGGGTCATGTGCTCCAGCGCGGCCTTGCTGGCTGCGTAATGCGACAGGGCTTCGGCCGCCTTGTGTCCAAAGGTGCTCGATACGTTGATGATGCTGCCTGCGGACTGCTTCAGATGGGGAAGGGCGGCGGTTGCAAGCAATGATGGTCCGAACACGTTTACGGCGAATATTTCGCTGATTTGAGCAACGCCGGCCTGGGACAAGGGCAGGATCGCGCCGGCGCCCGCATTGTTGACCAGCACGTCCAGACGCCCGTATCGGCGGATGGTCTCTTCGATGGTGTGCGCGGCATCGGAGGGCTTGCCTGCGTCCGCCACGATGTAGTCCATTCCTGATGCGGAGCGCGCTGCCTGCTTCAGTGTTTCCTGCTTGCGCCCGGTAATGATTACGCGGGCGCCCTGACCGGCAAATTTCACTGCGGTCGATAAGCCGATGCCGGCACCGCCGCCGGTCACCAATACGACTTCGTTCTTGAATCGGATCATTGTGCTGTTCGGAATAAGGTTGATGGTATTTGGATTGTTGCGATGCCGGCTACCGGTTGTTCGTATCCTTCAAGGGGGCGAGCGCGACGATGTTCGTGATACCTTGCCGCGCCATCTTGGCGTAGGGGCAGAAGCGCTCGGTGTTTCGGACCAGCTCTTCGGCAATGGACCGTTCAACGCCGGGCAAACGGATGCTCGTGTATGCGGCCAGCGCGAACAGGCCGTCCATGGGGTCGCGGCTGAATTCGATCCTCACTTCCACCGAGCTGCCTGGAATCGGAATGCCCATCCGCGCCGCGAGCAGGCTGAGCGCTCCATGGAAGCAGGCGGCGTATCCGGCGGCGAAGAGTTGTTCCGGGTTGGTGCCTCCGCTCGGTCCGCCAAGCGCTTCGGGCAACCGTAGGTGGACGCACAGGTTGCCGTCATCCGACCGTGCGATGCCCGACGCCCTTCCGTGACCGGCATCGCCGCCCGTCACGACGACGGTGGCCGAGTACAGCGTTTGCGTGTCGCGCCCGCGATACTTGTCCAGCAGGGATAAGGGAGGCGGTTTCAGGGAGACCATGTTGTGCTGCCGGGTGTGCTTATCTGGATGGCTGCGACTGGGCGATCCAGGTATCGAAGTTCACGGTGCCGAGCCAGGGCTTGTCGCCCGGAATCAGGGTGTCGTTGCCGAGTTCGGCGCCGACGACAGATAGCGCGATATGGTGGCGCACGCCTGCGGCGATCTCGGCGGCGAACAGATTGCGGCCGGAGGTCTCGAAAAATTCAAGGACATCCTGGTCAGCGAACGAAGGGGAGTTGGCAAGGTCGACAACGGTGTGGGCGCCCGACATGGCTTCGGCCAGCCCTTCTCCGGTGATGGTGTTGATCCCTGTTGCCGGCGCAGCGGCAACGACGCGATGGCCCAGCGCTTCCAGTTTGCCGACTACTTTGCTGCCGATGAGGCCGGTGCCTCCGATGACGACGATTTTCATGGGGTTCTCTTGAATTGAGCTGCGTGAAAAAATTTTAGGACTGCGCCTTGCCTACCGGTAGGATCGGCGGCGGACCCATGGTGTTGCATCAAGCGCACCAATCAGGCGAACCTCAGGTCGAGGGTGTGGTCGCCAGAGTGGTCAGGCACTGCAGGTCCAATGAACGCGCCTGTTCGGTCACATGATCGATGAACACGCGGATCCGCGCGGGAAGCTGCTTGCGGCTCAAGTAGCAAAGATAGTGGCCGCCGTCGTCGGGCGCATGCTGGGCCAGGCATACGGTCAGCTTGCGGCTCTTGACCAGTTCACACACCAGGTATGCGGGAAGCTGGGCAATGCCTTGACCATGCAACACCGCCTGCAGGATCAGATCCAAGTCGTTGAACGTATGCTGGGCGGGCGGCAGATGCCGCTTGGCGTAACCGTCGATCTTGAATTCCCATTCCCGGATCCGGCCCGTAGCGGTGCGATAGTTGATGCAGCGATGGCCGGCCAGTTCATCGACACGGCGCGGCAGGCCCTTGGCTTCCGCGTAGGCAGGCGAGGCGCAGGTGATCATCTGCATCGGTATCAATTGCCGCGCCACGATATCGGAGTCTTCCATGCGGCCGTCCCGGAATGACACATCGATGCGGTCCACCGTGAAGTCTGCGGGACGATCGTCCAGCAGGAGTTCAAGAGTGATGTCGGGGTACTGCGCATGAAAGCCATGCAGCAGCGGAGCGATCACCTTGCGGCCGAAGCCCGGGTTCGAATGGATGCGTAGGTGGCCATGTGGCGGGCCGTCGCGCAGTTCCCGCAAGTCTTCCAGCGCTTGGACGATGCGCGCCACCCCGGGCTGGCAGTTCCGGTAGAACAGCTCGCCTTCGCGTGTCAGCGCTGTGCTTCGGGTCGTCCGATGGAACAGGCGGGCATCCAGCTGCGCCTCGAGCTTCTGGACGCTACGGCTGACCGCGGAGCGGCCGATGCCCAGACGATCGCTCGCCCGTGAAAAACTGCCTTCGTCGGCGACGGCCAGAAAGGCGATGACGCCTGCGTAGCTGGTGATGAAGCTGCCGGCGAGCGGGTCGGCGACGCCGACGGCGGAGTGGCGCCCGCGATCTTTCGGTGCCGGGAAGTGTGTCGTGGTATCCATACTCGACTAGACGTATGGGGACCACGGTTTGTGACGCTGCTGCGTTATTTTCCTGTCATGGCGGTCCAGGCCGCCTGGCCGGAACGGTCAAGCGAGATTCGCCTTGTCCAGGCCGAAGGCCTTGTCGGCGGATCCGGGCACCGTCCTGAATGCGACGTTTGCGCGGTTCCACCCATTGATGGCCATCACCGCGAAGGTCAGGTCGGACAACTCTTTTTCGTTGAATTGGGTACGCACCCGTTCATAGATTTCGTCGGGCACCCCATGTTCGGGAAGCTTGGTCAGGGCCTCGGTCCATGCCAGGGCTGCGCGTTCGCGCGGAGAGAAAAGCGTCGATTCGCGCCAGGTCGCCACGTGATACAGGCGCAAGGGCCGTTCGCCGTGAATATGCGCTTCTTTTACGTGCATGTCGAGGCAAAAGCCGCAGCCATTGAGCTGCGAGGCGCGAATCGAAACCAGGTCGCGGGTGGCTTCCTCTATGGCGCTGTTCTTCAGGGCATTGCTGAATTCGAGGAACTTCTTGAATAGTTCCGGCGATTGCTGAATATAGTTGATGCGTTGGGTCATGGTTGCTCCTGTCGATGGTAAGACGGCACTCTTGTCCGGGTGACGATAGCGGCGAAAGGCCCTATGTCGCCATGGTAGGGACGAATGCGGTGCGGCGGTAGGCATGCAGATGGGTACAGACTGTTGCCCCATGCGCACCAAAGGAGGAAAGCGCAGTGTGCCAGGACCTCAACTGGCCTGGCGGTCCGAATAGGCTGCTGCGATGCGGGCCAGCTTGTCGGGGTTGCGCTGAACGTAGATGCGGGCAATGCGCTCGCCGTCCAGCTCGAAAAGCTGCGCGGATTCCAGCCGGCCCTGGATGAAGCGCAGCAGGGCCCACTGTCCATTGAGGGCGGCCAGTTCGATGCGCAGTTCGTCTTTGTAGCGCCGCGTTGCGGCAAAGAACAGTTGCGCGATGCGCCTGCCGCCCACCATGGGCTTGGGAAAGCTGCTGACCCGGCCTCCGCCGTCCCCCATCAGCATGGCGTCTTCGGCAAGCAGCGCATGGATCCCGGCAAGGTCGCCGCGTTCAAGGACCTGGGCAAAGGTCTGCATCAGGCGCTGATGCGTCGCGCGGGGGACGGTAAATCGCGGGCGATCGTCGCGCAGTTGCGCTTTTGCGCGGCTTACGAGCTGCCGGCATGCCGCCTGGGTCTTGCCCAGGGTATCGGCGATCCGGCCATAGTCGACATCGAAGACTTCATGCAGAAGGAAGGCGGCGCGGGCTTCGGGTGTAAGCCTTTCGAGCAGTATCAGGAAGGCCATCGATACATCGTCGGCACGTTCGTTGATCTGTTCGGGCGTTGCCGGCGGCTCGGTCATCTGGGGCTCGGGCAGCCAGATTCCTGAATAGTATTCCCGCTGCGTTTTGGCGGCGCGCAGCCGGTCAATGGACAGGCGGGTCGTCACCGAGACGAGCCAAGCTTCCGCATTGTCGACGCCTGGCTGCGCCGCATGCCAGCGCAGCCAGGCGTCCTGCACGACGTCTTCCGCTTCGGCGACCGCGCCCAGCATCCGGTAAGCGATCTTCTGCAATCGCGGACGAAGCCGGTTGAAAGTGTTTGTCGTGTCGTCCATGAGGGCCTTCGCTATGCCTTGGTGTGCCGGGGCGAGAACGCGCGCGGCGTCGCGCCGAGGCTGCGGCGGAACATGGCCGAGAATGCGCTCGGGCTTTCGTAGCCCAGGTCCAGGGCGACCTGGGTGACCGGTTGGCCTGCACCGAGCAGGCGTACCGCATGGAGCAGGCAGGCTTGCTTGCGCCATTGCACATAGCTGAGCCCGGTCTCGGCGCGGAAGCGCCGGTACAGGCTGCGCGAGCTTGCCGGGACCGGTTCGCCGTCGACGCGGGCCGGGTTCTTCAGCACCCGTTCGCACAGGCCGAGCAGGTCGGGGCTGGCCGGCATGGGCAGTTGGAGCGCGCAGCTTTGCAGGCGGCCGATCTCAAGCACCGCCAGGCGGCTGATCAGCGCGATGGCTTCCGTTCCGTCCAGGGATTCGGGGGAGGTCATGCGCATGATCAGTTCGCGCAGCAGCGCCGTGACCTCCAGCACCACGCAGCCTCGCGGCAGTGTTTCGGCGCTGGCGGCGTTCAGGTAGAGCGTGCGCATGTCGAGGCCGCCGTATGCGTCGATGGCGTGTTCCGTGCCGGCGGGTATCCACAGGGCGCGGCTGGGAGGGACCAGCCAGGCATGGCCCGGGGTGCGCACGAGCATGGTGCCGGCCGCGGCGAACAGGAACTGGCCGCGTACGTGCTGGTGCGCGTCGATGCGCGCGCCGGCGGGAAAGGAACGCCGGCGGGCGACCAGCATGGGCCCCGCGTCGGCGTCGGGCAGGACGACAGGCGAAATCGCATGCGGGCCGGCCTGCAGGATCAGAGTGTCCATTTCGCGATAGTCTGTTGAAAAACCTCGAAAGACGACTCATTCTATATCAGTCAGACTATCGGCATGAATACGAAAACGTCCTCGCCGGCGGATCTCGAATCCGCCGTGGTCAAAGACCACCCCCGCCAGGTGGCGCTGCTGCTCAACGTCGGCCATGCGCTCGACCACCTGTTCCTGCTCATCTTCGCCACGGCCGTGGGGGCCATCGCCGACGAATTCGGCTTCGCCCGTTGGGAAGACTTGATGCCTTACAGCGTAGGCGCTTTCTTCCTGTTCGGCATCGGGTCGGTCCCTTCGGGCCGGCTGGGCGATCTATGGGGCCGGCGGCAGATGATGCTGGTCTTCTTCTTCGGGCTGGGGGCGGCGGCGCTGCTCACGTCGCTGGCGCAAGGGCCCTGGCAGCTTGCGGGCGGGCTGGCGTCCATCGGCATCTTCGCATCCATTTACCATCCGGTGGGCATCCCCATGCTGGTCCAGCGGGCCAGCCGGCCCGGCGCGGTGATCGGCATCAACGGCCTGGCCGGCAATCTGGGCGTGGCCGGCGCGGCGCTGCTCACGGGCTTGCTGGTGCAGTGGTGGGGCTGGCGCGCCGCTTTCGCCGTGCCCGGGCTGATCTCGCTGGGCTGCGGCGTCGCATTCGCGCTGCTGTGCGAATCCCAAGGGCCGGCGCCCGGGCGCAGCCGCAAGCCGCCCCAGGTGGTGCTGCCGCCGGGCCAGCTGGCTCGCGCCTTGCTCGTCATGACCGCGGCGGCCATCACGGGCAGCCTGTTGTTCAACTTCACCACCAACGGCAACACCCAGTTCCTGACGGAGCGTTTCGACGGCCTGGTCCACGACCCCGCGCTGATCGGGCTGCTCTTGGCCGTGATCTATACGCTGGCGTCGCTGACCCAGGTGGTGGTGGGCCACCTGATCGACAAGATCCCGCTCAAGCGCTTGTACCTGTGCATGGTGCTGGCCCAGGTACCCTGGCTGGTGCTGGCCGCCATGGCCAATGGCTGGTGGCTCTTCTTCGCGCTGCTCGGCGCCATGGTGTGCATCTTCGGCAGCATCCCTTTCACGGACGCCATGATCGTCAAGTACGTGGACGACAGCGTGCGTTCGCGCGTGGCGGGCATGCGCCTGGCCGTGTCTTTCGGGGTCAGTTCCTTGGCGGTGTGGCTGCTGGGCCCCGTCGTCAAGGCGTCCAGCTTTGCTTCGCTGTTCCTGGGCATGGCGGGCATCGCGGTCTGCACGGCGGCGATCGTCTTGCTGCTGCCGCCCGACCCGCGGCCGACAGATGGGCGCTAGGCCGGCATAGCGGTTCGCCTACATAAAATCTTTTCTTGATTTTCATCAATAAAATTTAAAAAAGAATTATTATCATTATGACTTGTATTAATTTTTAATCCAGCCATGAATATCGGTATCCTGATGCTCGTCCTCACTTTTGCGGACGGCGGCCAGCTTTCGGCCGCTTTCGTCAATACGCCCACCATGGCGGACTGCGAGCGGCGCGCGACCGCCGTGCGCGCCATCCTGGAAAAGGGCGGGACACGGATCGAGCGCATCCTGTGCCGGGAGTCCGAAGCGCGGTTCGAACCGTTCGTGCACGGCGACGCGCAAGGCAAGGAGCGTCAGAGCTATCTGATCCGCATCGGCGAGCGGCGGGCGAGCGTCCAATGGATGGCTCCCGGCCAGGCATGCCGGCCGGATGGCGGCGAGCCGGCGTATTGCGCCACTTCCGCCCAGAAGCTGCTGGCGAAAGCGCAATGACGCCAAGGAGGACGGCATTCGCTTCCTGTACGGGGCGCGGCATGGGGCCGCGGCCGGCTAGTACGGGAACTACTCATGAACAATACAACTCTGGCCACAGCGGCACTGGCGTTGGCGGCCTCCTGCCTGGCGTCCGCCTCCGTCGAGGCGGCTGAAAACACCGGCAGGACGGGCGAGGCCGCGTCGGGGCGGGCCTCATGGCTGGATACCATTACGGTCGCGGGGACACGCACGGCCACCTCCATCCAGGACAATCCGGCGTCGGTGTCCGTCATCGACCGGAATCAGATCGAGCAGCAGGCGCCTGAAAGCATCGCCGAGTTGCTGCGCGACGTGCCGGGCGTGACGCTGATCGATGCCTCGGCGCCGGGCATGAAGCGCATCCGCATACGGGGCGAATCTTCGCAGCGGGTCACCATCCTCGTGGACGGGCAGGAAATCACCGACCACAGCACCTATGGCACGCCCATCCTCGTCGACCCGGCCAACGTCGAGCGCATCGAAGTCGTGCGCGGCCCGGCCTCGGTGCTGTACGGCGCCAAGGCGATAGGCGGCGTGATCAACATCATCACGCGGCGGGGCGCGTCCAAGCCCATCGAACTGGAAGTGGGCGGCGCGTGGTATTCGGGCTCCAGCGGCAGGCAGGGATGGAGCGCCGTCTCGGGCACCCTGGGGGATTTTGACTATCGGGTGTCGGCCAGCGGCGATCGGCACGGCGACCGCAAGGTTCCGGAAGGGCCTTATAGCGCCAGCGGCAGGCTGGAAGGGTCCGCCTACCGCAACCGCGACGTGGCGCTGCATCTGGGCTATACCCTGGGCGAAAAGCGCAACCACTATCTTGCCCTCAAGGCCAACCAGCACCGGCTGGATACGGACAGCTGGACGGACCCGTCTTCATATGAATACCCCGTCACGGATTTCAGCATCGAGCTGCCCAAGCGCGACCTGACCAAGGTCGGCCTCTACTACACCGGCGAGGACCTGAGCCCGATCGTGCGCAAGGTGCATGTCGATGCCTACTACCAGACGGTCGACCGCTTGTTCGCCAACCGCGTCGCCATGCGGCCCACTCCGATGATCAATGTCGGCGTCACGTCGACGTCGGACGATCGCAACATCAATTACGGCGGCACCGCGCAGGTCGACCTGCAATTGCACCCGTCCCATTACACCATTGCCGGCGTGCATTACCTGATGGACGACCTGGACACAGCGAAGACGTCCGAAACCCGCACGGCGATCGGCCCAAGGCCGCCGTCGGCCGTCAGTTCCTTGCGGCAGGACCGCGCGTCGATCCGTACGATGTCCGCCTTCCTGCAGGACGAATGGTCGCTGGCCAAGGATCTCAAGCTGATCGGCGGGCTGCGGTATTACCATGTCAAGGCGAGCCTGAGCGAAACCAGCGATCCGGCGCGCGCGGGGCAGGGCGGCGACACGGGCAAGCTGGTGAAGTCGCTGGGGCTGACCTATACCGGAGTGAGCAATACGACGCTGCGCGCCCTGTACTCGGAAGGCTACATTACGCCCACCCTGCTGCAGATGTTCACGGACACATCGGCGGGCCGAGGGACGCTCACCTACGGCAATCCCAATCTGTCTCCCGAAACATCGCGCAACATCGAGATCGGCGCGCGCTACAGCCTGGGCGGGCTGACGCTGGACGCCACCGCCTACTACATGCGCGCCAAGAACTACATCACCACCCAGCCTTGCGCGGGCAATGCCGCGTGCCAGGCCGCGACCGATCCGGGCGGCTATATCTATGTGAACGCCGACGGCGCCGACACCCATGGCCTGGAGCTGGCCGCCGAATATGCGATACCCGGCACATCGTTCACGCCTTATGTATCGGGCGCGTGGACGAGGCGCAAGCTCAAGCTCGGGTCGCTGTCGACATACGACAGCGATACGCCGGCGTTGACGGGGCGGATCGGCCTGCGCTATGACAATACGCTGTCCGGCGTGGACGTCTGGGCGGATCTGTTCACCCGGGCCTCCACGCAGTCGCGGCAGACGGTGGCGTCGGACGGCGTGGCGACCACGCGGCGCCTGCCCGGCTGGGGCACTTTGAATCTTGCCTTGGGCGCCGCCCGCGGCAAGGAAAACAGGCAGCAGGTCGCGGTTCACTTCAACAACATCCTGGACAAGGGCTATCGGGCGTCCATGGAGGAACTGCCGGCCACCGGCCGCAATGTGGTCGTGACCTTCCAGATGAAGTTCTGAGGCGGCCGCCCGGACCGCAGCCGCGGTCCGGCGCTTTAACGGGCGCCGCGCGACCAGTGGCGGTAGGCGCGCTGCGCCAGCCCGTCCAGCAGGAAGCCCAGGGCGCCGATCAGGACGATCACGGCCATGAGCTCGGAATAGGCCAAGCGGTCGCGGGTGTCGAGTATGTAGTAGCCCAGCCCGGAACTCACGCCCAGCATCTCGCAGGGAACGAGCACGATCCATATTATGCCGATGGCCAGCCGCACGCCGGTCAGCACATTGCCCAGGATGCCGGGCACGACGATGCGGAACAGGACCTCGCGGCGCGTGGCGCTCAGGCTCTTGGCCAGCATCAGCCATTTCGGATCCAGCTGGCGCACGCCGGCGGCTGTGTTCAGCATGATGGGCCAGACGGCGGCGAAGGTCAGCAGGAAATAAATGGGCGCGTCGCCGATGCCGAAGACCATGACGGCGATGGGCATCCAGGACAGGGGGGAAATCATGCGCAGGAACTGGAAGGCCGTGCCGCTGGCGTTCTCCAGCGTCCGGGATCCGCCCACCGCCAGCCCCACCGGCACGCCGATGAGCAGCGCCAGGGTCAGCCCCACCAGCACGCGCTGCAGGCTCATCGCCGTATGGCTGGTGAGCTGGCCGGTGCTCACCAGCTCGTACAGGCTCTGGAAAGTGGCGCCCGGCGCAAGCGAGGCCGCCAGGGGCAGGCCGCCCGCCAGGAAATGGGTTCCCGCGGCCCAGAGCGCCAGCAGCACCGCCACGCCGCTCAGGGCGTAGGCCTGTTGCGCATTCAGGCCGAGCCGGCGCAGGGGCTGGAAGATCGATCCGGGATCGGGCCGGGCGATGCCGGCATTTTGGGCATGGGTCGAGCGCATGGGCTTGTCCAGTCTGTGTCAGAGGGTGATGGTTTCTTCGCGGGTGAACGAGTCCGGCAGGCCGAAAGCGGCGGGCCCGCCGTTGGCCAGGATGGCCTGCTTCACATATCGGTCGTCCACCAGGTCGCGCGCCACGAAGGCGGGATCCAGCTCCTTCAGGAAGGCGTTCTGGCCGGACACCAGCGTCGTCTTGAGCTTGCGGATGAGTTCTTCGGTATAGCTGGGATAGGGATACGGCTGGAAGTCGATGCGCTTTTCCTTCCAGTCCTTGTTGACGATGGCGCCCGTGCTTTCGTAGTGGGCGGCGTCCATGCGTTCGGGTTCCAGGACGCTGGCCAGGGCTTCGTAAGTATGCGGCGTGTACTTCTGGGGATTGTCGCGCGACAGGATGCGGGCCGTTTCCTGGCGATTGTCCTGTATCCAGGCTTGTGCGCGCACGATGCCGTTCACGACTTTCTGCGACCATTCGGGCCGCTGGTCCAGGTCCTGCTCGTGCATCAGCACGACGCAGCAGGCATGGTCCTTCCAGACATCGCCGGTGAACCGGAGGATCTTTCCGACCTTGAGCGCTTCGGCGTTGGCATTGAAGGGCTCGGCCACTGTATAGCCCGCGATCTGCTTGTTGGCCAGGGCGGGCACCATGTCCGAAGGCGCCATGACCACCAGCTTCACCTGCGTCGGGCCGGGATTGCCGTCGCTGATCGGCTCCAGGCCCTGGCTTTTGAGCAGGTGCTGCAGCACGATGTTGTGCAGCGAATACCAGAAGGGGATGGCGACGGTGGTGCCGCCCAGATCGGTGATGCGGCCGATGTGCGGCTGTACCGTCAGGCCCGAGCCCGACATGTGATTCCATGCGACCACTTTGGCGGGCGAGCGGCTGCCGTAGCGCGCCCATACGGTCATGGGGGACAGCAGATGCACGGCATTGACCTGTCCGGCAAGAAAGGCTTCCACGATTTGCGCCCAGCTGCGAAAGAGCCGCGGCTTTTCCACGCGCAGGCCTTCCTGCTCGAACAGCCCGTTGTGGTGGGCGACCAGCAGCGGCGTGGCATCCGTGATCGGAAGGTAGCCGATGCGCAGCGGGGCGTCCGGCTCGGCCGCGCGGGCGGCCTGCGCCGATTGCAGCAGGGGAAGGGCGCCCGCCGCGGAGAACAGGGCGGACAATTTCAGGAATTGGCGCCGGGCCTGGCGGGTGGCTTTGAAATCGCCGAAGTCAGTCATGCAATGCTCCTGGGGAGGTGCTGCGGCGCTATGCCGCGGTTTCGATGCTTGCCGCCGGGTTGCGGGCATGTTCGGATGGCGCCGCCCGGCGGTGCTCGCGCAGCAGCTTCATGATTTCCAGGCGTATCCGGCTCAGTTCTGGGGAAAGCGGGTCTCGGGGATGCTCGGCGCTCATCGCCCATTCGCCTATCCGGCGGCCGGGGCTGTCGCCGATCAGCACGATGCGGTCCGCCAGAATCATGGCTTCGTCGATGTCATGCGTGACCAGGACGGCCGCCGTGCCGTGACGGGCGGTGATCTTCTGCAGCAGGGCCTGCATGTCGCCGCGGGTGATTTCATCCAGCGCGCTGAACGGTTCGTCGAGCAGCAGGATCTCCGGCTGCCTGGCCAGGCTGCGCGCAAGCGCGGCGCGCTGGGCCATGCCGCCGGACAGTTCCGCAGGGTAGCGTCCGCCGGCGCCGCGCAGGCCCACTTCGTCGATGGCCGCATGCACTCTTGCCGGTTTCTCGCCATGGGCCAGGTCGGGCTGATGCTTGAAGTCCAGGCCGAACGCCACGTTCTCTTCGAGAGTCAGCCAGGGCAGGAGGCAAGGGTCCTGGAAGACGAAGCTGGAGCGCGGATGCGGCCCGCGCAGGGGTTCGTCCCGGATCCGCACGCTGCCGCGGTCGGCCTGCTGCAAGCCGGCCAGCACGCGCAGCAGCGAGGACTTGCCCACACCGCTGGGCCCGAGAACGGCGATGACTTCGCCCGGCATCAGGCGTAGCGAAAAATTGCGCAACACCGTATGCGGAGCCGCGCCCGGGCGCTGGTAGCTCAGCTGGATGTCGTCGGCCTCCAGAATGGCGGCGGCCATGGCGCTCGCTGCGGAATTCATGTCGTCAGTCCGGCAATAGATAGAAGTCGGCCTTGGTCACGCCGCAATCGGGGCATACCCAGTCGTCGGGTATGTCTTCGAAGCGGGTGCCGGCGGCGATGCCGTGTTCGGGCATGCCGGCCGCTTCGTCGTAGATCAGGCCGCAAGGGCCGCACATCCATTGCCGGCTCATGCTGCCTGGGCCTCCGCGGCGGCCTGCTCGAGCGCGTGGATTTCCTTGCGCAAATGCTTGAGCGCCGGCGTGACGATGGCCACGAACACTGCTTCGCGCAGGCGGCGCTGCGCCGGGTGGCGCATGAGATAGCCTTTCGCGCCGGCATGCAGCACGGCCGAATTCGCCGCCCGCAAGGTGAGCTCCGATGCGGCCAGGCGCAGGCGCAGCACGTCGATCAGGGCGGCGCCGCCTTCGTCCGCCTGAGCGGCCAGGCGCCGGGCGCTGGCTTTCAGCGCGGCGGCTTCGTTTGCCAGCGCATCGCCCTGGTCGTCCAGGAACTGGTTGACGTGGGCGCCCGCGACATTGCTTTCGCGTATGATCCGCAGCGAGCCGTCGATCACGCCGAAGCCCATGCCGAGCTGGCCCAGCACGAAGGCGGGCTTGATGCCAGCCATGTAGGCCGGGAACTGCTCGGGATGCGCGAGCACGTCTTCATTTGGAATGCGGACGTCCTTCATGCGGATATTGAGCGTTTGCGTGCCCGCCAGCCCGGCGAAATCGGGGCAAGGGTGCAGGCTGACGCCCGCGGCGTCGCCATGCGCGGCGAACATCACATAGCCGCCGCCCTCGACCGACGCCGCGACGATGGCGAGATGCGAGTCTCCGACATTCGACACCCAGGGCAGGGAGCCGGACACCACGTAGCCGTCGGCTTGCCGCCGCGCCTTCAGGTGTATGTTCTCGATGCCGGCCAGATGCTTGACGGTGTTGGACATGCCGGTGCCGGCCAGCCTTTCCCCCGTGGCGACCGCGCGCAGGTAGCGCGTGCGTACGGCTTCGTTCGGCGAACCGAGCAGGTAGAGGGCGCAAGTGCTTTGGCACCATGCGAGGAAGGCGGTGGAGCCGCACTCGCGGCCGACTTCGCTGATGACGTCGATCTGCGGGCCCAGCCCCAATGCAAGCCCGCCATGGGCCTTGGGCACGGCCGCCGCGAAGCCGCCGGCGCCGGCCAGCTTGCGCAGGAATTCGATGGGGTAGCGTCCCTCCTGGTCCACCGCGGAGGTAATGGGAGAGAGATCCGTCTTGATCAGCGCCGCGACGGCGCCGATCAGCGTATCGGCCTGGTTTGTCGTAGTCATGGCTAGGGCCTGTCAACGCAAGGAAAAGAGAGCCGGCATCGGCCGATCAGGCGAATGCGCTGAGCTCGGGATTGGCGTAAGCTTGCAGTTCGGGATTGATGGGGGTTTGCGCCAGGCTGTTGGCGTAGTTGCACAAGGTGGCCAGGCTCACACCCAGCACGACCTCCAGCGCTTGCTGGTCGCCATAGCCGGCGGCGCGGAACGCGGCCAGGTCGTCATCGGACACCTGGCCTTTTTTCTCGATGACGGCAACGCTGAAGCGGGCCAGGGCGTCGAGCTTGGGGTCCTCGAGGGCTTCGAGCCTGCGCAGCGCATCGACCACGGCTTCCGGCATCTGCAGCTTCTTCAGGGACAGCTTGGTGTGCCCGGCGACACAGAAGCCGCAGTCGTTGAGCGTGGCGGCCGTGATCTGGACGACCTCGCGTTCGGCGGGGCTGAGGCTGTTGCGGCCATTGATGGCGCTTACCACCTGGTAGGTCTCCAGGGCGGTGGGCGCATTGGCCAATACACCGATGAGGTTGGGCAGGAAACCGTTGGCTTTGTGGGCGGCCTCGACGCGCTCGCGGGCGGCTTCGGGGGCGGTATCTATGGTGTGGATAGTAAGACGGCTCATCGATATACCTGTTCAGAATAAAGGGGATGCCTTGGAGTCTAGTGAAAAGCCCTCATGAACAGAACGAATAAAACCGAATAAGCATATTTCCGGTGTGGTCATGTGCTTATTACCCGGAAAATACCTTCATAGTGAAGGTTTTATCGATTTCATCCGGAGCGCAATGCATGTGGCCTGAAGGCGAACGTTTCAACAGCTGGACACATCTGGCAGGCGCGGTGGTCGCGCTGGCGGGCGGCGTCGTCCTGATCGTGCAGGGCGCGCTGGCGGGCGACCCCTGGAAGGTCGTGAGCTTCAGCATCTACGGCGCCATGCTGCTGTGGCTGTACCTGGCCTCCACTCTTTATCACGGCCTGCGCGGCCGCGCCAAGCGCATCTGGTGCAAGTTCGACCATTGCGCCATCTATCTATTGATCGCCGGCAGCTATACGCCTTTTGCGCTGGTCAGCCTGCGCGGCGCGTGGGGCTGGTCGCTGTTCGGCACCGTGTGGGGCCTGGCCCTGCTGGGCATCGTGCAGGAGATCTGGCTCGCCCGCGGCCTGCGCATATTTTCATTGGTGCTGTATGTGGCCATGGGCTGGCTGGCCCTCATCGCGGTGGTGCCGCTGATCGATGCGCTGACCTGGGAAGGCTTTCGCTGGCTGGCGCTGGGCGGCCTGGTTTACACGGGCGGCATCGTCTTCTACGCCACGGACGAAAAATGGGCCTATGGGCACGGCGTGTGGCATCTGTTCGTGCTGGGGGGCAGCGCCTGCCACTACTTCACGGTGCTGGAATACGTCGCCTGATTCAGCGCGGCGGGGGGCCGGATTCATCCACGCCGGCGCCGACCGGGTCTGGCCCGACCGGGTCTATCCTGACGGGATCGAAATGCGTGGTGACGTCCAGCACGGGCTCGTGCTCCATGACGCGCCGGCGCGCCTCGACGGCGATGGCGTGGCCTTCTTCTATGGTCAGCCGGCCGTCCATTTCCAGGTCCACTTCGACCCAGATCATGTCGCCCATCTTGCGGGTCTTCAGGCCGTGCACATTGTGCACGCCGGGCGTGGTGATCAGGTGCCGCCGTATTCTTTCCTCGGTCTGGTCGTCGACCGCCGCGTCGGTCAAGTCGTTGAAGGCGCTGTAGAAGAACTTCCAGCCCATGCGTATGATCATCAGGCCGACGACGAGGGCGGCCAGCGGATCGGCGAGATGGAAGCCGGCGAGATTCGCGACGATGCCGATGGCCACGACCAGGGAGGAAGCGGCGTCCGACCGGGCGTGCCAGGCGTTGGCGGCCAGCATGGACGAGCGCACGCGCCGCGCCACCCGTAGCAGATAGCGGAACAGGAGTTCTTTGCCGAGCAGGGTGAGCAGGGCGATGGCCAGCGCGATGCCGTGCACTTCGGGAATGTCGGCGGGCGTTTGCAGCGTGGTGAAGCTGGACCACAGCATGCCCGCGCCCACCACCAGCAGCATGGCGCCGACGGCCAGGGAGGCCGCGGTCTCGAAGCGGTGATGGCCGTAGGGATGCTCGGCGTCGGGCGCTTTCTGGCTATGCCGGTTGGCAAACAGGACGACGCCGTCCGAAAGCAGATCGGACAGAGAATGCAGGGCGTCGGCCACCAGCGCCTGCGAGTGGGCGAACAGGCCGACGGAAAACTGCACCGCGGTCAGCAGCACATTGACCAGGACGCTGACCATGGTGCTGCGGTATCCGGCCGCCTGGCGATCGGGGTCGACGCGTATCGTGTCCACTGTGCCGGTGTCCGGCTAACTGATGCGCATGCCCGGCCGGGCTCCGGGCCAGGGTTGCAGGATGTAGATGCCGGCGTCGACGCTTTCATCGTTGTGGCTGGCCGCCAGCACCATGCCCTCGGACAGGCCGAAACGCATTTTGCGCGGCGCCAGATTCGCCACGACGACGGTCAGCTTGTCTTTCAGGTCGGTGGGCGAATACGAGGACTTGATGCCCGAGAACACCTGGCGGTGCCGGCCTTCGCCGACGTCCAGTGTCAGGCGCAGCAGCTTGTCCGAGCCGTCGACTTCCTGGCAGTCGACGATGCGCGCGATGCGCAGGTCGACCTTGGCGAAGTCCTTGATGTCTATGGTTTCCGCCAGCGCTTCGCCGCCGGGCATGGGTACGGGTTCGGCGGGCGGCTCGAAGAGGTCGTCCAGCATCTTGGGTTCCACGCGCTGCATCAGGTGCTTGAAGGGCGCGATGCGCTGGGGCAGGGCCGCGGCGTCGGGCCATTGATAGGCGGCGCCGGCGCCGAACAGGTCTGTTGCCACCCTGGCGGACAGGACGGGCAGCACGGGGGCCAGCATGACGGAAAGCGCCTTGAAGCCGGCCAGGGCGCGCGAGCAGACGTCTTGCAGCGCGGCCTTTTGATCTTCGGTGGCGGTGCTTATGCCCTTGGCCATGACCCAGGGCTGAGCCGCGTCGAAGGCCTGGTTGATGACGTCGGCGTGGGCCATGATCTGCCGGATGGCGCGGCCGTATTCCCGGTTCTCGAAATCCTGGCGGACCTTGTCGGCGACTTGCGCCAGTTCCCGGGCAAGCGCCTGGGTGTCGCCCAGATAGGCGAGCCTGCCGTCGAAATGCTTGCTGATGAAGTTGGCCGCGCGGCTGGCGATGTTCACGTACTTGCCGATGAGGTCGCTGTTGACGCGGGCGATGAAGTCATCGGGGTTGAAGTCCAGGTCTTCGACGTGCGAATTGAGCTTGGCGGCGATGTAGTAGCGCAGCCATTCCGGATTCATGCCGATTTCCAGGTAGCGCAGCGGCGAGATGCCGGTGCCGCGGCTCTTGGACATTTTCTCGCCGCTGACGGTGATGAAACCATGCACGTGCAGGCCGTCGGGCGTCTTCAGGCCGGAGAACCGCAGCATCGCCGGCCAGAACAAGGCGTGGAAGTACACGATGTCCTTGCCGATGAAGTGGAATTGCTCGGTGTCGCCTTGGGGATCCAGCAGCGCGTCGAAATCCAGGCCTTTTTTATTGCAATAGGCCTTGAGCGATGCCAGGTAGCCCACCGGCGCGTCCAGCCACACATAGAAATACTTGCCCGGCGCGTCCGGGATGGGAATGCCGAAATAGGGCTCATCGCGCGAGATGTCCCAGTCGGCCAGCTTGGCTTCGCCGTCGGTGCCGAGCCATTCGCGGGTCTTGGCCAGGACCTCCGCCTGCAGGCGCTTGCCGCCGCTGCGATTGGCGCCGGTGGTCCAGTCCTGCAGGAAGGCCACGCAGCGCGGGTCCGACAGCTTGAAGAAAAAGTGTTCCGACGACTTGAGCACCGGCGTTGCCTGGGTCAGCGTGGAATACGGGTTGATCAGCTCGGTGGGCGCATAGACGGCGCTACAGGCTTCGCAGGAGTCGCCGTACTGGTCCTTGGCATGGCAGCGCGGGCATTCGCCCTTGATGTAGCGGTCGGGCAGGAACATGCCTTTGACCGGATCGTAGAATTGCTCGATGGTCCGGGTTTCGATGAAGCCCGCCGCCTTGAGGCGGCGATAGATGCCTTGCGAGAGCTCTATGTTTTCAGGCGTGTCGGTGGAATGCCAGTGGTCGAACTCGATGTGGAAGCCGTTCAGGTATTGCGGGCGTTCGGCGGCATAGCGCGCCACCAGCGCCTGGGGAGTGATGCCCTCGCTTTCGGCTTTCAGCATGATGGGCGCGCCGTGGGCGTCGTCGGCGCCCACGAAATGCACGGTGTGGCCCGACATTCGCATCGACCGTACCCAGATATCAGCCTGGATGTATTCCATGATGTGACCGATATGAAACGAGCCGTTGGCGTATGGCAGTGCCGTGGTGACAAAAATCGTGCGCGACATGTGAAAGAAGATTCAAGAGGTGAACGGGAGGGATGAAAGGCGATTTTAGGGCTTTCCCGGACACCTTGCTTGAACCGGGTCCATGATGGGCGGACCCCTGCGGAGCCCGGCACCGGCCCGGCGCTGCTTCCAGCGGTGTGTAATTGTTAAGTTTCGTTTACGCGCCGCCTATTGCGCGGCGCGCTGGGGGTATGATAGGCGGGCATTGCGCCCTGTTAGGGGATTTCCCGCATTTCGACATCCGTGACGTCTTTGGTGTTGAACGCGGCCTTGCCGCCGGCGGGGCGGCGGCGCTCTTCCCAGTAGGCCCGTACACCGAACGGACGCCCCTTGACGCGGGCGACGACGTACAGGATGGCCACGGCGATGGCGGTGGAAACCATGAAAACGAATGCCATGATCATGCCGAAGATCGCCAGCACGAAAAACAGCACGCCACGGATAATTTGATTAAATGTATTCATCTTGTTTACGTAGACCCCTTTCGGGGAAAATAATTCCCTCAATCCGCTATTCTTAAGGCTTGATGCAATTTTGACGCAAGGGCCTATCGATATGAGCTTAAATCCTGAACAGGTGCTTTCCGCGCTGTCTGAAGTCACAGACCCCGGCACGAAGAAAAAGTTGCCGGTCACGGCCAAGAATACCGGAATCGAGATCGAGGGCGATACTGCAAGTATCACTGTACCCCTCGGTTATCCATTGCACAATGGGGAAGAGGAATTGAGGAAACGTATTGAAACGGCTCTGGCCCGCTTCGGCGCCAAGCTGGGGGCGCTCAAAATGGTCAGCAAAGTGGAGACCCACGCGGTACAGCAAGGCCTGCGGCCCTTGCCCGGCGTGCGCAACATCATTGCGGTGGCGTCGGGCAAGGGCGGCGTGGGCAAGAGCACCACGGCGGTGAACGTGGCCCTGGCGCTTGCGGCCCAGGGCGCGCGCGTGGGCCTGGTCGACGCCGACATCTACGGGCCCAGCGTCCCCATCATGCTCGGGCTGTCCGGCCGCCCCCGCATCCTGGACGACAAGCGCATGGAACCGCTGACCGGCCACGGCCTGCAGGCCAATTCCATCGGCTTCCTGATCGACAGCGACGCGCCCGCCATCTGGCGCGGCCCCATGGCCACCCAGGCCCTGCTGCAGCTGGTCACGCTCACCGCCTGGTCCGACCTGGACTACCTGATCGTCGACATGCCCCCCGGTACCGGCGACATCGCGCTGACGCTGGCGCAGAAAGTCCCTCTCACCGGCGCGGTCATCGTCACCACCCCGCAGGACCTGGCGCTCGCCGACGCCTTGAAGGGCCTGAAGATGTTCCAGAAGGTGAATGTGCCGGTGCTGGGCATCGTCGAGAACATGTCGGTGCACATCTGCACCAACTGCGGCCATGCCGAGCCCATTTTCGGCGAGCACGGCGGGCGCAACCTGGCCGCGGAACAGAACCTGCCCTGGCTGGGCTCCCTGCCTTTGCAGCTCAGCATCCGCACCCAAACCGATTCCGGCAGGCCCACGGTGGTGGCCGAACCCAACGGCGAGGCCGCCGCCGCCTACCATGAAATCGCGCAGCGCATGGCCGTCAATGTCGCTTCGCTGCCGCGCGACATGTCCGGCAAGATTCCCACGGTCGTTGCCAGGAAGACGTGACTGAATGAGGGTAGGCGCGGCTTGTCTGTCGATATTCCTGGGTGTTGCCTTCCAGGCGCGGGCCGATCGCCCGGAAGTGATCATCGATCCCGGCGGTGTGCCGCCGGCGGCCCTCTCGGCCATCAACGGCGCGGTGGAGGCCATTACCCGCCTGGCGGAAGACCAGGACGGGGGCGAAGTCTCGCGCTTGCGGCGCCGCGCCCATGAAGCGACGCTGTCCGCCCTGGAAACCCAGGGGTATTTCTCGCCGCGCGTCACGCTCGAAGTCGGCGAGGATTTCGCGGGCGAATCCTGGGACATCACGATCGAGCCCGGGCCCATCACCCACGTGAGCGAAGTCGCCCTGGATTTCAAAGGGCAGATCACGCGCCCCGAATTCAGCGGCCGCATCGAGAGCCTGCGCGAGCAATGGCCGCTGAAAGAAGGCCGGCCGTTCATCAATTCGGATTGGAGCGGCGCCAAGGCGGGGCTGCTGGACGGCGTCAGCCGCAAGGATTTCTATTTCGCGCGCTTGTCCCATAGCCAGGCCACCGTGGACGCCGAATCGGCCAAGGCCGACCTGTCGGTCGAGGTGGAAAGCGGGCCCCGAGTGCGCATGGGCCCCTTGAAAGTGATCGGCCTGAAGCGCGTGCCGCGGGATCTCATCGAGCGCTATGTCCGGTACGAGCCGGGCGACCCCTACGACCAGGATCGGCTGGACGACTGGCAGCAGGCGCTGCAGACCACCGAGTTCTTTCGCGGCGCCTTCGTCACCCTGGATCCGGATGCCGCGACGCGCAGGGAACTGCCCGGCGAGGAAGTGGAATTGCCGCTGCGCGTCCAGGTATCGGAAGCGCCGGCGCGCCGCGTCACCACGTCCATCGGCGTGGACAGCGACCACGGCCTGCGAGTGGAAGGCCTGTACCGGCAGAACGTGGTGTTCGGCCGCGCGGTCTCGATAGAGACCGGGGCGGGCATCGACAAGGACCGGCAGCGCGCCTTCTTCGACGTGCACCTGCCGCCCACCTACAAGGGCTACAAAGACAGCGTGGGCGTGCTGTTCGAGCATTCCGACATCGAAGGGCTGGACAACCGGCGCGTGGGACTGGGCTGGAAGCGGCGCCAGGAGCGCAAGGCCGCGGGCGACAGCCGCGTCGAATACGAAACGCAATGGGGCCTCGTCGCGGCCCATGACCGCACCCGCATCAGCGGCGCGCCCGGCTTCGAAGTGCCGACGCTGGTGGGCACCTGGCAGTGGCTGCGGCGCGACGTGGACAAGAAGTATGATCCGCGTGAGGGCAATCTCGTGGACTTCGGATTGGGGGCGGGGCTCACCCTGGACAAGGGCGAGCCCTTCTACCGGACCAGCCTGCGGGCCCAGCAGTGGTGGCCGATCGGGCCGCGCGACGTGCTCACGCTGCGCGGCGAAGTGGGCAAAGTGTGGTCCCGGACCGACAGGCTGCCCCAGGATTTCGGGTATCGGACCGGGGGCGGGCGCTCCATCCGCGGCTATCGCTACCAGAGCATCGGCCTGCCGCGCGGGGACGCGGTGATCGGCGCCCCCGCGCTGGCCGTCGCGAGCGTGGAATACACGCATTACTTTACCGACATGTTTGGCATGAATGTCTTCATCGACGCCGGCGACGCGGCGGAATCGTTCGGGCGAATGAAGATGCACGTCGGCTATGGCGCCGGCCTGGCCGTGCGCACGCCCGCGGGGCCCTTCTTCGTCGACCTGGCCTATGGCCAGCGCGACAAGCGGTTGCGGCTGCATTTTTCCTTGGGCATCGCATTTTGAGCATCACGATGAAGTGGCTGCGCACACTGAGCATCTGGCTGGGACCCGTGATCATCGTGCTGCTGATGGTGGTCGGGGGCTTCCTGTATTGGGTGCTGGCGTCCACGGCGGGGACGCGCTGGGCGCTGGTCACGGCGGCCCAGCAGTTCGACGGCGAAGTGCGCGGCGTCCGCGGCTCCGTCCTGCGCGGGCTGGACGTCGATCATTTTTCGTTGTCGCTGCCCGACCTGAGCGTGTCCCTGGACGGGCTGCGGCTGCGTGCAACCTGGCAGGAACTGCTGGATCGCAGGCTGCATGTGCGGGAATTGGCGGCGGACGCGGTGAAGGTGGAGCTGGCCGGCGGCGAGGAAGAACCGTCCACCGAGCCCTTCCGGATGCCCGCGCTGCCCTTGCGCGTGGCGATAGACCGGCTCGCGCTGGGCAGTCTCGATCTGCGCCGGGACGGCGAGCCATTGCCGGTCGCCGTTGGCGATCTTGCCGTGTCGGCCTATCTGGACGGCGACGATGCGCGCCTGTTCATCGAAAGCCTGAACATCGGCCACCAGCAGCTCGAGGCGGACTTCGAGGGCGAGGTCCATGCGCTGGCGCTGCGTGATCCCTGGCCGCTGGAGGCGCGCATCGTCACGAAGGCGCGCGGCCTGATCGAGGATTCGCCGCTGTGCGCGCGCCGTTTCGTGCCGACCCTGCCGGCCGCGGAGGAGGGCGCGCCGGGGGAGCCGCCTGCGCCGGGCTGCGCGCTCGAAATAGAGACCACGGCCAAAGGCAGCCTGGACGCGCTGCACGTCGTGTTGAAGGGTTCCGGCCAGGACATGGGCCTGGATGCGGACCTGAATCTGGCGCCGCTCGCGCCTTTCCCGCTCAAGGACGCCGTGGCGCAGTTGCGGCTGGCGGACGGATCCTCCTTGCGGGGCCGGGTGGACTGGCGGACCGGTGTGGCGGATGGCGCCGTCCAGGACCGGGTGGAAGGCAGCCTGGACGTCGACCGGCTGAACGTGGGCCGGCTGGTCGGGCCGGCGATCCCCGATGCGGTGCTGACCTTGGCCGCGCGTTTCGACGCCGATCTGCGCGATCACGGCGATTTGCGCGCGGCGAGCCTTGCGCTGGACGTCGGCCAGGGTTCCGTCTGGAACAAGCAGCCCTTGTCCGGCCACGTCAAGGCGCGGCTGGCGCACGCCGGTGCCGCAGCGCCGGCCGCCGGCGCTCCGGCCCAGCCTGCAGACGCATCGGCTCGGCGGGCTCCGGATGCCCCGGCCGCGGCCGGCCTGGACTGGCGGGCCTTCCTGCTGCCCGAGCTGGATGTCGACCTGCGGCTGGGCAAGAATCATGTGAAAAGCCAAGGAGCGCTGGGAGCGAACGAGTCGCGCATCGCGCTGGACGTCCAGGCGCCCGCGCTGGCGGCGTTCTGGCCCGGCCTTCCCGGCGGCGCCCAGGTCAAGGGCGAAGTGGGCGGATCGATGGAGGCGCACAAGGCCGATCTGCGTGCGCAATACACGCCCGCCGACAGCAAGCCGCGGGAAGTGGGTTCGGCGCCGGTGGACGCCCACGTCGTCCTCGAAGGCGGCTGGGGCGAGCTGAAAAGCGCGGCGGAAACGGCGGCGGAAGGCGCGGCCGCAAATCCTCCGGTCCAGGGCTGGACCGGCACGCTGCGCAGCTTGCGCATCGACCACGCGGACCTGGGCGTTCAGCTCCGGACGCCGGCGAAGGCGTCCCTGGCGCCCCAGGCGCAGGCGCCCGACTGGCAATGGCAGCTGGGCGAGACCCGGGTCGACTTCCTGCTGTCCGGCTCCACGGTCTTCACGCTGGCGCACGGCGCCTCACGCGGCCGCGGCACCCACTGGGAGACGCGCGGCGACATCGGCCGCCTGGCCCTGACGCCCCGGCTCGTCACCCAGATCACCGAAAAATTCGACCTGCAGAAAAAAGAGGAAAACGACCGGGGCGGGGTGTCGCTGCGCCGGGCTCAGGCCCGCAAAGCCTCTGAGATCGTATTGGCCCTGGGCTGGGACCTGAAGTTCGACGGCGCCCTGCAGGGCCGCGCCCAGGTCCGGCGCATCTCCGGCGACGTCATGGTGCCGGCCGAGCCGCCCTTTCCCCTGGGCCTGGACGACTTGACGCTGGACCTCGCCGCCAAGCGGGAGGGCGAGGCCGTCAGCCGCATCACCGCCGACCTGAAGGTCCGGACGGAGAAAATGGGCCGTGTCGCGGCCACGGCAACGACCTTGCTGCATGCGACGCCCGGCGGCGGCATGCGGATGGAGCCGAAGGACGTCAAGCGGGTGCGCATCGATGCGGACATCGACGACCTGGGCTGGACCAGCGTCTTCCTGGGCGACGCCATGGAGCTGGGCGGGGCGGTCCAGGCGCGGGTCGATCTGGAAAGCCGGCCCGACGGCGGCTGGAACAGCAAGGGCGACATAACGGGACAGAAGCTGCGCGTGATCCGGATCGACGACGGCATCCGCCTGCTGGACGGCACCCTGAAGGCCCGCCTGGACGGCGAGCGCGTGGTGCTGGACAAGCTCAGTTTCCCGGCGCTGCTGCGCGTGACGCCCAAGGAATGGCGCACCGCCGAATGGGTGAGCAGCAATCCCGGCGCCAAGGGCGGAAGCCTGGACATCAGCGGCGATTGGAACCTGCTGCAGTCGCGCGGGACGATCGAGGTGGACTTGTACCGCTATCCCATCCTGCAGCGTTCCGACCGCTACGCCATGATGAGCGGCAAGCTGGTCCTGAACGCCGAGCTGCCCAAGATCTCGATCACCGGCAAGCTCACCGCCGACGCGGGCTGGTTCGACCTGGACATGCTGGGCGGCATCCCCACCGTGGACGGCGACGTGGTGGTCATCCGGCCCGGCCAGAAGCGGCAGGAGCCCAGCGCGCCCATGGAGGTCTCCATGGACGTCGAGGTGGACCTGGGGCCGCGCTTCTACCTGACCGGATACGGCGTCAACTCCGGCCTGGTAGGCCAGCTGCGGGTCATCATGGCCGAGGGCCGGCTGAGCGGCATCGGCGCTCTGCGCACGCGCGGCGGCGCCATCGAGACCTACGGCCAGCGCCTGCAGCTGCGCCGGGGCACCATCACCTTCCAGGGCGACATCACGAGCCCGGTGCTGGACATCGAGGCCTTGCGCACCGGCCTGGCCGTCGAGGCGGGCGTCCGGGTGGCGGGCACGGCCAAGCGGCCGCGCATCGACCTGGTATCCTACCCCGCGGTCAGCGAGATCGAGAAATTGTCCTGGCTGCTCTTCGGCCACGGGCCCGACAATGGCGGCGGCGACGTGGCCCTGCTGTTCTCGGTGGGCAGTTCCTTCCTGGGCGACGGCGAGCCCTTCTATCGCAAGTTCGGCATCGACGAAGTCAGCATGCGTTCGGGCGAGCTGGGCGCGGCGGGCAGCATCCTGCCCGTCGAGAGCGTGGTCAGCGGGCTGGACAGCGGCACCAGCGACATCGAGCGCAAGTTCGTGCAGGTCAGCAAGCAGCTGTCGCGCGGCTTCACGGTCAGCATCCAGCAGGCCTTGTCCGATACGGGCACGGTGGGGCGCGTCAGCTATCAACTGGCCCGCGGCCTGACGGCCGAGCTGACGGCCGGCACGGTGAACGGCCTGGCCCTGGTGTATCGCTGGTTTTCAAGGAATTGAGCGGTTTTTATGTATCACCCCATGCACGATCACGTGGTGGCGATAAAATACGCGCCAATGTCATAAGGTAAAGGCCATGAGCATAAAGAGTGATCGTTGGATCCGGCGCACCGCCGGGGGTGGCATGATAGAGCCGTTCGAGCCGGGGCAGGTCCGCTCCGTCGACGGCAAGCGCATCGTCAGTTACGGCACCAGCAGCTACGGCTACGACGTGCGCTGCGCCGACGAGTTCAAGATTTTCACCAACATCAATTCCACCATCGTCGACCCCAAGGCCTTCGACGAAAAGTCCTTCGTAGACTTCAAGGGCGACGTCTGCATCATTCCGCCCAACTCCTTCGCGCTGGCCCGCACGGTCGAGTACTTCCGCATTCCACGCAGCATCCTGACCGTCTGCCTGGGCAAGAGCACCTACGCCCGTTGCGGCATCATCGTCAACGTCACGCCGCTCGAACCGGAATGGGAAGGCCACGTCACGCTGGAGTTTTCCAACACCACGCCGCTGCCGGCCAAGATCTATGCCGGCGAAGGCTGCGCGCAAATGCTGTTCTTCGAAAGCGACGAGGTCTGCGAGACCTCGTATCGGGACCGGGGCGGCAAATACCAGGGACAGCAGGGCGTCACCCTGCCCCGCACCTGATCTCTTGTTGACGCCGGCGGGCACCAGGCTTGCCGGCAGTCTCCGTCCGTCCGTTTCGGATGATCACGCTCCAGGGAGCACCACCCAATGAAATTTCGTTTTCCCATCGTCATCATCGATGAAGACTACCGCTCCGAGAATGCGTCGGGATTCGGTATCCGGGCGCTGGCGGCGGCGATCGAGGCCGAAGGCGTCGAAGTGCTGGGCGTCACCAGCTATGGCGACCTGAGCTCGTTCGCGCAGCAGCAAAGCCGCGCCAGCGCATTCATTCTGTCGATCGACGATGAGGAATTCGACGTCGATTCGCCCGAAGACGTGGCCAACGCCATCAAGAACCTGCGTTCCTTCATCGGCGAACTGCGCTTCCGCAACGCGGAAATCCCCATCTACCTGTACGGTGAGACGCGTACCTCGCAGCACATCCCCAACGACATCCTGCGCGAGCTGCACGGCTTCATCCACATGTTCGAGGACACGCCCGAATTCGTGGCGCGGCACATCATCCGCGAGGCGCGCGCCTACCTGGACGGCCTGGCGCCCCCGTTCTTCCGCGAGCTCGTGAAGTACGCCTCGGACGGCTCCTATTCCTGGCACTGCCCGGGGCACTCGGGCGGAGTGGCCTTCCTGAAGAGCCCGGTCGGGCAGATGTTCCACCAGTTCTTCGGCGAGAACATGCTGCGCGCCGACGTCTGCAATGCCGTCGACGAGCTGGGCCAGCTGCTGGACCACACCGGCCCGGTCGCCGAATCCGAGCTCAACGCCGCGCGCATTTTCCATGCGGACCACTGCTTTTTCGTGACCAACGGCACGTCCACGTCGAACAAGATCGTGTGGCACGCCAACGTGGCGTCCGACGACGTCGTGGTCGTGGACCGCAACTGCCACAAGTCGATTCTGCACGCCATCACCATGACGGGCGCGATCCCGGTGTTCCTGCGGCCCACCCGCAACCACCTGGGCATCATCGGCCCCATTCCGCTGGACGAATTCGACCCCGAGAACATCCGCAGGAAAATCGAGGCCAATCCTTTCGCCCGCAATGCGAAAGACAAGCGCCCCCGCATCCTGACGCTCACGCAGAGCACCTATGACGGCGTGATCTACAACGTGGAGATGATCAAGGAAAAGCTCGGTTCCGAAGTCGACACCCTGCATTTCGACGAGGCCTGGCTGCCGCACGCGGCGTTCCATGACTTCTACAAAGACATGCACGCCATCGGCGAGAACCGCCCGCGCAGCCGGGACGCCATGATTTTCGCGACGCACTCCACGCACAAGCTGCTGGCCGGGCTGTCGCAGGCGTCGCAGATCACCGTGCAGGACTCCGAAACCCGCCGGCTGGACCGCAATGTGTTCAACGAAGCCTATCTCATGCACACCTCCACCTCGCCCCAGTACGCCATCATCGCGTCCTGTGACGTGGCGGCGGCGATGATGGAGCCCCCGGGCGGCACGGCGCTGGTCGAGGAAAGCATCAGCGAAGCCATGGACTTCCGCCGCGCGATGCGCAAGGTGGAATCCGAGTTCGGCAAGAACGACTGGTGGTTCAAGGTGTGGGGGCCGAACCGGCTGGTCTCCGACGGCATCGGGAACCGCGACGACTGGGTGCTGCAGTCCGGCGACGAATGGCACGGTTTTGGCGACCTGGCCGAAGACTTCAACATGCTGGACCCCATCAAGGCCACCGTGGTGACCCCGGGGCTGGACATCTCCGGCACCTTCGCCGAAACGGGGATACCCGCCGCGCTGGTGTCCAAATACCTGGCCGAGCACGGCGTCGTCATCGAAAAGACCGGCCTGTACTCGTTTTTCATCCTGTTCACCATCGGCATCACCAAGGGCCGCTGGAACACCCTGCTGACGGCCTTGCAGCAGTTCAAGGACGACTACGACCGCAACCAGCCCATGTGGCGCATCCTGCCCGATTTTTGCAAGGAGCACCCCCGCTACGAGAAAATGGGCTTGCGCACGCTGTGCCAGCAGATCCACGAGGCCTACCGCAAGTATGACCTCGCCCGGCTGACCACCGAGGTCTACCTGAGCGACATGGTGCCCGCCATGAAGCCGTCGGACGCCTACGCCAAGATGGCGCACCGCGAGGCCGAGCGCGTCAGCATCGACGAGCTGGAAGGGCGGGTCACCGGGGTGCTGCTCACGCCTTACCCCCCGGGCATCCCCTTGCTGATCCCCGGCGAGCGTTTCAACCAGCGCATCGTCAACTACCTGCAGTTCGCCCGCGAGTTCAACGCCAAGTTCCCGGGTTTCGAGACCTATGTGCACGGCCTGGCGCAGGACATCGGCCCGGACGGCAAGGAACGCTATTACGTGGACTGCATCAAGGAAGACTGAGGCGGCCGGCGCGATGTTCGACGTCGCCGTGATCGGTGCGGGAGCGGCCGGCATGATGGCGGCCGCCGTCGCGGGCCAGCGCGGCCTGCGCGTGGTGCTGGTCGACCATGCGCGCCGGCTGGCCGAAAAGATACGGATCTCGGGCGGCGGGCGCTGCAATTTCACCAATATCGGCGCCACGCCCGCCAACTTCATTTCCCAGAATCCCGACTTCTGCCGCTCGGCATTGTCGGCCTACACGCCGCGCGACTTCCTGGACCTGGTGCGCAGGCACGGCATCGCCTGGCACGAGAAGCATCGCGGCCAGCTGTTCTGCGATGAGTCCAGCGAAGCCATCATCGACATGCTGCGGCGCGAATGCGATGCCGGCCAGGTATCCTGGCGCATGCCTTGCGCCGTGCGCGAGGTCATGCGCGATGCGGACGGGTTTCGCCTGGCCACCGACCAGGGTCCCATCGCGGCGCGGCGGCTGGTCCTGGCCACGGGCGGGATGGCGATCCCGCAACTTGGGGCGACGGATTTCGCGCTGGGCGTTGCGCGCCGGTTCGGCCTGAAAGTGGTGGAGCCTCGCCCCGCGCTGGTTCCCCTGACTTTCGATCCGGCGTCCTGGGCGCCGTTCGCCGAGCTGAGCGGCGTGGCGCTGGAAGTCTCGGTGCGCTGCGCAAGCGAAGGCGGCAAGGCGGCGCCCGGCAAGCGGCGCGGCCCGGCTCCCGCCGTGTTCATCGAGGACTTGCTGTTCACCCATCGGGGCCTGTCGGGTCCGGCGATCCTGCAGATTTCCAGCTACTGGAATCCCGGTGAGGCCATACACATCGATCTGGCCCACGGGCGCGACCTGGAGCGCGGCCTGCTGGACGCCAAGCCGGGCAGCCGGCAGCAGCTGGGCACGGCGCTGGCCGGGCTGTGGCCCAAGCGGCTGGCGGAGCAGCTGCTCGCCACGCTGGACCCGGAGGCGCCCGACCTGGCTGCGCGCCGCCTGGCCGACGTGCCGGACAAGACGCTGCGCCGTCTGGCCTCGCGCATCCACGACTGGGCGCTCGTGCCCAGCGGCACGGCCGGCTACAAAAAGGCCGAGGTCATGCGCGGCGGGGTGGACACGCGCGGCCTGAATCAGAAAACCATGGAGGCGCGCGCCGTGCCGGGCCTGTACTTCATCGGCGAAGCGGTCGACGTCACCGGCTGGCTGGGGGGCTACAACTTCCAGTGGGCCTGGGCCTCGGGCGTGGCTTGCGGGCGGGCGCTAGAGGTATGATGGGCGGCCCGGCCCCGGGGCCGCCGCCGGAAGAAATCGCTTTGAATTCAGCCGCTTTCGAGTTATTCTTACGGGCTGCTGTTGTTACATGGAGCGGGAGAGCGCCTTTCCCGGCCGCCGAAGGCGCAATTCGCCCAGAATCGCTCAGGCACCCCGTACCGCTCGTGTATTGCCCCGGCCCCAGGCCAGGCATGGCAGCATTCTGGAGAGACTCAGGCCACCGCTTACCAGGCCGGCCCGGGCGCCGAAGGTGAACACCCCGTGATCAGGGGGCAACTCTCAGGCAAAAGGACAGAAGGGCGATGCCGGCCAGCGTGTTGTTGGCTTACGTCGTTTTCCCGTCACCCGGAGCCTCCATGTCTTCCACCCTTAAGCAAACCCCCCTGCACGCAGTCCACCTCGAAGCCGGCGCCAAAATGGTCGATTTCGGCGGCTGGGACATGCCCGTGGCCTATGGGTCACAGCTCGAGGAACACCACGCCGTGCGCCGGGATGCCGGCATGTTCGACGTATCCCACATGCTCAACGTCGACGTCAAGGGCGCGGGGGCCAAGGCTTATCTGCAGCGCCTGCTCGCGAACGATGTCGCCAAGCTCACGGTGCCGGGCAAGGCGCTGTATTCCTGCATGCTGAACCCGGAGGGCGGCGTCATCGACGACCTGATCGTCTATTTCTTCGGCCCGGACGACTGGCGCGTGGTGGTCAATGCCGGCACGGCCGACAAGGACGTGGCCTGGATGCAGGGCGTGGCCCAGTCGGGCGGCTTCGACGTGCAGGTGCTGCCGCGCCGCGACCTCGCCATGGTGGCGGTTCAAGGCCCGAATGCGCGTGAACGCGTATGGGCTGCGCGTCCCGCCTGGAAGGCCGCCACGGCCGGACTCCAGCCCTTCACCGGCGCGGCGATGCCGGACGGCGCGCTGGTGGCCCGCACCGGCTACACCGGCGAAGACGGATTCGAGATCGTGCTGCCCGCCGGCCAGGTCGAGGCCCTTTGGCGCGACCTTGCCGCGCTGGGCGTCCGCCCCTGCGGCCTGGGCGCGCGCGACACCTTGCGTCTGGAAGCCGGCATGAATCTGTATGGCCAGGAAATGGACGAACAGGTCGATCCGCTGGTCTCGGGCCTTGCCTGGACGGTCTCTTTCAAGGATCCGAACCGCGCTTTCATCGGGCGCGACGCGCTCGAGGCCGCCAAGGTCGACCGCTGCCTGGTCGGCCTGAAGCTGCTGGAGCGCGGCGTCATGCGCAGCCACATGAAGGTGCGCAGCGACAAGGGAGACGGCGAGCTCACCAGCGGTTCCATGTCGCCGACCATGGGCGTTTCCATAGGCATGGCGCGGGTTCCGGCGGGCGTCCAGCCCGGCGACGCCGTCCAGGTCGAGATCCGGGGCAAATGGCTGCCCGCCGAAGTGGTAAAAATGCCTTTCGTACGCAACGGCAAAGTGATTGCCTGATTCAAATCCTAAACACGCACATCCAATACCAGCGGGGTAAAACATGTCTCTTCCCACCGATCGCAAATACACTTCCTCCCACGAATGGGTCAAGCCCGAAGGCGAGCTGCTGCTCGTGGGCATCACCGACGCCGCGCAAGACCAGCTGGGCGACCTGGTGTTCGTCGGCGACGTCCACACGGGCGCGCATCTCTCGGCCGGCGAAACCGCCGGCGTCGTGGAATCGGTCAAGGCCGCGTCCGACATCTACGCACCGGTGAACGGCGAAGTCGTGGAGTTCAACGAGGCGCTGAACGACCAGCCCAACCTCATCAACGAAGCCGCCTTCGATACCTGGATCTACAAGCTCAAGCCCGAGAACATGGCCGATATCGAAGGCCTGCTCGATGCCGCCGGCTACCAGGCGCTTTCCAACGACTGATGCCGTTTATCCGCCGCGAACCCGTTTTTGCTTAGGTCGACTATGTTGCGTGAACTTGATCCCCATTCCGATTTCATCCCCAGGCATCTGGGCCCATCCCCGGCCGATCAGGCGAAAATGCTGGAGGCCATCGGCGCGCCCGATCTCCATTCCCTGATTTCCGAAGTCGTGCCGGCCAGCATCCTGAAACGGGGCGCGCTGAATCTGCCGGCCGCGCGCGGCGAGGCCGACGCGCTGGCCGAGCTCAAGGAAATCGCGGGGCGCAACCAGATGTTCCGCAACTATATCGGCCAGGGCTACTACGGCACGCACGTGCCCAACGTCGTCCTGCGCAACATCCTGGAAAACCCCGCCTGGTACACGGCGTACACGCCTTACCAGCCCGAGATCTCCCAGGGCCGGCTGGAGGCCTTGCTGAATTACCAGACCATGGTCGCCGACCTGACCGGGCTGGACATCGCCAACGCGTCTTTGCTGGACGAGGGCACGGCCGCGGCCGAAGCCATGACCTTGGCGCGGCGCGGTTCGCGTTCCAAGAGCAAGGTGTTTTTCGTATCCCGGCATTGCCATCCCCAGACCCTGGAAGTCATCCGGACGCGCGCCGGCGGGCTGGACATCGACGTCGTGGTGGGCGACGAAGCGCAAGGCCTGCCCGAGTGCTTCGGCGTGCTGCTGCAGTATCCGCACAGCCTGGGCGGCGTGGCCGACTACCGCGCGCTGGCGCAGGCCGCGCACGGCCAGGGCGCCGTCGTGGCGGTGGCCACCGACCTCCTTGCCTTGGCGCTGCTGGCGCCGCCTGGGGAATGGGGCGCCGACATCGCCGTCGGTTCGGCGCAGCGCTTCGGCGTGCCGCTCGGCTACGGCGGGCCGCACGCCGGCTTCATGGCCTGCAAGGACGCCTTCAAGCGCAACATGCCCGGCCGCCTGGTGGGCGTCTCCAAAGACAGCCAGGGCGCGCCCGCGCTGCGCCTGGCGCTGCAAACCCGCGAACAGCACATACGCCGCGAAAAGGCCACGTCCAACATCTGCACGGCCCAGGTCCTGCTGGCCGTGATGGCCGGCATGTATGCCGTCTGGCACGGCCCCGCGGGCATCAAGCGCATCGCCGAACGCGTCGCCTACCTGACCGCCTATCTGCGCGACGCGCTGGCGGGCATGGGCGTCGCCGCCGTCAACGAACATTTCTTCGACACCCTGCTGCTGGACACCGGCGCGCATACCGCGGCCATCGTCAAGGCGGCCAGGGCGGCGTGCATCAACCTGCGCGTGGTCGGCGACACCCGGCTTGCGGTCTCGCTGGACGAAACCGTTACGGTCGCCGACCTGGACGCCCTGCTGGGCGTGTTCGCCGCCGGCGTGGGCGGCAGCTGGAACCCGCCCGCCGGCCGCAGCCTGCCGGCGGCGCACGGCATTCCCGCGGGCCTGCTGCGCCAGTCGCCCATACTTTCGCATCCGATCTTCTCGCGCATCCGTTCGGAAACCGACATGCTGCGCTATCTGCGCAGCCTGGCCGACAAGGACCTGGCGCTGGACCGCACGATGATTCCGCTGGGCTCCTGCACCATGAAGCTGAACGCCACGGCCGAGATGATCCCCATCACCTGGCCGGAATTCGGCAACATGCATCCCTACGCGCCGGCCGAGCAGGCCCGGGGCTACAAAGAATTGATCGACCGCCTGTCCGCCGCCCTGTGCGAAATCACCGGCTACGATTCCATCAGCCTGCAGCCCAATTCGGGCGCGCAGGGCGAATACGCCGGCCTGCTGGCCATACGCGGCTATCACCGCGCCAACGGCCAGCACCAGCGCGACGTCTGCCTGATTCCCGCGTCCGCGCACGGCACCAATCCCGCGTCGGCGCAGCTGGCGGGCATGGAGGTCGTCGTCGTGGCTTCCGACGATGACGGCAACGTCGACGTCGAGGACCTGAAGGCCAAGATCGCCAAGGTCGGCGACCGCCTGGCGGCCTTGATGATCACCTATCCTTCCACGCACGGCGTCTTCGAGACGGCCGTGACGGAAATCTGCGCCCTCGTCCATGATGCGGGCGGCCAGGTCTACCTGGACGGCGCCAACATGAACGCGATGGTCGGGCTGGCCCAGCCCGGCAAGTTCGGTTCGGACGTCTCGCACCTGAACCTGCACAAGACTTTCTGCATTCCGCATGGCGGCGGCGGCCCGGGCGTCGGCCCGGTTGCCGTGCGCGCCCATCTGGCGCCCTACCTGCCCGCCGTGCTGGACGAGTCCGGCCAGCTGCCGCCGGGAGCGCAAGTGGGCCCCGTGTCGGCCGCGCCCTACGGTTCGGCCAGCGTGCTGCCGATTTCCTACATGTACATCACGCTGATGGGCGCGGAAGGCCTGCTGGCCGCGACGGAAACGGCCATACTCAATGCCAACTACGTCGCCGCCCGCCTGCGGGACCACTATCCCATTCTGTACGCGGGCCCGAACGGGCGCGTGGCGCACGAGTGCATCCTGGACGTGCGCCCCATCAAGGACGCTTGCGGCATCACGGCGGAGGACATCGCCAAGCGGCTGATGGACTATGGCTTCCACGCGCCCACCATGAGCTTTCCGGTGGCGGGCACGCTGATGGTGGAGCCGACGGAATCCGAAGGCCTGGCCGAGCTGGACCGCTTCATCGATGCGATGATCGCCATCCGCGAGGAAATCGCGCAGGTGGAGCGCGGCGAGAAGGACGCGGAAGACAATGTGCTGAAGAACGCTCCGCACACGGCGCAGATGCTGTTGGTGAGCCAATGGCATCACGACTACACGCGCGAGGCGGCGGCTTATCCCGTGGCGGGCTTGCGCGACAACAAGTATTGGCCGCCGGTTGCCCGGGTGGACAATGCCTACGGGGACAGGAACCTGATGTGCTCTTGCCCGCCGGTTGGGGATTATTCGGAAAGCGAGGCGGCGAGCGAAAGCGTGGCTTGATGCCGGCCGGCGGGCTGTGCGGGGGCGGGGGGGGGGGGGGGGGGCGGGGCGGGGCGCGGGGCGGGGGGGGGGGGGGGGGGGGGGGGGGGGGGGGGGGGGGGGGGGGGGGGGGGGGGGGGGGGGGGGGGGGGGGGG